>Ga0123355_10007830_pt1 | contig 16088 bp, 15 predicted proteins | sample TergutEmb28metaG_3_FD_89872 | JGI IMG/M metagenome (GOLD analysis project Ga0123355, IMG submission 89872) | Embiratermes neotenicus P1 segment gut microbial communities from Petit-Saut dam, French Guiana - Emb289 P1 | ecosystem: Host-associated > Arthropoda: Insects > Digestive system > Gut ...
GCCGCAGTGCCATCCTGCATTGCTTTGACATATTCTCGCTGAAATTCAGAGATATTTACCATTATCTCACCTTCCAAGGTTTAGCTTGTTAATAATATGGATAATAAAGAATTATCCTGTGTTAGATAATATCACGCATTTCACCAAAATTCAAATGTTTTCCACGGATTTCACTCACTGAATACGAATTTGTTTCGTGGGTGCTTTGAGGCTAAAATCTTTCTCTGCTTTTGTGCTGTTACTTGCGTATAGATCTGAGTTGTCCGAATAGAGCTGTGACCGAGCATTCGCTGTATGTAGCGAATATCAACATCCTCTTCAAGCAGCAGTGTTGCGAATGAATGTCTGAACATATGTGGCGTGATGTGTAGGGAGATGCCTGCCTCCATGTAAAGCCCGCGGATCATTGTGCGTACCGACTGTTCTGAGAGACGCAGTTGAAGCCGATTGACAAAGAAATATCCTGTTTCATTAATGATCGTCAAGTGTGCCTTCCTATATTGCCGCAATAGTGTCAGCACCTCACGATTACCAATTTGGAGCACACGCTCTTTTGAGCCTTTTCCCATGATTCGGACGCTACCATCACTCAAATTAATATCGTTTGCACCTAGAGAGCAGAGCTCCGAGACACGTATTCCAATTGCGAACAGTAGCTCAACGACAGTAACATCCCTATGTGTGGCTTGAAGTCTATGTGGAGTTTGCGCTTGTTCCAGCCGACGATAAGCAACCGCTAGTATCTTTTTGATTGCTCTCAGCGGAATCGTTTGAGGTAGCTCTTGTGGTTCTTGGAATTTTGTCTTAATTTTTCTCATGGGGTCATCAGGAATTACTTCCTCAAACTCTAGGTGACTGAAAAACGCCTTAAGGCTGGCAAGTTTGCGTTTGACAGTTTTAGGTTGATACGTCTTGTGCAAGTGTGTGATATAGCCAGTAATCTCAGATTTGGCCATACAGTCAGCGGTAGGATCAATTTGACCCTGAAATTGCTTAAGATCTATTGTATACGCCTTTACCGTATCTTTGCTCAATTTTTTCTGATATTTGCAGTAATCTAAGTATGTTGTGATTTCCTTGTCTAGTTCTATCATCTTTTACTCTCCCTCCGATTGACGTACCTTATCAATTATTGAGGTCAGAAGGAGAAATGTCCATACTTTTGTGATTCTGTGGTATCAAGTAATCCGAGTGTCTGGTAATTTTCTACCTCTACATTAGACGCTTGTCCACGAACAAATAGCTATTAGGATTTCTTTAAATGTCTTCTGGAATTGCAATGTTTAGGGTGCGATTCTACAATGTTATAGCAGAATATATGCTTGCAAAAACATTAGGAGGAACCACACATGAACAAAAAGCATACCGAAGCAACAGTCAAAGCCATCATCGACCAGTACATCGGCGGACAAGCTGTCACACATCTATGTGCCGAATACAGTATTCCCCGCAGTACAATCTATTCTTGGATCAAGCGCCATCAAAAACTCAAATCTACAACCGACACAGATATATCATACCAAGACTACTACAACCTGAAAAGGCGGGCGGACAAACTAGAGGAAAGATTGAAGGTTATTAAAGCTGCCGGGTGTGGCTTGTCTGCACCGCTCAAAGAAAAATTAGAGATACTTGAAAAGCTCCACGGTCAATATAGCGTCCATGCCCTTTGTGATGCACTGGAAGTCTCACGCGGTACATTCTACAACCACATCTTCCGCAGGCAAAAAGTCACCAAATATGATATTCACCGAGAGAAAATAAGAGAGCAGGTCAAATCCGTTTTTGACGAATACAAGCAACGGTTTGGCTCAAGAAAGATAGCTGCAATATTAGAAGATCGCGGTATCCGGACATCACCCAAGTATGTGGCAGAGCTTATGCGGGAGATGGGGCTACAGAGTATTGGGAAACATTTGAAACGAGAACGTCAAAAAGAAGCTGTCCTGATGAGACGACAGAACAAATTACGACAGCAATTTGAGGTATCAGAGCCAAACCGAGTATGGGTCAGTGACACAACTTGTTTTAAAGTGAAAGAGAAATACTATTACATCTGTGTTATTATTGATCTGTTTTCCCGGAAGATCATAGCGCATAGCACCTCATCCAAGCATAGTACGTACCTCATAACCTCTACATTGCGCCGTGCCTTGAAAGAAAGAAGTTATCCGCAAGAGTTGACATTCCATAGTGATCAAGGGTGTCAGTATACATCGCGGACTTTTCGCAACCTGTTGCACGTGAACAAGATTGTCCAATCATTTTCGCGGACATCGAAGCCGCATGACAACGCAGTTGCAGAGGCGTTTTTTGCTTCGTTGAAGAAGGAAGAACTTTATCGAATCAACTTCAAATCCGAGCGGGAATTCTATCAATGCGTTGATGCATATATAGCTTTCTATAACACGGAGCGACCGCATGAGACACTGAACTATAAGACACCGGAGAAGTTTGAAATTTTATACCAAAATAGAAAAAAGCAGGTTAGCTAATTGGACAAGGGGTTCGGAAACGGACTTTTCTAGGATTTCATTTATATTTTTGACATTTTTTGAATTGAGGAGGCTGGACATGCGAATAAGGGTGAATCCTATGAATGCACTGAAACATAAGGAATCAGAATGAAAGAACGACCCTCAAATAATGGACAGTCCAATAAAACTGTCTATCATTTGAAGGTCGTTCCAACTGGTACTGGTGGCCGGAATCGAACCGGCACGGGCCAAGGCCCACGGGATTTTAAATCCCGGGCGTCTACCTGTTCCGCCACACCAGCAAATTTGCTTGAAAAGCGTACCATTTTATAACGATTTTGTCAAGCAAAACTCTGTCAGAGAAAATCAGGCCTTTTGCAGGGCCTCAATCAATGCATCTACATCTGCCGGACGGGTGGCCCAGCTGGTGCAGAGGCGGATGACACTGTGGGCATCGTCCGGTTTCTCCCAGGGGCAATAGGCGAAGGATTCCGCCAGGCGCTGGCAAACAGCATCGGGCAAGAGGGGAAAGAGCTGATTCGTCCCCGTGTCGTAGCGCAGGGAGAATCCCGCGTCTAAGATCCCCTGCCGGAGCCGGCGGGCGGTCTCCACCCCGTGGCGGCCCAGCTGGAAGTACAGGCCGTCCTCGAAGAGGCACTCGAATTGGAGGCCCAGCAAAAATCCCTTGGCCAGAAGGCCGCCCTGGCGTTTCATCAGATAGCGGAAATCCTGTTGGAGTTTTGTATTGGGGATCACCACCGCCTCGCCGAACAGAGTGCCCACCTTGGTGCCGCCGATGTAGAAAATATCACAGAGCCGTGCGATATCCGGCAGGGTCACATCGCCGCCTACCGCCGCCAGGCCGTAGCCCATGCGTGCGCCGTCCAGCATTAGGGGCAGTCCCCGCTCCCGGCACACGCGACTGATGGCCGTCAGCTCTTCCAGAGAATAGACGGTGCCCGCCTCCGTGGAGAAGGAGATGTATACCATCCCCGGCTGGACGGTGTGTTCGTGGTTTCCGGCGGCCCAGTGCGCGTCTACGAGCCCTCGGATCTGCTGGGCTGTGATCTTGCCCGCTCTGTTGGGGAGGGTGAGAATCTTATGTCCCGTGGCCTCAATGGCCCCGGTCTCATGGGTGGTGATGTGGCCCGTGTCGGGGGCAATTACCCCTTGGTGGGGACGGAGTGCGGCGGCGATGATGGCGGCGTTGGCCTGGGTGCCGCCCACGAGAAAATGCACTGCGGCCTCCGGGGTCTCACAGGCGGTTCGGATGAGCGCCGCCCCACGAGCGCAGCGGGGGTCGGTTCCGTAACCGGGATTTTGCTCCCCTTGGGTCGTCTGGAGCCGCTCTAAAATACGGGGGTGGGCGCTTTCGATATAGTCGCTGTCAAATCGGATCATGGGATATCTCCTTATTGTTTTTCGCATTCCTCCCGTCTGGATTGGGAAAAAGCAGTAAAATTTCTGTTTGCGGTCAATACTGGAACTCCGCCCAGGTCAGCATGTTGCGGCAGAGGAAAATGACCAGGAAACTGACGCCGTAGCACCATAAAACCACCAGCCATAGGGCGATCCCTAAGGGGAGCCCCAGCCAGAGCACGGCCAGCATGGCCAATCCGGCGGCGGGGCCAATGAAAAGCGCCGCCATAAACAGAAACAACGGCAGTAGAATCATAGGCGACTTGATCTGGCCGAATAACCGCTCCATGGCCGCGCTCATGGCGATCACAAGCAGGCCAACGCCTACCCGGATCAAAATGCCCGCCGCAACCATGGTCCAGGAGACGCCGGTGATCAGGCCCAGAATCACCATGAGAATGGCGGATTCCAGGACGCATTTGAGCACGCTCTCCCCGCAGAGCATAATGAGCTTCTTGAAGGGGTTCTGGGGTACGAGATAGATATAGGGTTTCAACATCTCCAGACCCCATCGGGAGGCGCTAAAGCTAAATAGGGTCAGAAAGCAACTGACCATGAGTGCGGGCAGGAAACTCTCGGGCACCCGGCCCAGAAACACGGCCAAGCCGATGGGAATGGCCATGAGCACCAGGGACATGGTGCTGAATAGAAGGCGCCCGGCCCGGCGGCTCTCTAAGAGGTGCTTGAAGAAAAACACCGATGCGCCCCGGCCTCTGCCGATGCCGGTTTTTCCCACTTTTATGGTTCTCCTGCCGGTCTCCGTCATCCGCCCCTCTTTTGCCGCCGCAACGGTGGAGTGGGTCACCTCTGTGGCCAAGAGCACGTCCTCGTAATAGTCCGCATTGAGGCGGAAAATCACCAGGGTGACGATCAGCAGGAACGCACCCATGGCTCCGGCACCGATAAGCAACAGCGTCATATCCCCCATAAATAGGCCGCGAATGATCGCAACCACCCAGCCCGCCACGGGGAACGCCATCCCAATGGACTCCGTCCCTCGGTTGAACAGGGTGTCCAACAACTCTCCCCCGGCGAGAACAGGCCGGATCAGCCATAGGAGGGTTATCCCGCAGACGGCCCAAATCAGGGTGCGGATGATTCGTTTGCGTCCGTCGCTTCCGCTGGAGACACAGTAAATCCACATGGCCGTGAGTTGGGCGGAGAATACGGTCAATCCATAGCCTAAAACGATCATCAGCATCTGCCCGAAGGATATACCGAAACTGGAGCGAAGCCAACCGTATTGAAATAGTAGAAATATCCCCGTAAGGGCTGTCGTCCCCAGTTGTTTGATCAGGCCGTAATACAAAATCCGTTTCGGCGAGAGGGGGGCTGTGAAGAGAAGGCTCACATCCGCCATGGTGTAAAACGTCGTCCCGGAACCCAGGCCGGGAAAGAGGCCCATCACGTAAGTAAAGGCGAAAAAGGCCAGCATAATGGCGAATAGCAAACTGTCGTCCCGGGGGGCCGCCCCCATCTCGTTGCCCGTAGCGGAGATGAGCACAAATACCAATAGTCCGGCGAACGCCAGAAATAGCACCAGCTTTGCGGGGCGGCGGCGGAGCTCTTTGATCCGGTTTTTCAGCCGTGCGGCTTGCAGATAGACCAGCGCCCTCATGCCTCGTCCTCCCGGTTCGCTGCGGTGACGGCGAAGAATAGGTCTTCTAACCCCTTATCTTCCGTCGCCTCGGCGGCGGTCATGGTGGCGGCGAATTTGCCGTTTACCATGATGTGGGCCACGTCCCAGTAGGCCTCCACACTGTCGATCATATGGGTGCTGATTAAGAGCGCCGTCCCGGCGTCCCGGAGCTCTATAATCAGGGATCGGAGTTCCTTGATGGCGTGGGGGTCGAGACCCACCAGGGGCTCGTCTAAGATCACCAGCCGGGGCCGGGGCAGGATGCCGCAGATGATGCTGAGTTTCTGCTGCATCCCCTTGCTGAGCTCTTTGCCCAGCTTATTGGCCTTGTCGTCCAGCTCAAATCGGCGGAGCAGGGCCTCGCCGTAGGTTTTCCAGTCATCGTCAAGGCTATAGGCCCGGGCGATGAATTCCAAATGCTCGGAGACGGTCAGCAGATCGTATATTGCCGGCATCTCCGGGACGTAGCCCAGGCGGCGTTTGGCCTCTAAGCTCTTGTTGGCGCAGCCGTCGATCTTGATCTCGCCTGTAAAGCGCAAGAGGCCTGCGATACATTTGATGATGGTGCTCTTCCCCGCCCCGTTGGGGCCCAATAGGATGGCAACTTGCCCGGCCTCGACGGAAAAACTGATATCGTCGTTGGCCAGGAACTTGCCGTATCGTTTGCTGACGGAATTGACTGTGAGCATAGGCGCTCCTCTCTTCGGGCATACTTTAAAAAATGTCTTTGGGAGGTCTCCTTTATTGAAACGCTTGCTATTATTCACATTGACAATACTCCTGCTTGCTGCACCGGCTTTGGCCGTGGAGATGGACACAGAAAATCAGGCCCCCGTGGCGGAGGCCTTGGAACTGACCACCTATCGCAACACCGCTCTGGCCGGGATGCTGATCGCCGTTGACCCGGAGGGGGATTTGTTTGAGTATCAGACCGTCCGGTCCCCGAAAAAGGGCAAGCTGGAGTTGGATTCGGCCACCGGAGTGTTCACCTACACGCCCTCGGAGGGCAAACGGGGCCGGGATCGGTTCTCCTACGTGGCGATTGACGCGGTGGGGAACATCTCTGACGAGACCACCGTCACGATTCGCATCCAGGCGTAGGGACGGTCGCCTCGACCGTCCGCAGACCGGGGCGGACGACCGGGGGCGGTCGTCCCTACAGTGCACCGTTTTTTATACTCCGGTCATCGCTTCAAATTCCGTAATCGGATGTACGCCGACCCGCTTGTCCACTTCTTTTCCGTCCCGGAATAGAATCACCGTGGGGATGGTCATTACGCCGTAGCGGGCGGCCAGTGGGCCCTGCTCGTCTACGTGTACTTTGCATACGTTCACCTTGTCTCCGTGTTTTGCCGCAAACTCCTCCAGAATGGGGGTCAGCATCCGGCAGGGGCCGCACCAATCGGCCCAGAAATCCACTAAAGTCACGCCCTGGCTGATGGTCTGGTCAAAATTGTCCGTCGTCAAGTTTTGTAATGCCATTGTAAAAGCCTCCTTTTTATTGACTGGCTTCCGGCTCCCGCCCTACGGGCGGGAGCCTAGACCAGGTGTATTTAGTTCAACCCATCCAGATATGCCGCCGCACTGAGGGCCGCGATCAGGCCCTCGCCGGCGGCTTTTGATACTTGATAGGGTTTGCCGATACAATCTCCGGCGGCAAAGACGCCGGGGATGTTGGTCTGCATGTTCCGATCCGCCCGGATATGTGCGCCGTCTAATGCGAGATCGGGCAATAGACTGGCCATGGCCACGGTGTTGCGGAGGATAAACACGCCCTGACAGGGGATGGTCTCCCCGTCCGCTTCCAATGATTCAACACTGGCTCCGCCGTGGATTTCCAGTTTTTTTCCTTGGATTACGGGGATATCTGCGTGCAGCCCGTCTAGGCTCCGGCCATCAGAGATGACGGTCACCGCGGCGCCGATCTCTTGGAGATAGTTGGCCTCGTGAATCCCCTCGCCGGACTTGACCACCACGCACACGGTCTTATTACGATACAGCATCCCGTCACAGGTGGCGCAGTAGCTGACCCCCCGTCCCAGAAGCTCCCGCTCCCCGGGGTAGGCCGCCTTTTGGACGATGCCGCAGGCCAGGATCACCGCCCGGGCCGTATAGACGTCGGCACCGGCGGAGATCATAAACTTGTCCCCCAGGGGCATGACACTCAATACCCTGCCGCTGACGAAGTCTACATCTCGGCCCCGCACCTGCTCCAGGCAGAACTCCAGATAGTCTTTTCCGCTCATGCCGGGGGTGCCCAGGACGTTGTCCAGCCACTCGGCCTTATAGAGTCCGCTCTCCCGGTAATCGCTGGAGAATAGACGGGTGGATTTGTTCCGCACCCTGGCGTTCAGCGCCGCCGACAGCCCCGCCGGGCCGCCGCCGATAATGGCAATGTCTGTGTGGCTCATATGATTCCCCCCTTAATTTTTCCCGCCTGGGGCGGGGAAATGTCGCAATCAAATTATACGCTGAAATGGCAAAGTCCGTATGGGACGTATAAATCCCCCTTCCCCACCACAGGCGGAGAACCTCTGTGCTTAAAAATTGTACTCCAAATGGCGGAGTCCGTATGGGGCGTATAAATCCCTCTTCCCCGCCATAGGCGGGGAACCTCTGTGCTTAAATTATACTCCAAATGGCGAAGTCTGTAAATACAATTTGATTTTCCGCAAATTTTGCGTATAATAGTGGAAAACCCTGCGACACAAAGGAGCGTGTCTTATTATGGCCGAAGAGATTAAAACCACTGAGACCAACGAGAGTTCCACAAACTTTATCCACGCGTTCATCGAGGAGGATATCGCCCCCGGCGGGCGGTTTGCCGGGATGACCGTCCACACCCGGTTCCCACCGGAGCCCAACGGGTATCTCCACATCGGCCACTGCAAGGCCCTGTGTATCGACTTCGGCACGGCGGAAAAATACGGCGGCGTCTGTAATCTGCGGATGGACGACACCAACCCCGCCAAAGAGGACGAAGAATACGTCACCGCCATCCAGGAGGATATCCGTTGGCTGGGGTTCGACTGGGGCGACAATTTTTTCTACGGCTCGGATTTCTTCGACCAGCAGTTCGATCTGGCCGTGGGGCTCATCCAGCGGGGCCTGGCCTACGTGTGCCAGCTCACCCCGGAGGAATTTAAGAAAAACCGGGGTTCCATCGGCGTCCCCGCCGTGAGTCCTTACCGGGATCGGCCTGTGGCCGAGAGCCTGGACCTCTTCCAACGGATGAAAAACGGGGAATTTCCCGCCGGGGCCATGACCCTGCGGGCCAAGATCGACCTGGCCTCCGGCAATTTCAATATGCGGGACCCGGCTCTCTACCGGATTAGTCACACCCACCACCACCGAACGGGGGACAAGTGGTGTATCTATCCCATGTACGACTATGCCCACCCCCTCCAGGACGCCTTGGAGGGCATCACCCACTCCCTGTGTTCCCTGGAATTTGAAGATCATCGGCCTCTGTACGACTGGGTGGTGGACAATACAATGGTCCCGTCAAAGCCCCGGCAGATTGAGTTTGCCCGGTTATATATCAACTATACGGTCTTGTCTAAGCGGAAACTCCGCCTCCTGGTGGAAGAGGGCATCGTCTCCGGTTGGGATGACCCCCGGATGCCCACTCTCACCGGGATGCGACGCCGGGGGTACACCCCTCGGAGCATCCGCAACTTTGCCGAGCGGATCGGCGTCAGCAAGGCCGCAAGTGTCGTAGAGTTTTCTTTTTTGGAGCACTGCCTCCGGGAGGATTTGGGCGCTATCTCTCAGCGGGCTATGGCCGTCCTCCGGCCTGTGGAGTTGGTGATTACCAACTATCCCGACGATCAGAGCGAGACGTTCCAGATTGAAAACAATCCGGAGAATCCGGATTCCGGCACACGGCCCGTCACCTTCTCCAAAACCCTGTGGATCGAATCCGAAGATTTCATGGAGGAGCCGGTGAAAAAATACAACCGTCTCTTCCCCGGCAACTACGTGCGGCTGAAAGGCGCACATATTGTGCGCTGTACCGGCTGTGAGAGAGATGCAGACGGCAACGTGATCCGGGTGTTTGCCGAATACGACCCCCATCTGCCCGCCGGGAACACACCTGAAGGGATCAAAGTCCGGGGTACAATCCATTGGGTGGATACGAATACCGCCGTGGATGCCACAATACGGCTCTACGACAACCTGTTCTCCGACCCGGATCCCGACGCCGCCGACAAGGACTTTTTATCCTGTCTCAACCCCAATTCTCTGGAAGTGCTATCAAACTGCAAGGTCGAGGCCAGTCTGGCGGATGTTCAGGCCCCCGCAAACTTTCAATTCTTGCGGACAGGGTATTTCTGCGTGGACAGCGTGGAATCTCGGCCAGGGCATCTGGTCTTCAACCGCAGTGTGGCCCTTAAGGAGAGTTTTAAGAAATAGACGAGAACCGGAGATGCTACATTGGCCAAATTCCCCTCCTTTGGAGGAGGGGTGGCAGAGCGAAGCTCTGACGGGGTGGTTGTACACAGGCGGCTACGTGCCTATGCCGCAGGTCAAGGGCAATCCTCAGTCAGCTTCGCTGACATAACTGACGCCCCAAGAGGGCAAGGCGCAGCCGCAGACCGATTGGAACGGCGGAAGGAATACCTATGGTAGCTCCTTTGGAAAAGGAGCTTTAGGGGCGTGTAGGGACACCACCCCGCCCTTCGGCCCCCCCTCCAAGGAGGGGAATTTGTGGGGCGCAGGGGGCAGTGTCCCCTGCTTGATTCTCCGCCGTAGGCGAGGAAAACTCGACCGAAAATACCGATTGAATCATGCAGGAGGTAGCACGATATGGAACACAGCAAAAAAATGGTCCCCTCCTATGCGGGGAACCTGCGCAGCCATATGATCCAAGTGCCGGAGGTTATCGCCCAGTGCAGCGGGATCCGCATCTTTGGGCGGCGGATTAAGAGCCTGGTCTTTTCCACGGATGTGGCCATTATCAAAAATATCAACGCCGACGCGGTGATTGCCGTCTACCCCTTCACCCCCCAGCCCGCCATCGGCCGGGCCGTGCTCACGGCGGCGGATATGCCGGTGCTGGTGGGCGTCGGCGGCGGCACCACCAGCGGTTCCCGGGTGATCCGATTGGGCTGTGACGCAGAGGATCAGGGGGCCTACGGCGTGGTGGTCAACGCCCCCCTCCCCGTAGAGGTGATCCGGGATCTGAAGGCCCATCTGGAGATCCCCATTATCGTGACGGTGGTCTCCTCCCAGACGGATATCGCCGCACGGATCGAGGCCGGGGCCAGTATCGTCAATATCTCCGGCGGCGCACGGACAGCGGCGCTGGTGACCGCAGTCCGGGAAAAGTTCCCCGACCTCCCCATCATCGCCACCGGCGGCCCCACAGAGGAGAGCGTCCTGGAAACTATCCACGCCGGGGCCAACGCCATTACGTACACCCCGCCCAGCACAGGCGAACTCTTCGCCGGAATGATGGCGAAGTATCGGGATTTGATGGACGAGGGGTGAGGGGATTACAGCCGATTCCTATTGAACGATAAAACTAAATTTGATATACTATCTATAAACTAGGCAGAGAGGGGGATTTTCTATGGTTTACACACTAAGCGAATTGCGACAAAAATTGACACCCATTGCAGAAAAGCATCGGCTAAAAACCATTTATGTATTTGGCTCATACGCACGTGAAAACGTCACAGAGGACAGCGATATTGATCTCCTGGTCGATGCATCGGGTTCTGGTTTAGTTGGATGGGATTTCGGCGGATTATATGAAGATCTCAAACTTGCTCTCAAAAAAGACATAGATATGATTACAACAGATGCCTTATCCGACTATGAGCGGGATATTGATAAAGAATTCAGCCACACCGTACTAAATGAGAGGGTTGCCGTCTATGAACGAACGTGATTTGCAACGCATCAGGTATATAAAAGAATATTGTGTCGATATTACCGCAACCATTACTCGTTACGGAAACGATGAACAAAAGTTCCGCTCGGATAGAGATTACTATAACTCGGTTTCCATGTCCCTGATGCAAATCGGGGAGTTAAGCAAGTCATTAAGCCCGGAATTCATAAAAGAAACCGAGGATCAAATTCCGTGGCACAAAGTACGGGGGATGCGAAACTGGTTCGCCCATAGTTATCAAAAAATGAGCAAAACAACCATATGGGAGACGGCGACAAAAAGCATTCCCTCTCTGTTGGCTTTTTGTGAAAAAATCGTCGCACGGCAAAAAAAGTGACTGTATTCTGTGCGAACAAATTAAGTTGCGGGCGGGAGAGCACAAGGAAATCAAAAAGTAACCAACCCAACAGGGCGGATTGCTATCCGCCCTTACTTCACCCGCTCTCGGCACTGCTCCATATTACGAGGCCCTGTCATGGGTTCTTTCGTGATATAGAGGGTGCCGTCTTCTTTTGCGGCGACCTCCCACTTGACCAGAGTCAATGCCCCCCGCTCGATCTCAATTGCGGTAATATATCGAGTATGGACGGCACTCCCGGTGTTGTAATACGGCCCCTCGCCGTCCCGGGGGAGGATGGGCCTGTGGGTATGCCCCGCCACGACGGGGATATTCATTTTAGCCCCCCATTGCTCCAAGATCTTCTCCGTCCGGTTCCGCCGCTTCGCCCGGCGGGGGGTATCGAATGGATTTCGCATCCCTAAAAGCTCCAAGGGCTGCCACAGATAGCGTACCAGAAACCGACCCAGCCACCACAGGCGATAGTTGAAAAAATCCGCCTGGTGGCCGTGGAGTAGGAGCAGTTCTCTCCCGCTGGGCGTGTGGTGGAGCAAAATCGCCTCAGAGACCGTGATATCGGGAAACAGGGGCACGGGGGCCGTCTGATCTCCGGGGCAGTACGCCCGGAGATTTTTTTGCGTCCACTCTCCCCTCCCCTTTACCATGTCGTGGTTGCCGTAGATCATATGGAGCCGTCCCTCTCGGTAGAAATCGGCCAGGCGGCCGAAGATATGGTCGTACTCGGCGGTGATGTCCGCCATGTGCCGCTCCTCCCAGAGCTCATCTCCGTCGCCTAGCTCTATGTAGGTGAATCCATTGCGGTAATAGTGGCCCAGAGCCACGTAATAGAGCTTTTGATTTTTGGCAAAATCATCGGCCCCTGTCCCCGTGCCGCGATGGCAGTCGCTGAAGAGTACGAGCTTGCTCCCGTCGTCAATCTCCAGCCGCTTGGCCCCGCCATAAGCGGCGTATATCCACCGATCTTGGGCGAAAAATAACCCCATCTCCATCCCTCCCTTTCCTATTCCTAACTTTATGCGGGAAAAAGGGAAAAAATCCTTGCTTTGATGGGTCAGGTCTGCTATACTATTTGGGCATTACACACACTGACCGGACGGATGTCCCGGTGCCCTTGGAGAAAAATCCGTCCGGGGTGGGGCATTCTGGTTGATGGCGGTGGAGGGTAAAACAAAATTTTTAGGAGGACATTTATCACATGGCAGTCGTTTCAATGAAGCAACTTCTGGAGGCCGGCGTACACTTCGGTCACCAAACCAGACGGTGGAACCCCAAAATGGCGCCCTATATCTACATGGAGCGCAACGGCATCTATATCATTGACCTACAGAAAACGGTCAAGAAATTAGACACCGCTTACAACTTTATCCGTGAAGTATCCGAAAACGGGCAGAGCGTGCTCTTTGTGGGCACCAAGAAGCAGGCCCAGGACGCCATCCGGGAAGAGGCGTCACGGGTGGGAATGCACTTCGTCAACGCCCGCTGGCTGGGCGGTATGCTCACCAACTTCAAGACCATGCGTACCCGTGTGGATCGTCTGGCCCAACTGCAAAAAATGCAGGAGGACGGCACCTTTGACATGCTCCCGAAAAAAGAAGTCATTAAACTGACCAACGAGATCAACAAGTTGGAAAAATATCTGGGCGGCGTCCGGGAGATGCGGAAGCTCCCCGGTGCCATCTTTATCGTAGACCCCCGCAAAGAGCGCAGCGCCATCGCAGAGGCCCGCAAGCTGAAGATTCCAATCGTCGCCATCGTGGATACCAACTGTGATCCCGATGAGATCGACTATGTGATCCCCGGCAACGATGACGCCATCCGCGCCATTAAGCTCATCAGCCAGGCCATGGCCAGCGCCGTATTGGAAGGCCGTCAAGGCGACGATCAGCCCGAAGAGCCCGCCGCAGTTGAAGTCCCCGCCGCCGCTGCCCCGGCCCCAGCCCCGGCCCCAGCTCCGGCCCCCGTTGAGGCGCCCGCCGAGGCTCCTGCTGTTGAAACGCCTGCCGCCGAGGCTCCGGCTACTGAAACACCTGCCGCGGAATAAAAGAGTTTAGCCAGGGGGTAACGCCCTCTCGCCGGAAGCCCGGCGTCCAAGCATTTTCGCAAAGCGAAAATCTTGATACCGGCGGAGCTTTGCTTCACCGAGGAGATTAAATAAAACAAGGGGCAAGCCCCTTGGGGAGGAAATCTATAATGGCATTTACAGCAAAAGATGTCCAAAAACTCCGGGAAATGACCGGTGTTGGCATGATGGACTGCAAAAAAGCGTTAGCTGAATCCGGCGGCGATATGGACAAGGCCGTGGCGTTCCTGCGAGAAAAAGGTCTGGCCGCCGCCCAGAAGAAGGCCGGCCGCGTGGCCGCCGAGGGTATCGTGGCCGCCGTCACTGTGGGCGATACCGCCGCTGTGGTGGAAGTCAACGCCGAGACGGATTTCGTGGCGCAAAACGAGATCTTCCAGACCTTCGCCGCCGACGTGGCGAACCTGGTCGCCGAGAAAAGTCCCGCCGATCTGGAAGCGCTTATGGCGCTCCCCTATCCCGGCAGTGATATGACCGTACAAGAGATGCAGCAGGAGAAAGTCCTGGTCATCGGGGAGAACATCCAAGTCCGCCGTTTCGCCCGCTACAATTCCGGGCTCACCATCCCCTACGTCCACATGGGCGGCCGGATCGGTGTCCTGGTGAACATGGAAGTATCCGCCGGATTAGAGACCAACGAGGCCGTGATCCAGCTGGGCAAAGACCTGGCCATGCAGATCGCCGCTATGCGTCCCATGTATCTGGACAGCTCCTCCGTAGACCCCGCTGTGGTCGCAGAGGAAGAGAAAATCCAGTTGACCAAGGCGATAGAGGAGAACAAGGCCAAAAATCTGCCGGACGACAAAGCCCAAAAAATCGCCGAGAGCATGGTCAAGGGCCGGATGAACAAGTTCTTTGAGGAAGTCTGCCTGATGAACCAGCCCTTCGTCAAAGGGGACAAGATCACCGTGGAAAAGCACGTTGCCAACCTGGCCAAAGAGCTGGGCGGGACCATTGCCATCAAGGGCTACACCCGTTTTGAAAAGGGCGAGGGGATTGAGAAGCAAGAATCCGACTTCGCCAGTGAGATCGCCAGCATGGTGCAGTAGTCGCATACAATGATTGAAAAAGGTTGCCGTTTCCAACCGGAAAACGGCAACCTTTTTTTGGCGTTAATAGGGGGGCTTCAGCTTGTTGGCGCAAATAGTTGTACTGTGTGCACAGGCTCCTTTTCCAAAGGAGCTACCATAGGTATTCCTTCCGCCGTTCCAATCGGTCTGCGGCTGCGCCTTGCCCTCTTGGGGCGTCAGTTATGTCAGCGAAAGCTGACTGAGGTTTTGCTCTTGATCTGCGGTGCAGGGATAATCCGACCTCAGAGCGTTGCTCTGCCACCTCCTTTGGGAAAGGAGGTTTTAAAGTCAAGGGTACAACGTCCACCACTCCTACTCTCCGTCCTCTATCCCCATAACAATTCTGCAATTTTTCTATTGCGAAACTGCAAACCATAGAGTATACTGTAACACAGTAAAGACCAAAATTTAAGGAGGCGCGCTATGCAACAGTTGAAAAACGCCTATCTGGCCCGGGTCTACGAGGTCGTAGAACAACGAAACGCAGGAGAATCCGAATTTCTCCAAGCGGTGCAGGAGGTGCTCCACAGCATTGAGTCCGTCATAGACCAGCACCCGGAGTTTATTCAAAACGCCATCATTGAACGGCTGGTGGAGCCGGAGCGGCTGATCCAATTCCAAGTCCCTTGGACCGACGATCAGGGCAATATGCAGGTCAACCGGGGATTTCGTGTCCAGCACAACAGCGCCCTGGGCCCATATAAGGGGGGGCTGCGCTTCCATCCCAGCGTAAATCCGTCTGTGGTGAAATTCCTGGGCTTTGAGCAGACTTTTAAAAACGCCCTCACCGGCCTGCCCATGGGCGGCGGCAAAGGCGGCGCAGATTTCGATCCCAAGGGTAAGAGCGAGAGTGAAGTCAAGCGGTTCTGTCAGAGTTATATGATCGAACTCACCCGCCACATCGGCCAGTTTACCGACGTCCCCGCCGGGGATATCGGCGTGGGCCGCCGGGAGGTGGGGTACATGTTCGGTCAATACAAGCGGATGCAAAATGAGTTCACCGGCGTATTCACGGGCAAGCACCCAGACAACTCCGGCTCCCTGGGTCGGAAAGAGGCCACGGGCTACGGCCTGGTCTACATCGTGGCGGAGATGTTTCAGACATTGAAAAAGGAGGCTCTCAAGGGCAAGACCGTCACCGTATCCGGC
>Ga0123355_10007831_pt1 | contig 16088 bp, 11 predicted proteins | sample TergutEmb28metaG_3_FD_89872 | JGI IMG/M metagenome (GOLD analysis project Ga0123355, IMG submission 89872) | Embiratermes neotenicus P1 segment gut microbial communities from Petit-Saut dam, French Guiana - Emb289 P1 | ecosystem: Host-associated > Arthropoda: Insects > Digestive system > Gut ...
AATTGGATGTGGGGAAAAGAGGTATGGGGGGGGGGTGGGGGGGGGGGGGGGGGGGGGGGGGGGGGGGGGGATATTCCGTGCCTTTGACATTAGCTCCGGCGTTGGTTTGTCGACTGCATTTCATTTTACGTAAGCCTTGCACAGGAACTTAACGAAGACGTCGCAAGACAATCAATCAGGTACTCTCAAACTTCATTCAAGTCCCGTCAATATTGCGCCTAGTCGTTAGACATCGTGCAGAGCGTGCTGAGGTGACAATATTGCGCCTGGCACTTATGTGGGATATCATGCAGGTAGTTGGACACAGCAGCCATATTGTGGGTTTCGGGTTGGTTATTGAATGACTGTTTATGTCCACACACACACATATGTATATATATTTATATATATATGAATGCACTGATTGGATGTAACCCTTGTTTTGCGCCCCACCTGTTGTATGCCATTTTCCTTAACGCCCCTTGGCAATTACATCTTCATTTACGCCCTTGGGCCGCGCTGTCCTACGCTGTCATCATACACGTATATCCTTTTTATCTACGCCCACTTACTAAGTAGCTCAATTCGGACGTACAGCAATTGCTGCTGGTACTGTACGTACCGCCTGCTGTGCGGTTCGGAGATGCTGCATTTGTGTGGTTCATACAAAAATCGGCGAGTCGAGCAGCTCAACAGATTGGTCTTAGCAATGCTGCGGTAGAAACTGGATTTGTATACGGGTTTTGTTACAGAAATGGTATTAAGTTTTGAAATGTGTTATTTGTAAAATTAGGTTTGTAGAGCCACACGTGTTGAAAGTGTTAATGTCTACAGATAGTCGAGTGAAGTAACGCTGCACAAAATATGCACGAAACGCGTTAGACACTTCTTGAGAAGGGAAGTGCTGTGCGCGCCCCCCACCCCAGACTGTACAGACAGTATCTGGGCACAGAAGACAGCAGTTGCAGCGAATTCGACGTCGTAACGTCGTCTTGGAATCTGCGGTTATTCCCGTGTCGACTGAAGCACTGCTGGCGTTCAGACAAGCTCCGCTAAGGCTTCTATTATTAACGCGTGTTCTGACACACGGACGGGCGGACGGATAGACGGACCGCCAACCTTGACATTTCCTGCCGCTGCCTCATCGTGATTCCAGAACCGTCATTCACCTTTGAACTTACGCGAGCGCACGCGCAGTAGCATGTGATACAGATACTGTGCAATGCTGAATAGAGAGCGCGTGCTACGGCCCACTTCAAGGCGTGTTGAAAATGGATGCAGCGAAAGGAGGCGTGTTACGGGCACAAAATGCATCTGATTATGTCGCACTAACCTGTACTGCAGCATATCTACCGCCTATTGCATGCTGCCTATGATACCCACCAATCATCACATGTACTCTGGCCTTATGTGCTACGAATTTTCACTGCCATTTCACATATCAATATAAATTCATTATAGTACTTAATGGACGCCTACGTATAAAATTATGCCAAGGCCTGTCTCACACCCAAGTTGTGTTCCTTAAAAAGTGGGCGTGATTCAAAAATGATATTCCCGTAAAAAAGGTTTAAATACACGGAATAAACCAGCCAAAAAGCTTTAAACGGAAAAGAGGACGTACATTAAGAAGTGGTGTAGATTGGCATGGGGTTTTAAAGCAAGAGGGCTTGAAATAAACGAATGTTAAAGAAGGCAACCTCCTTATATTATTTACTGCGACTGCAGCAGGCCGCCATCGACGCTGTATAATCTTAATAATCGACAGCGTCGTTAAATAAACACGCCTACATTCTTTAAAAGCGCGAGACACACCTCCTCGTGGTTTTTGTCAACTGAGAACGAAATACCAAGATTTTCAGCCCTGCAGAAGGAGGCGATATGTAGTTCCGAAACGGTAATTTTTCTGAAGAAAAGAAGCGTCATGTGTAAGTCAGCTGAATGAGGTGAAATGTGCAGGGTGCAATTGAAGTAACTGATGGTTGTGTGTGTGTGTGTGTGTGTGTGTGTGTGTGTGTGTGTGTATGTGTGTATGTATGTATGTATGTACATACACACATGAATGCAGTTTTCTGGTTTATTTATTATTTCGTGCCATTTGTATTGTTCAGTGCGTTTCGAACTGCTTCGAGTATGCGATTCGGAAGTAACGGTGAATTGAAAGGGACGTCGAAGGATCAGAAATGACTCTCTTTAAGGAACTCTCCCAGGATTTACTTGGAAGAGGCAATGAAGACCGCGAATCTCTCAGTGATATTACGTCCTGTTGCAGCGAGCCGAATGGGGGCGTGAGAATGACTGCTTGTGAGAGGTGCGGTTGAATGCGAACTGTTAACCTGATCGCCACAATGTAACGTTTGTACAAACGTGCAGTGGCAGTCACTGTCCAATACAGTGGTCGAGTTTGGTGCTGTGCGGAGGGGCGGAACGCAGCGATGCCTCATAAACTACAAATACAGTTAAAATTAAACTTAAAAATGTCACGGGTACGTCCTTGCAGTGTGGGGATTATTTGTCCACAAAGTTCCCTTCATTTAAAGCACACTTTTCCCTCCTTTTGTGAGACGCTGATTGCTTAATACAATTAGCTGAAGTGTTGGAGCTCTTCACTTGCGCTGTATCTCAGCTCATCGTCATCAGCAAAACGGCGTCTTCGGAGTGCGTCCTTGAGGGGACAAAAATTATGGCAGTCGGACGGTGCAAAATGGAGATTGTAGGGCGGATGAGGGAGAACAAATTCAAAAGTGCGGCCTTGTGCGGTTAAAGCGATGGCTAGCGTCTTGTGGGACAGGCGCAGGAGTCCTGTTTGAGTCACAGTCACTGCGGAGCGACATGTGCGGACATTACACAAGTTAATAACAACGAACTGCAAGGGTTCGACCAAACAGGAAGATGAATCAAGGCCTGATCATGCATGATAACGACAGACCGCGGGGTGGAATGTTCTCCCTAGTCTCCATTTTGCACCCTCCGACTGCCACCTTTTGGCCCCCTGAAGGACGCACACCGAAGACGCCGTTGCACTGTGCAAATTCCTAAGGATGTGTAACACCAGTATAGATGAACGAACAAGTATGGAGCAATGTAGGAATGATAATGACAGGGTAAGACTGAAGCACTCAGTGAGAAACCTGTCCCATTACCACTTTGTTTGCCATAAATCCCACTGGACTGACCGAGGATCGAAACTGTGTCTCCGCGGTGAGAGGCTGTCGACTAGCCGCCCGAAATATGGCGCGGCCGTGTTCGTCATGTTGAAGGCAGAACAGTTACCGAAACTCTGAACTTTGACCTCGTATCTACTGGTTGTCCGAACGCTGTAGATGCTAGAGAGCGTCGGACTGCTTGATGCTTGTAATTGACGTTCATTTTCGGATCGAACGTTGAAGTTGGGGCTACTTCGTGTTGGAGTTCGGTGCTGGTGTACTGTTACTGCATGTACTGCAGGATGGAAAGTAGACTAACAGTTCAGGTCACACCTCACAGAAAACACATCGTATCCGTTAAACGTAATAAGCACCTAACCCTGTTCGTGAAAATTTGTTTTTAAGATTGGCTAGAAACACATGCAGTGTGTGGGCAAAATACAGTGTTTCATTTTAACACATAGTAACCAGCATAGCATGCTTTGAGCGGTTAAACGGTCAAATTGCGGTTTGCACTGTAGTCACTCCTTCAAAGAGTTGAATGAATTGAAATACGCAATTTAGGAAGTGTGGAAATGCCGTACGGTGATTGGAAACAGTTCTTCCGTAGATTGTTGATGAACGAAGAATTTGTGGTACTCACTAAATGGGTCTGTTGTTCAGAGAATATAGTACGGTAATATTGATCCGTGTATCCGACGCCTTTAATTCCGACGGGCGTCGTGCCAAAAGTGAGCAAGAGGCCATTGACCCAGTTGGCAGTCAACTGCCTCACTTTCAGCAGTTCGTATCGCTAACCTTGACTCAGCTCTCATTTTCAGCCGCAGTAAATCTGCGCCGTTTTCGTTGCACCTTCCTGCCTGAAAAATACAACAATCAGACTATGTACGCGTAGACCACCGTGCTGTCTCCGTGTGTGTATGTTTGTTTCTCAGGGCGACTGAGGTGCCAGGTGCCAACTGGCTTGTAATATGAAGGTTACGCGGTTGGAGAGCACCCGATTTTCCTAAAATCAGTAGTAATAACATGGCGAAGTTGCCAACTTGCGTCTGGCGTGCGACACTAGCGCCACTTGCTGTGTGGTTTCAAATGCTGAAATCTTTCCGTAGAACGTGAAGTGACGGAGTGTTGCCGGTGTGAACATTGTCTGTGCCTTTTGCCTTGATAGTGATTAATTAATTAATCCACCATTGGAGTCAGGCATGTGAAATCTGATACGAAGATAGGCCATAGACACTGCGTGTTAATATGAAGGATGAATGCAGAGTAGAACGGCGACAAGTAAAGGTAACGTTCGCCCTACAACAGGCCGTGAGTGTCCAAAGGGGGAGTAAGGGTAGCTGTACTTTTTCTTTGACATGGGCGCGAGGTGGGAAAGTGGGTGTTCAATGCCACGCCCCGACAGATTTACCCCGCCCACTGTACTGGAGGCTGGGTAGGCCCCGGCGGCTGTCAGGACGGGTGTGGAAAATCTCGCGGCCGGTGGGATTCGATCCCCGGGCCGTCCAGCCGGTAGAGACTCGCGGTACCGACTGAGCTATCCCGGCCCACGTAGATAAGTAACACAACTTAACTGGGCTACAATTCCTGCCGTGCTGTTAAAGCCGTGCGCTAACAGTTCAGTGTCACGTTGTAACACGGCTGCGGGACTTCGTACGCACTTCCACAACCCAGACAACGCAGACTCGGCACTTCCCCTAGAGAAGTGAAGAAGTGACCAAAGTGTCTGCAGTTTGTTTTTTCACTTCGTCAAGTGTCAAATGGTTTCGATCGTCGCACGTCCTCTTCTGTCGAACCCCAGAAAAGCAAATCACATGAAGTACGAATGGGTCTTCGCGGAGGCCATCGAGTTGGACCGGGCAAATGGCTGGCTGTTAACCGCCTCTGGGAACCGCGTTCAGTGATGTTTGTTCTGCTGGCATTATTAAATCATTTTAACGCGTATACACCGCCATTTTGTGACTCCATTCCTGAGATAAGCCGTTTGACAGTAGCCACGTGATCACTTCAAACGTCCTATAATTTGCCAGAAAGTAGTTAAAACCTGGCGAAGACTAAAATTTAAGGTTGTGTTCTCAAGCAGCATTCAACAAACCGCGATACCAACAGTGACAGAACTGAGAGGCCATCAACTGTGCAAACGGAAGGTATGTTTGACGTGTGGCCTTGGTTCTTCTTGGATGTAGCGCTGGCGATGTTTCGGGACAGCATGTCGGTTCCCTCTTCACGGGTGAAGCGGTGCAAGATGAACGACATCTCTCGTGGTACTGAAGTGTTCTGCCGTATGTTGTTGAGCTGAGTAAAACAAAGACGTGAGCCCAACTAAGATCTTGTATTGATCATAGCACTAATACGCTTTGCTTCCCACACGGTACATCATTTCTAATGTTCCTGCTGGCAAATTGCGATTCGATCCTTCAAGTTCCGTAATTATAGGTGTTGGCGCCCTGCTCTGATTCAGAGGAACATATAAGCGTGAACAGAAATTAATCTATTCATAAATAATGCTGGTCAAGCAGATGTAATTTATATTTACTATTAGGCACTAAAGATGTAAATTTGTACACTATCTAGAACTTGTTAATATTTCTTGTAATTTACTGTATAGTAATAAAGTGGAGCAGGTGTTTGCCTCGTGCATAGCACAAGCTTATACACGCCGTAGTGGCATCGGTTAAAAATGAACTTGTTACACTCTTCACTTGACATATTAACACTGACTTGTGGATTGTTATCACCCTTGTGGTAACACAATTGTAATTGCCCTTTGCAATTTAACTGTAGTGATTTATGTTGCAAACACACACGCTACGCTGTTAACTATATGTGCCGTTGGCTCGGAGTTACACATGAACTCGCTAATATTGACACTGATAATATGCGCACAACACTTCTTGTCAGTTGGACATATTTCAGATGATAACCTTTGTATTAGAATAAGCTGCAACCGCCTCATGCGGCATGCAGTTTACACGTGTGGATAAACACAGAGCCAATTGATAACTTGACTAATTATACTGACGATATTGACACCACAATTATTGATGATTGTTGCACTGTAATGTTCCTATGTACATGTTTCACTAATAAGGTTTCCCCCTTGAAAACTACACTTATTGTAGGATGGCTTCCTCTCTTTGAAGACATGCCTGTACGCGTCTAGTTGAGCGCGAAGTTGGTGGTCAACTAACTAGCAAGCGACGCCAATCGCCCGCGAGTCTTGGCTTGAGACAATGGAAGTGAACCTGAACTGGAAAAAGCCCTGCCACGTTAGCAGGAGTGTTCTGGAACAGTCTCGTGATGATTACACCATCTACCTACGCCCTGGGAATGTTACACAGGTATTAGGAAATGCACTAGCATGATGCAACCTTTGGCAACAAATACAAACTTGAAAATAATGCACAAAATTAACACAAAGTTTAACCCGTGCATGAACAGTAGGTGTGACATTTATCGAACGCTGTCAGTATCCCGGGCTGTTGGTAGGACGATCGGTGAACGGGAAATGTGTGTAAACGGAAGAGGACTTGACTCATTTGAGGAACCGTGTCATCACTTGCCTAGGAAGACTGAGAAAAACTAAGAAACGTCAGAATACCCGGTCTGTGGTCGGAATTTAATTCCTGGGCCTCCCGAATATGACGAGAGTTTTGCTAAGATAATCGAGAGATTTGGCTGTTGGAACCTGCGGTACCGTCATACGTTCTAAGGAGAATTACATTGTGGATATGGAGCGACGCCTTCTCAATATATGGAGAGGGACAGTGCCAACTGGAAGAATTTACAGTGTAAACATTTCGTAACGTACTGGTACTTGAAAGTAACAAAAACATTTACATTTAACTCCATATATTGGTCACTGCTGTATCAACTGCATGAGTTCTGTTGGGTCATCATTTGATATAAAGGATGGTCATAATTTTCGATTACTTGTGCATTCGAAAAGCATTTTTACGCTTTTCCAGAGCTACGAAAAGCGGCTGCTAGCGTCTTCATGTTTGTCTGTCTGTCCGTATGGCAGCCATCCGTTCGTCTGTCCGCGTTGAACAACTCGGCCTCGCCGGACGGATTTACTTTCAATTTTATATCGTGGCACATCTGAACACTACGTTATGTGTACATGTGCTGTGTAATTGCTGCAGTTCGACCAACGCTTTTGCAGTTGAAAGCAGCGTTCTTGAAATCGTCGGAATTAAGAGAGGGGTCAGTAGTTAGTTCCCTTGTCAGTGCTCCTAAGGGTAGTGATGATGCGTTGGTTTTCTGAAATGTGCAGAATGTGAAAGTGCTGTGTTTACCCCTGAGAGAGTGGGGGTGGGGTTGGGGAAGACGCCGCGGGTTGGGTTCTTCGTGGATGTATGCCTTTAAATCGATAGCTACTCTATGAGCGTAGGCGTGTGCCCTATATCACGCGAGAGAGAATTCGCTGTGTCCCGGTGGTCTGCCGTCACTACAGTTACCCGACGCTGTATCACACACATGTCGTAGACATTTACCCTATTTATACAACATATACAGCCCATCTCAACACCATATTCGTTTGTACGAACAACATAAATTGTGATTTTAGTGGTGCGGTTTCCTTCGGTTGTTTGTTCCTTCGTTTATTGTGGCTCCAAATATTATCCTGAGCACCTGTAAATTCCTTCAGTTCGTGTCCTTCCCACTTAGCCAGAGCCCAATATTAACAGCCACCAGCAGCAATGTACCGAGATATTTAGTTGTTTCCTTCTTGCCTTACCCTTCCGTCTGTGACATGTCCTAGTTATTTTAGCGACTGGCCGCTACTGACCGTAACGTCATGTTGGCCGAGACAACTGCAGTCATGTCCTGCTGATATAAATCGTAGGCCCGTATACAGCGTCAGTACCTTACAGAACACACCGCATGACGGCGGTGACGGTAGTTGAGCCATAGCCTTTCCGTGAGATTATTGTTACTTGTCCTGAGAGCAGTTGCGTCTTGCCGGGCGAGGTGGCGGGTGGCATGTTTGCCGCTGTGTCCGTTCAGCAGGTGCCCTGTATTGCACTGAATGCCGACGTGCGTCTCTTCCATTTACTGGCCGCTACAGTTACACCTTTATTTCACACAAATGTGTCTTAACATACCGATTCCGACGGCCGCGTGGGTCGGCGGGCGCTCGCTTGCTGGGATTGCGGGTTCGAATTCCGCGGGAGGCATGGATAGTAATTGTAATGTACAGTTCTACACACGTGCATGAAATTTTGGGTGGGACTTTGCGATGTCAAGGTCGTGACCTGAAGTGTGGAAGGTTTTCTATTGCCACTGGACCTGTATTTCTGAATACTGTGAGTTAGTTTGTGCATAATATCACCCTACAAAGCCCAGTCCTTGCTAACTGTATCACAACACAGCATATTTAACTGCTCTTCGTGATCCCTACAGTGAACAACAGCCATTTCCCCATACAGCATGCACCGACTGGCAGCACGCTGTGATTTCGGAAATGAGTTGTTACGCATAATGTGAAATAATGTTGTTTTTCAGAGTTTGAATGTGCACAGATCTTCTGCGTCGATGTTTGCGGTATAAAATTGTAATATTTCGATATCTGCGCGTGTTTGAGAGATTACGCAGCGTAGAGTGGCAGTTTCTTACCGACGTTTCTATACAGTCTCTCGATCCCAGCTGCAAAGGTCAAGCTTCCTGACTTCAGAAAGTGGGATTTTCCATTAACATAAACCTTCCGGCCGCACTGTGGCCCTGGGGTCGACTCAGTTTCTAACAGAAAAGAGTACCAGGGATATCTCTTGGGAGTTAAGGAGGTCGGTGCGTAGGGCTGACAACCTTGCCACTTTCAGGTTCGATTGTCTGGAAATGCTGGGTGCCTCAACCTCAACCTCAACCTCCTGAAGCCCTACGGGCCTGTCCAGACCTGTACATGGATTGTTTTTACGTTTCAGCCTCCCAAGAGCTGCTTGGTATTTGTTGATTGGGAGGAAGTGTGCGTGCGTTCATCGCACATCCGTATTTAAATATGCGTGGTAATTAAGTTAGGTCTTTCTGAGCCAAGTAATACGCGTGCACCGTACAGAACAGGAGTGATTGACTCAGTGTGTACGCTGCTGTCCACGGCAGGTGGCATTACTGACCGCGTACAGCGTCAGTCTGTCTGTCGGTGTGGGGCAGATGGCGTGGCCGCGACATTTCCGCTTGTGAGAGACTTCCGGCAGAAGTTTTGGCATGCTGTTTGTACTAGTGGTTAGAAGTAAACAAAATCATGTACAAATTTGTACATAACTGTTGTTGACACAACTTTTAATAATATTATTACTAATTATTAGATATTTATAGTATATGGTAATAAAACTAGTAATAATAATAATAATAATATATTTAACTGCAAGTGGGCTATCACCCGGTGGCAGTGATTATAATGCATGTACATAAATATGAAATAAGGATCTAAGAAATTTAAGTCAGGAGATCTGCATGCGAAGCATGCAGTAGTAACTTGGAGTCTTAAGAACCATCTCAGCATTCGCTTATAAACACAGGGAAACCAAAAAAAAAACCCTGTCCCGAGGTGGCCGGTCGCAGAACCTTCCGGATACTGACTTCTGGCCAAAAACCCGGCATGTAAAGTATGTGAGACAGCAGTAGTGAGATGATTCTCGAAAAATTCCGAAAAGGCAGCTCAGTTGACATTGCAGTATAGGCCAGCACTGTGTAGGCTTACTGGCAAGCAGCGCTGCTATCTAGCGGGTGAACTGTCGCCAAGGTGCACAGTGCTGCATCCTCTGAGCAGCATCGTGCACTGCCATCATCTGCTGCAGTTTGTAATTGCTGCTTATTGTGCCTCCTAACATGCATAGCAACAACCGAAGACGTTTCGATGTAAGGTTAAACGAAATCTCGTACCCAGTCGTAGTCATCATTTTGCAGCATCTGATTGATTATGTGAATGTTTACTGTGGTGCAAGATACTGCAAAAACTTCCACTTCAGTTAAACGCGCACGACTCGTGTATACTTCGTTGTGAGCTCTCACTGCAGACCACACTCACTCAGGAGAGCTGCTTTCCGACTGCAGCCGATTCACATAGCACTGTGAGCCACATTTTGTGTTCTGGCTGCACACCGTGCATACAGACACTGTCAGTTGCCAACAGATATTTTCAGTCCATCTTCCCGTTGCTCAGAAATTACGCAAATAAACAACAGACAACAACCACGTCAGGGCGACGCTGGTTGTACGAGAAGAGTCCTGACTCCCTTCTGTGTTCAGCAAGTTGCTAGCGAAAATGTTTTGATTCGCAGGATATGAAATGTGCAATACTTGAGAAAATTACATGACGAATAACTTCATAGCCAAATTCATAATATTCTGTCGTTTTAATGTGATGATTCTGAAGCACTGTGGTTACCGTGTGTACCATCTGCATTGCCCACAGACCGTACCTACAGTTCTCCGAATCAGAAATTAACCTGTTTGTCTTTGCACTGGACATGCCACTAGACAGTATCCGCTGCGAAGAACTCCTAATCGACCGGACGAAATTACTGTGCATCGTAAAACACTGAGCGTCTACATGACTATGAACGTTCGGTTGTCACACACGGCTTGGCTTATCAATTGCTGTCGAACGTGTGTCCTTCAAATGAAACAGACCTGACTTCGTTTAGCCCTTGGACCGACCGGAAGATCGAGCGATCCTCCACTGCTACTTTTCGTTGTTGCAGCAGCCACAGTTGGCTGTCAGCATAATGTGACGTCAGGTGCACATAATTATGCAAATGTGGGTCAGTAACAGTTTCAGATTCAGTGTGTTTTTCAGGACGATGCTAATAAATATGGAGTGTGATGTTTTATTTAATACGTTGCGCATGATATGTGACAGTGTTGGTCCTAGCACACAGACAGACATGTGGGACACCTTCGTCAAGGGTAAAACTGACTACCAAGTTTATTTACCAGTCATGACGGCGGCAGATGGTCTGTATGCAGTACAGCAATAAAGTTCGCGTCCTTCTTGTCTGTGTGACGTCAGGCTGCCGCCGCGGTCTAAATGAGTTCTGCACTCTTCTGTGGTCTTACACAGCCTAGACTGATAGTTATGTACCGATGTTGCGTGATTACTTGACCCTTGAAGATGGGACCAATGGGTTGTCCGAAACGTCGGTAAATAACTACCAGTCTACGCTGCGTAACATCCCAGGAGAGCGCAGATGATTTCACTGCAGGCTTGCACGGCCGTCCGAGTGTGTCGTCGTTCTGATTATGTTTTGGTGAAGGTGCTTGAGTGTTGTGTTCCGTGGTGGGACATTGCTGGTTCCTTACCGCGGTATAAACATTGTCGAGAGGATAATGGGAAATGAGAAGGGATGAAGGCAAGAGCCCAGAGGGATGTGATGGTTGTGGTGGTGGTGTCGTTGTGGTCGATCTGACAATAACCGGTTCGTTCACACGGCGCGAAACCAGAAGAACGTAGCATGAAGCCATTAGTGCTGCAGCAGTGGCAGTGTTCTGCAGGAAGTGAGATAGTTGTGTTGGTATAAAGAGTTAAGGTACGTATGTCTGTTGGTAAGGTATCGTGTGTCGGTAAGGTGTCGTGTGTCTGTTGGTAAGGTATCGTGTGTCTGTTAGTAAGGTATCGTGTGTCTGTTAGTAAGGTATCGTGTGTCTGTTCCTAAGGTATCGTGTGTCTTTTGGTAAGGTATCATGTGTCTGTTAGTAAGGTATCGTGTGTCTGTTGGTAAGGTATCGTGTATCTGTTGGTAAGGTATCGTGTGTCTGTTGGTAAGGTGTCGTGTGTCTGTTGGTAAGGTATCGTGTGTTAGTACGGTATCGTGTCTGTTAGGAAGGTATCGTGTGTCTGTTAGTAAGGTATCGTGTATCTGTTGGTAAGGTATCGTGTGTCTGTTGGTAAAGTGTCGTGTGTCTGTTGGTAAGGTGCTGTGTGTCTCTTGGTAAGGTATCGTGTGTTAGTAAGGTATCATGTGTCTGTTAGTAAGGTATCGTGTGTCTGTTGGTAAGGTATCTTGTATCTTTTGGTAAGGTATCGTGTGTCTGTTAGTAAGGTATCGTGTGTCTGTTGGTAAGGTATCGTGTGTCTATTGGTAAGGTATCGTGTGTCTGTTATTAAGGTATCGTGTGTCTGTTGGTAAGGTATCGTGTGTCTGCTGGTAAGGTATCGTGTGTCGGTAAGGTATCGTGTGTCTGTTGGTAAGGTATCATGTGTCTGTAAGGTATCGTGTGTCTGTTAGTAAGTTATCGTATGTCTGTTAGTAAGGTATCGTGTGTCTGTTAGTAAGGTATCTGTGTCTGTTAGTAAGTTATCGTGTGTCTGTTAGTAAGGTATCGTGTGTCTGTTGGTAAGGTATCGTGTTAAGGTACGTGTGCCTGTTGGTGGGGTAAAATTTTCTCCGAGAACTTCAGGAAGGCATTTTGGGGGAGGTGGTTACAACTCGCTTCATTCGTAACCTGTGTACTTGAATTGGGTGGAGAGCTTCGCACCCTGACCGCTTTGCTCCCTGGAAAGGGCTCCGGTGCCGACCTGGACGAGGGGAGGAGAGCAATATTTGTTGCCCTTGCTAGGGGTCGAAGGACGATTCGTCCGCCGTCCTGCCCTGTTGGTGGAGGACAGTCCATTTTGTAGATATAGACAGTAATAATCAGCACAGCTGTGTATTTGTTATAAAGTAAAAAGTTAAATGTTCCAGTTTCACAAGACCTTCGTCATGCTGCGTGTGAAGAATTTATACAAGCAAGAAAATAAACTGTAATGCCTCTTGTACTTCACGGGAGATACCAGATTGTTGTTATTGGAATTTACAGTTGTGTGCTTATTGTCTTTATTACGTGCTTCACCATGTTGGGAAGTGTGTGTGTTTTGTTCTGTAACGTTACTACACTGTACCATTTCTGTTTGCTGCTGTTCAATACATTCACGCGGCTATCTGATGAAGTTTCAGTAACAGATAATAAAATGGTTACTTCTAGCTAATTAGTACGTCGTTCTAAGTTTCCGTTATGATGTGTGCGATGTGCAGGACATGCACAGGGTGCCAGTTCCGGTGGATTGAACTGCCACTGTGGGATTTCGTCGCAACAGGTTGTGTTTTGTGTTAAACACTACACATCGGTAGCAGCAACGTTCGGTGTGGTTATGTATGAGGTAGATATTGCACTGAGTGTGTCCGCGAGAACTTCTACCGTGAGACACGCGTGGTTTGGTATTTTGTTTTCTTGCTTGTATGAATTATTGATGCCCAGGCTGACGATGGACTGTAATATGTAGCTCTGTAGCTCGTACATACATACACACACACACACACACACGTATACACGTGTTGCTATTGTCAGTGTCTGTACGACCTGCTCCCCTCAGGCACAACGCCATCTGAATACGCACAGCCCATAAGCCTCGTCAATGTAATGGGCAAAATCGTGGCCTTAGGTCGGACTAATAAGCATATCGAAAATATGGCGCAGGTTCAGGTCTTTGGTTCAGGCGATGACACGACGTCACTGCATTCGCGATTAAATTAAAAGCAGATTGAATTCAAGGAAATGTTGTTGCTGATCCTCACTTCAGAATATATTGTGTGCCCTTCTGCTGTCAGTAGTCAGTCGGCCTAGTAATTTGGAGGGCCAGGGGTATGCAAAATGACCTCGCACATGGTGGTGACTGAGTGGTATTGTTTGGCGAACTGCGCATTAGCAGAGCTGTCGACTCTTTCTGAAAAAACTGTCTGCTCCACCGGGTTTCAGCACGTCGATGTGTTGGTTTGAGGGCCCCCAGAGGGTTCTCTACTGCCACACATTCTTGTCTGCTTATGTTGTCCTCTCCACTGAAACTGTTGGTCGACTTTGCCTTCGCCTTCAGCACTTCCTTGTGAATCGTACGTTTCATTCATCCAATCAGTCATTTTCCTAGCTTCAGAACTGACAAGTGGCCGTTACATAAACAAATAATGAGTTCAGTCGTGGGCAGTGGGGCCCTAAATTTCAGAATCGCTAATGCAGCGTGTCTAAATTTAACAACATGCTGATGAAACGTGACATCGTTACAGGATGATAGAGAAGACATGTAGTCTCCAGCTTGAAGACGGAGTATGCGATTGTTTGCTGCCCACTAGAGGCTCAGAGAGAAACAGACGAATATGGAGCAATGGTGGAACTGTGGGTAGTAGGTGCAGACCGAAGAAACACTTAATAAAACCTGCTGTGCTTGTTTCGATCACCATGAACCGGACAATAAGTTGTTTGGAACTGAACTCGAAGATAACGCGTGGGAAACCCCATCTAAGTGTCGACGCTTCTGAGCTACGTGGACTGAATAACTAACAATCAAACATGTGTCTGTTTATACAGATTTTGTATTATTGGCGTCTGCTTCTATTATGTTAGTTCAATACAACGATGACAAAAGCAGACTCCGTTGTTGTACCCTGAAGAGTGTGTAGAATTGCCTGCTTCTTTCTTGTTGCCTTCCAGAGAAGGAATATCTTTGGAAGTTGATATAGCGCTTATTAATAGCATAATTGACAGTAAGTGAAGTGTTTCTTCAAGAGAGGTCAGGACTGAAGGGCTGTTGATAATACGCCCGTCACCACTCTGTTTGTAGAGACCGACCGACCGCCGGAGGTACCACCTGGCACCGACAGTAGCCTGCGTACTATTGGACGTAGTGCAAGGAGTGGGTTGTGGTCGTGCTACACACACGTCGTCATAGTTACAGCATAGATAGCTTAGTGGACATAGTGACGTGGCTGTTGACTTCAGAGTCGGGAAATCGAGGTTCGGTTCCCGGCGGGAGAGGAGATAATTATTACTTACTTCCTTACTTCTTTACTTACTTACTTACTTACTTACTTACTTACTTACTTACTTACTTACTTACTTACTTACTTACTTACTTACTTACTTACTTCACAGAGTCTCGACAGGTTCTGGACCCCACACAAACTCCATTTACCCGGGGGCTGTCACCGGGGTAACGCGGCCGGAGAGTGAGGTTGATCAGTCACCTGCATCCTGTGATGAAATTTAGTGTGTGCAGTAATACCCTCGTACCCATAGTGGTGCTTAGTTAAGCACACCGACTACTTTAGTTTCGTCTGTAACTTTGTAGGTTCTAGGTTATTAGTTGCCATTAATGTGCTGGACAGTGCCCACTGGTCGAGGTACGTTTGAAACACACTGTACCTGCCCCTGGTAACTGGTTGTCAGTAAAGTTACTGACAGACCTTGTTAGTTGGGTTCGCAAAATTGCGAAAAGCACTTATTAGCTTCGTCATGTCTGTCCGCATGGAACGACTCAGCTACCACTGAACTGATTTTCATGAAATTCGATGTTTGAGTATTTTTCGAAAATCTGTTCAGAAAAGTCGAGTTTGATTACAATGTGACCAGAATAACGGGTGCACTACTTTACGTGAAGACCGCTGGACGTTTATGATAACAGCTCGCTCAGTTCTTCTTAGACTGGGAAATGCTACAGACAAAAGTTGTAGAGGAAGTCAGAACACACATTTTAAGTTCAATATTTTTTTCCCGAAAATCGTGCCTTTTGTGAGATAATGTGGAAAAATATAGTAGAACCAGACAGGCCGCAGATAACAATATTGTAGGCCGCATGCGTGTTGCGTGCTGGGTACCTAACACTACAGACAAACACTCGACTATGGGATACTTGTTGCTTTTCCACAGCAACAGTGGTTATGCGAACGCGCCCCAATGTTACGTTGCACGTACAACGGCCGTCTTGGTGCAATGCCGTTCCCGGTCCCCAAAAACGCCACGAAAAGTGATCACTTTACCTTAACGTATATATCTGCGACATCTGTCCTCAGCAAAGTCTGGTTGCTGAATTCAGTATCAGTTTCCAAGCCCCCCCCCCCCCCCCCCCCCCCCCTCCCCCCCCCCCCGGGGGTTTGCTGCCCCCCTCCGCTTTTTCTGTGTTTTTTTCCGGGTTTTTTTTTTCGGCGCGGGTGTTGG
>Ga0123355_10007832_pt1 | contig 16084 bp, 10 predicted proteins | sample TergutEmb28metaG_3_FD_89872 | JGI IMG/M metagenome (GOLD analysis project Ga0123355, IMG submission 89872) | Embiratermes neotenicus P1 segment gut microbial communities from Petit-Saut dam, French Guiana - Emb289 P1 | ecosystem: Host-associated > Arthropoda: Insects > Digestive system > Gut ...
ATATATATATATATATATATATATAAGAATTGAATGCAATTTTAATTTAATTCTTTCTGTAAATTCTTGTACGTACTTTTTTTAATAATTTTCCAACAAGATGCGACTTATTAAGTTTATTACATTTCTGTAGGCAGATCAGGTATACACACCATAGTATTAACTGATTTTGTTTATTGCATTTTCCGATAGAACTTCAACATAACCTAAATTATGATTCTGTATATATATATATATATATATATATTTTTTTTTGTTATATATTTTATATATTTTGTTGTACATAATTTAAAAATACTGCTTTTAACCATCCACCAATATTTCATATACATATTCGTCAAGGCTAGTAACATTCAATATGACCAATCTAGAATTTTAAATTATACATTAGTATTAATAGCAGCGTATTTTACTCATTGCAGTTAATCAATACCAGAAGCTGTATTTACAGTTGTAAGAGCACCTGATGATGGGTGTCAACACCTGAAACATGTACAGCTGCCTACAGAAATGTAATAAACTGAATAAGTCGCATCTTATTCGAAAATTATTAAATTTGATTCACGATGCACGGACCCATGTACACAAATTTTCTTGTACGTACGTTAGTTAAGTTATTTGATTGATTTTGATTTATAAGTACAAAAACTTCCAAAGGATTAGACATATTTATATATGTACACGGGGATTGTGGTAGCACAGTGGTTAAGGTGCTGTGCTACAAATCGGTAGGTCGCTGGTTCGATCCAAGCTGGTATCAGTGGATTTTTCATTCACATAAAAATCCTTCCGATCGCACTATGGCCCTGGGGTCGACTCAGCCTCTAACAGAAACGAGTACCAGGAGTATTTTCTGGGGGTAAAGGTGGCCGGTGCATGAGGCAGACAACCTACCACCATCCTGTGCCATTGTCACGAAATCTGTGAAACTTAACTTTCTGGAACCTTCTGGGCCACTCCAGGCCAGTAATGGGACTGATATATTTACACCCATTTTATTTCAGGAAATGCTTTTCAAATGACAAGAAGACAGGAATCGTGCACTGTAATATAGTAAAAGGGATTTCAGACAACACAGGAAGAAACATAAAGTCATTGTCGTCATCAAGGAGGATTTTAGTCGTGGTATGCTGGATTGGAAACGTCGACCATAAGAATGGTAAGTACGTTATGTGCTTCTTAATTTCTGGTTCCTGTTTTCAGACATTTGTTCACTGAAAATTTATTTCCCTTTGCACTTCATTTCCTGGGGGTAGAGGCGACCGGTGCGTAAAGCTGACAACCTTACCACCATCCTCTACCGTTGTCTTGAAATCTGAGAACCTTAACTTCCTGGAACCCTCTGGGCCACTCGAGGCCTGTAAAGGGACTGCTTTACCTTTACCTTTACCTTTGCACTTCGATTCGTCGTTTGGGAATAATCCATCCGACTTCTTGTTGTGAGACTTGTCAATAGTGAGAATTTCTCCTGACATTGTTACAAGCCTACAACGGGGTAAATCCCTTAGCCTCTCGAAAGGCATGTTTTGGAGTGGCGTTTCCTCCATTAAAGACATTTCTAGATGTGTGAGACCGGAACGAGTCTACGGGTGACCCGACTCCATGTTAGCTAGATGATGATGAAATTGAGTTTCCGTGGTTCAGACGTACAAGTAATTCTTTTATAAACACAGGACTAGGTTGATATTTAGGCTGCTGAAGAACTGCTTAGTTTGCTTCATGCTTCGAGACTGCACTGTTAATAAAATAACATGAAAAAACTTTAAACTTAACAGGCGAAGCAGATTCATATTGACTGGAATGGTGGCGGGGGAGGATGGAAACAAAGTTCCCAAATTCAAGGCTTACGCAGCCGTTAAGCTGAAGATTCCACTCTTCTGGGAACTGATAAGACGCTCCGTCATTGGATATTCGGATCCATAAGTTTCTAGACAACGAAACGTTCGAAATGTCCGAAAAAAGCTCGTTCGATAATCCAGTATAGTGTGCCAGCTTCATATCCCTAAGGAACTACATCCTCAACAACAAAGGCGTTAACCAAACGAAATGCGCTATTACATAATGGTGCATAGGCGACATACGGCATTGTCTACAGAAATATGTCAGAGGATAGCACATCATTCATCATTCCATAGTCGGTCTTACAACATGTCCATAGCCTCTTCCAAAGCGAGTTTTCTGCAGAGTGAGATTTAGTACTTCCTCATTCAATTTCCAGTATCCTCTCGATTTGTTAGGGTTATCAGGTCTGCTTACGTCTTCTTCCTCCTCTTACCGTCACTTCTATCCTTCCTTCTATCTTTCCATCAATAACGTGTTTTAGAAGGTAGGTACTATGCAACATGTGACCACTATAGTTAGCCTTCCTTCGTCTTATATTATGTAGGGTATTACTTTCCTCCTTCAAGGAAGGCACGTCTTGAGTTAATTTAAATATGTAAAGTTTCGCTGTATAATTTAGAGGAAAAGGAACATTAAAGTAACATATAATTTAGTGGTGATTATTAATGCACACACGACAATTTATCTGAAATTTCTTCTGTACATAACGCACTTCTTGGATGGCGCTTTAAGGTGCGTATGGGAATATTGTGTTGATTAGATGTTCAGCAGTTGCTGGGGTTTTCTGTCCACTATGGCGGCCAGACTGGCTCTGTAACCCATCCAGCCTCAAATCCAAGAGCTGTCGAGGGATCGTCATTCTGAAACGTACACCTGGATTTGGCCTCTCGCCACAGCTAGTGACCAGATTAATTGGAATGTTACACCACCCCACCTAGATTAGTCGGTGCAGCCACCAGGCTACGGGCTGGTTGATCTGGGTTTTGAATCTCGGTGGGGCGAAATATAATTTTCTTCTCAAAAACGTCCAAATAGGCTTTGGAGCCCACCAAGTCTTCTATTCAATGGATACTGAGGGTCTCCTGAGAATACAGCGGTCGGGTCGTAAAGTTAACCACTTATCTTCACATGGTGTCGAGGTTAAGAGTGAGTGGAGCTGTATCTCTGCTCCCCTACATGCCTTCAAGTTGTGGACAGAGACAACTTTAACTCTATACAAAACCCCTCCTAGCGTAATACTTATAGATGGCAAGAGATGCTTCTTCTTAAAAACTATGATATATATAAAATGGAGTGTGTGCAATCGTTGCTTTGTCCAACAGCATACGAGCAAGAGTGCCTCGACGGCCTTGGGGCAAAGCTCTTGGCAGCAATGGTATCGGTTCTGGTCCATTCACATGTGTTAGAACATAACGTTAATGAAGCGATTTTTATGTCGTTGTCTGAACTGGACCACATCTATGCTGAAGCGTAAGGAAGGCTGAGTTCAAATTCTCTTTGTTGGCAGTTTAGGGTCCTAGTAGAAACATTTCTTGAATCACCATACTACAAAGAAAAAATTCATTTTTAAACACTTTCTCTATTACTTCTGAATTCATGCGTCCCTTTATTCCAAACTGATTTTAAACACTGGTGGCATTCCATGTTGGATTTGTGGTAAACTGTGCTCGGATATGACATTTCAATTTGTGTTGTCAATCCATTCTATATTTGATATCCCTGTAGAAAGTTTTTAGGGCCTGGCTATAAATTCTTTTTTTAAGTTGTCCTAATTATGATAGATTTAATTTATTTTTCGTATTAATTTACTCTCTGTATCGAAATCAGGAACCTAAACAATGTGTTAACCACGCATTACTCTGCGCCTTTGGCAGAATTTATGGCATCTTTGCTGGCTAATGGATTCATTGTCGTGATATTACTTCAGTGATGACCTCTAGATATGTTTTGCCGAAAGCGATAAGGTTTTTTTGACTTGTATATGGGAAGTGACTAGCTCGGATCTCTTGCGGGAAACCAAGTTACATGAATAAAGTGTTTTGAGGTTTTTCTCTGTTGCTAACAGCAAATATCGGAGCAGTGACTCAAAATAAGAGACGGCCAATAGCTTGCACATCCTTTCCATTTCATTATTAACTTTCATCTAATCATTCAATGTTATATAGCAGGTCTGGCGAACCTTTTTGAGGGTAAGGTAAAGGTGTGGCCCAGAGGGTGGGTAGAGGTATAGCTCTACTCTTCCATGACCGCGGCAATAGAAGGGGGTGAGTGGTCAGCAGCACGCTCCGGCCGCACTTTACCCCCGGGAAAGACCCGGTACCCATTTTACAGGAGGGTGGGTGGGCGCCAGGGCCGGTCTGGACGGGCGGAAAATCCCGCCCCCACTGGGATTCGATCCCGGACCGTCCACCCCGTAGTCAGTCGCTATACCGACTGAGCTACCCGGCCTACACTTTCTGAGGGTGCGTGCTTAAATTGTCTATAAATTTTGAATAAATATTTCGCGTGAACAATGAAATTTTGAAGGACAAAATAAGGGCTTAGGCACTTCCATAATTACTATCAATTACTTCCTAATATTAATAAATATTATAGTTAGAAAATTAATTCATAATATAATTATATTATATTTCTAATAAAGACCTCCTCGAGCAATGCGATAAAGAAGGAAACTTGGAAGTAACTGGGGCTTCTGCTACTTCCTGTTTGAAAGGAAGACTGTAAAACGTTTTGTCCAATGTCACATATTCTCCTAGTTACCGCCAGGCCGGCGCCCCAGTGATAAATATCCAGTCAACACTTCGCAGCACTCCTGGTTTGTGTAAAAATGTTTCACTCGCAGTGTTATTTGGTAGCAACGGTAATCCATGTACAGTCTCTACGCAGTCAGATATGTGTGTATATGCACATGTTCTTCACAATGTAGAGACGCTGGTCGGGCAAAAGAAATAAAAGAAATGTCATGTGACAAGGAAATCTTTCCACGTGCCATAGGTTCGCGAACCCTGTTGTATAGTATGAGTACCCAACATAGTTTTTAAATGAATTACAGATGTATATATTATACAATAAATCTGTTGTTTAAATTATCGCGTATCTTGACTGCAAGACCATGTATATTAAATGAATAATATTATTTCTTTCGAACAGTTAGGTTTAATAAATTTAAAACCACCATGCTTTGTTGTCCTATGAACATGTTTTCATGTGTGGCGATAAAATTTGTAAGAAAATTGCAGATTTTTTGTTTGCAGGTAATAAACTGATCCTTGTACTGCATGTATGAACTCTTTATAACCTATTTGTTGCTGCATATGCCACATGGTTTAACATAAAAATCTACTTCCACACACACACACACACACACACACACAATGCGTGTATGTGTTTTGTGTGGTTCTCGGAAGAAACATGGATATTTCCCTGCACAATCTTAACTTATTGGCTTTTATAACAGAGGGAGAGTGCATTTACTTCGCGGTCCGGACTGATTATATAAAATTCAGGTTGATTTTCGCCTTTTAAATGTCGCTCTTACCAGAAAGACAAGCGGGCGAAGTCTGCGGCCCTTAAAAAAGGTAATTCTTTGTCGGAGATGGGAGAGTATTGGATAGAAAAACACTTTCACTTTTTTCATCTGCAAAGAAATAATTGTATTTTTACGAAAGCTTAATGCCGAAGTTATATGGGAGCCTGTGGAATATGATAGGTGCAACGACCAACTTTTAGCTTGTAGATTTTTTTTTCTGGTAAGTCACCCTCTGGTCATGAGACGGATGCATATCTGACGTCATGCTTGAAGCTTTGTTTTCCTGGCTGTAAAATGATTGTAAGTGTCACGGAAGTTGGGTATTTCACTGGACGGACATTCAATAGCTTTGTGCTAACACGAAGTCCATGGAACCTAATGCCAGAAATTGTAGCGTCACGGTATACCGGAACGAGGTATCGTATAAATACCAAGCACCAAGTTCATACACGTCATCATTAAGCTCCACCATATCACTTCAGTAAAATGTTTCCTGCGCCAAGAGAACCGGAACGAAATCCAATAAAGATGGTGTTGGTGGTGCTAGTAGTGGCAGCAACGATAGTTGGGTTCAGTTCTACTCCTTATTTATTTAAACGCTAACTCAGCATCCTGGGAACTAATTACAAAGTCAACAACAAAAACCAACAGTGTTTTATTGTTAACAATCATAATATCAGTGACAACAAATAGCCAGGCAGTTCGTGGTTAATCCCCCCCCCGAATGGTAGGTACTGTGAAGTAATCCAGTCAATTTGGATAGCCCAGTTATGTGGTTGTGGTGGAAGAGGCGAAGTGCGCAAACAGAATATTGAAACCGGTCTCTAGACAGAGAAGGAAACGTCAGGATAACAGCAAGGGAAGTAAGTTGTGAAGTTAGATGAATGGAGGTAGTACAGGACCGTGTCTAATGGGGGGCAATAGTATTAGCCATATTATAAATTTTCCCTTGCTACATGTAGTCTGATGGGGAACATTGGTATTAGTCGCATTAAATTTTATTTTCTTATTACCAGTAAGTTAGGCAATGCTAATGATGAATTATGCGTCGTTCTGTCTCATAATAAAGTGAACATTTTTCTTAGTCCGACCACTTCTACCTACTCATTGTAGGTGCAGAGAGTTAATGCTGCACCTGATCACGACACACACGCGTGCACACACAGACACACACACAGTATGACTCCCTGTGCGAGGGATCGGTCCGTCGCAGAGACCTCTACCTGACAACGCTCAAAACTCACACTCACAAGAAAGCGATTACTGTGGAGCCGGCGTGATTCGAACCCACAATTCCAGCGATCGAGCCGCCGCAGTCTCACGTCTTAGACCGCGCGGCCACTGGGATCGTCATAAACCGAACATAACTAATCTGAAACCACAAATTAAACAGAATTTTCAGGCCAGATTTTCAAAACAAAACATAGCAATGCGGCAGAAACGAACGGTGCGCAGTGTCAGCTTGAATCGCCAGTTTGTCGTCTAACAAAAAGATATCCCTGTGCATGTCATGAAACATGTAGGAGGTAACAAGCCGCCTGCGGGCTTAACCAAAAGTTCATGAAATCACACCTATGACCAAGAACGGCAAGTACGTTGATGTGCCTGAGCTTCGCTACATTGAGTCAGACTTAGTGAGTTCTGAAACCTTGAACCTCTATATCACTCCTTGACGTATTTATATCTTTGTGCGCTTTAAGTGCGCTCCGCGATTTTCTGGTAGCTGATTTGTAGGAATGAAGCGTCTAAGTTCTGTTTCGAACTCGGAAAACACAACTCGAAATGCATGAAACATTCAGAATAGTTTTTAGTGACAACGCCATGGGTAGAAAACATACTTTTGAGTACTTTTCTCAGCTCGAAAGTGGGGAATCTTCGGTCGAAGATTGTGTACATTCAGGTCGTTTCCATAACTAGTGGCACAGAAGAAAGTCAATTTAATGTTAAGTATTCCGTTGTGTTTTTGATGTTTATCCGTGCATCGTTGTATAAGCGTAGAGAAGAAAACCAGCTAGATGCTACTGAATGGCTTATTGCACTTACAATCTGCTCGACATGTTTCGGGCACTTATAAGCCCATCCTCAGGAGCTCGAGATTATACTTGTGTTATTACGGCTTATGGTGTGTAATGCCTTGGTTGCTGGTGGTGGGATGAGGGAAGCTGCTCGAGCAGCTTCCCTCATTCCGGACACACAACCTGTTGCCCTGTTCCTGACCGCCGACCACCAGCAACCAAAGCATTACACACCATATGCGGTAATAACACAAGTATAGTCTCGAGCTCCTGAGGATGGGCCTATAAGTGTCCGAGACATGTCGAGCAGATTATAAGTGCAATAAACCATTCAGTAGCATCTAGTTGGTTTTCTTCTCTACGCTTATTCCGTTGTGTTGTATAAAATTATGAAGGAATAACAACGAATTTGAGTTATTATTGGTTAGGAAATTGTGTTTCGACCGGTGTTGGTCATCTTCAGGGCACCAAAATTATAAAAAGTATAGTATGAGATTAATTATTTGGTGTTCACAATTTATAATCTTAACGAAATTATTAGCACTAGATAACGGAATTGTATACTGTACCTTTTACGATTTTGGTGGCCTGAAGGCGTCAAACGTCGATTAAAATATGTTGCATTAAAATAAATTAAGAACAATAAAATTCAGTTGTGTTGACGGTATTTAATGGCTTATTGCATGAGAAAGCTAGCAAAATCTTCAACAGCGACAAATTAAGTACAGTTTCGGGGACTGATAGCGCGTCTCTCTTGTTTAATGTGACCGCGAAGTCTAAGAGAGGAAATGAAAACGTGGCGTACTTCCGCAAACTTTGTACGTATATCGGTTGTTCCAAAACGAGCACAAGTAGCGACAAATTTTGGCAGCTAAAAGAATGGTGTGGTGTTCCAACCTCCTTAATCAACACCCGCAGCGCTCCACAGTTTGTGCCTATTAATAACACCATGCCCTTCATCAACATGTACTCTCTGTTTTAAACCAAATTCTATTCGTAATACCTATACAACCCAGATGCAGTCCAAGTCAGTAAAATATCTTAAAACCTATTAAAACAATGGACGTTTATTTAGTCATGCTAATTAAACTTTTCTTTTTAATTACGTCAAGGTAAACTCGACCTTATTCTATCTCTATCTCCAAGCTCCGCGTAGCGATTTGCATTCTCGCCTTCATTGTTACGCGTTAATAATTTCGCAAGGCGATTAGAATGAACTGCAAGAACAATGGACACCAAGATACCTTTATGCTAATTAGTCACAAATTTATTGTTTCTGTAATTTAATGCCGTCTTCAAGGCAAATTTACACCGTCGTTTTACAAGGTCTCTTAAAAACTGAAAATAATTCTCACGTTGGAGGGGGGGGGGGAAGGAAATTCAGTCAAACTACAAGGCGGTGAAAGTACTTGAATGGGAATGGTGGAATTCGACTGTTCTAACAACAAGAACAACAACAAAAAAATACTGTGCCGCTGAGGGTGGTATAGCAGCAAGGTTCTATACTCGTATTTGGGAGGTTTTCTCTTCAAATCTCAGCTGGTACACCGGACATCCTGTATGACATTTTTTCGTTGTTTCGTCAATACAGCTGAGCAAATGCCGAGATACTACGTATATCAATTATGCCGCCACGTTGTCCTTCTAAATCATTCCCAACTCATCATCCACTAATCTTCCTACCATCTAAATCATTCCCATTTTCTCAATCATCCTACCATACACCACGTACATGCTTCCCAACTCGTTATTCACCAATCATCCTATCATCTAAGCCCTTCCCAATCTTCAGACCCCAATCATCCTGCCATTCGAGTTCGATATATGATGATAGCCTCATAAAATAAATAAAAACAAATGGCATGTCATACGCGTCTCATATGACCCTGGGGTTTATGAATGGTTGACGAACGTCGCGGTAGAATGCATAGCGCTCCTGTTTCGTATGTGGGGTGTCCTCGGTGAGAATCTCCGCTGGGAATGCGACTGTTTTCGGGATATTTAGCTCTCTCTCCAGGCAAGCATCAGGGATTCAATCATCGGAATATATGCAACTTTTAGCTAATACAGAGATATTAAACAAACGCTTTATGATCATTCAGTAATATGAAAGTCCTGTGTCCGTAATTTACACTATTGTGTTCTGGCATTGCCCCAAAGTAGACAGTAATACCTAGATTATTTTTTTAAGGTTCAATTTAAAGTCTACTTTTTGAATACATTTTTATTATAAAACACAGTAACAAAAATTTCTGAATAATTTTCACCTCAATATATCATTGTCTCACAAGACATACGTATGGCGGTTAGGTAAATGCGGCCTCCTAAAAGCCCCCGGCGCGATGAATGATTTATGATGAATGATAGGTACAGTTTTCACATTGCACACATATCGCAAGGCAACGCGTTGTTCGGTTCGTAACCCACAGTTACAGTTTTGTGTCTTGCCACATTCGTAATTATTACTGTGGGACGGATGGGTTGCCGCTGAGTGGGTTACATGATCGGCGTGACAAACGAATGCGCCACCTACTCCGACGTAGCCTACATACACACGCTGAAATATAGGCTAAGAATACTTATTTGGTAGGGTGAGGGAGGAGTTGTAGAGGAGTCGAAGAAAATGCTACTTGTGACGAGTGTCTTGCAGTGTAGTGTGCAAACGTATGCACTTCGGGGTGCTGCAGACCTCCAGAACGAAATTACCGAAACGCGAAGTAATCATAGATCTGTAAAAATATCAGAGATTAGTGCAGAAGTCGTTATTTTCCGTAACGTGAGGTGCGAAGGTATAATTTACAGGAAAAAAATAATTGCTTATGTCTTGACAATAAATACAAGGGAAACTAAGTACCTCATTTCGTCAGATATTCATTTGTTTCAGGCCCTTTATTTTGGAAGGGGTGTGTATATGGAATCTACAAGTGTGATTTGTAGGCGCGTTCATAAAATTGAGAAAAGCGACTGTTAGTTTTGTCATGTCTGTTCGTCCGCATAGAACAACTCGGTCCTCACTGTACTTTTTTTTGTCATATCTCGCTCAACTCTTCGTATAATGAGACGTGTTTGAGACAAAAATTGTAGAGAAAATCAAGACACACTTTTATGTTCAATATTTGTTTTTTTTTTTCGGAAATCGTGCCGTTTGTGAGATAATGTGGAAAAATATGATACAGCCAGCCAGACTACAAGTGACGTTATAATTCGGCCCATTCGCTTTGCATACTGGATAACTATGGCTACAAACACACACTCAGAATATGTAACAATTATTGTTTCTCCACGGCAACAACGGTTATGCGAATGCGTCTGAATGCTTCTTTTATAGTACAGTGTCTCTCTTGCTTGCTATATCCCGTATTCGGATGCCAGTGGTGTCTTCACTTGGTGCATAGAATGATGGTGCCAATGAGTAGTGTACTGAATTTTTGCAACTCCAAATTGTGCAGTTCAGTGAACTATGAATCAGGAGACACGTAATGTCATACAATCTGCACCACACATCTCATCACTCTACGCCTGGCTGCTCGCACACTCTACAACAACATACAATGACAGTCCAGCTGGAGGCCTTGCCAAACAATACCTGGAATTTTTAGATGCTACAGGAAATGCGACTTCCCTTCTATTTTACGCCCTTCGTTTTTCATGACAAAGTCCTACATCATTTCCTATCCCAGTCATCAGTCTTGACCACCCTGCTGGAACAGTTCAATAAATTGGATGTAATTAATGTGAACCAGTAAAATGACCTGAAATCGTCAGGCTTAACTTTTTGGCTACATGCACTTTGAAAAGCTCATTTCATAAACGCTGGCAGTGGGTGACTAACTTGCTCCAGTTTCATGATTTTTAGGCGCTTTCGAAAAACAACAAAAGCGACTGTTAGCTTCATCGTGGCTGTCTGTCCGTCCTTCCGTCTCTCATTCCGTCCGCATGGAACAACTCAGTTCCCACTGGACGGATCTTCATGGCAATTGATATTCTATTATTTTTCGAAAATCTTTCCAGATAATTCAAGTTTAATAAAAGTATGACAAATTAACGAAGGCATCACGAAGTGCTAGAAAAATACGTATATAATAAAATTAAATACATACGTCAGCACCACCTTTTTATTAATATATAAGGTTACATGTTTCGACCCATCAGTCGGTCATCTTCAGACCTACATAGCAGACTAAGTCATTGGTGCTGTGTGCACATTGGGATCCCAAGATGTTTACATTAATAAAATACATATCTGGTAACCAGATTTTATGTATTATAATATGATAGCCAGATTTTATGTATTTTATTAATGTAAACATATTGGGATCCCAATGTGCACACAGCACCAATGCCTTAGTCTGCTATGTAGGCCTGAAGATGACCGAATGATGGGTCGAAACTTGTAGCCTTATATATTAATAAAGAAGGTAGTGCTGACGTATATAATTAGTTTTATTTTATACAAAAATAACGGGTACTTTACATGAAAACCTATGTACATTTATGATAATATCTCGTTCAGTTTTTCTTAGAATGAGAAATGTTTCGGACGTATTTGCAGAGATAATCAAAATGCACATTTTATGTTCAATAACTTCTCTCCCGAAAATCGTGCCGTTTATGAGACAATGTGGAAAAATACTGTACAGCCAGACAGGACACATATGACAATATAATACGGCACTTGGCACTTAAAAGGTGCGCTTTGCTACCCGGATAACTGAGGCAAGCATACAGGTACACACTCAGAACATTTAATAATTTTTTTTCCACGGCAACAATGGTTACGCTAACGAGCCTCAACGTTACGTTAATACATACGCTGCCTGTCTTGTTTTCAACCCAGGATGCTCCTTGCACATCATTCATAATAATTCTCACTTCTTTTTAGACGCCATATTTCATCGGCGATAGATTGTCTTCTTGTTTAATATCTATCTATTGGTTTAGCAAAAACGATTGGTTACCTGCCTGCGATTGTGCGTGGATATTAGGATGATAGTCAGTGGCGTAGAGTTCATACAGACTGAAGGGTACTTGACCCAGAGTACGATATTTTTTGAACATATCTGTGCAACTGAGTAACACCTCGAAAACCCTTCGAAAGTTCGTATATGTGATTTTAGATCCAGGTTAAAATTTTGCTCCTTCCAGATACGAAGCATGGCGATAACCAGTACAAGTGGAATAGTTGATAAGGCGCTGTTAAGTCATTATAATCTCAGAACTCTCTTAGGATGCAGGGGTTGTAAAGCGACGGCTCTTTACACTTGCCTGTAATAGTAATTTTAAATCTATGTTACATTTTATGAATGCCACAACATAATATTTACGATTGTTCAGGCTTTTGCAGAGGTATACTTGAGGACTACAATCTTCTGGGCTATGAAGCCGAGTCAGTGGACAATCGGTTATCGACCTTTTCATCTCCTGAGTATGAGGACTTAAGTAACCTCCAAAAGCCGGGATCCATTTAGCTACTGAAGCAGCATCATGCCCCAATAGAAGGGAATCCTCTACACGACACCTGATTTTTTACTTTAGCTAAAGTACCATTTCCTCAAAATAACATCTTTTAAAATTTGTCACTTTTGGGTAAAATGTCATGAACGTTAAGCAAACCCTTTGCACTGTTTCCTATCAGTCGCTAACGTTATATGCAATATAATTAATACGTTATTTTTTCAGGAAATAATATTTTTATGCATTTCTTGTTTTAGGAGGTGGTTACAACTGTCGCGGTTCTTCTTCTGCTCCTCCTACACACCTCCTCACGTGAGTGTATTGGACAATGTTCGTGTTTATATTATTTCATTATAGGGCTCCTACCTATTAGGACTTACTACATTTCACAACCGTTTTGTTACTTACTTACCTACTTATTTATTACTTACTTAATTAATTACTTCCTCCATAGAGCATATTCCTTCTTGAGAAGCTAAACGGTGCTCAGCTAGTTAAGAAATTCCCCGAACGACGGGAAAAATTATAGTTCTATATATTTGAATCTTTATGTTTTTGGATAGCAAACTGGAAGACGAAAGATTCTGCACCGAATGATAGCAAGCATTCCCTGATTTCAACCTGTTCTTAATTGCTTCCTGAATAGAATTTTGATTCGTCAAGGTTGCTCCCAAATATTTGATCTGTTCCTCCCTTTCAAAGGAATATTATCTATCTTTAGATTGTGACTTCGTCCTGCGCTCTGATGGCGACATGAACATGTGCTTAGTTTTACCAGCATTTACTTCTAGTCCACTCTACTTACTAGCAACTACTAAAGATTTTGTGTTTTTCTTTATAGTATGTACGCTTCCACCCAGTGTATTAGCATCATCAGCTTAAACCAAAACTCATGGGTGCCATTTAATTTCACGCCATTCTAGTTTATCTGAACCCTCCTAATAGCAAACTCTAAAACAAAGTTGAAAAGCGATGGATAGAACGCATTTCCTTGTTTCAAATCATTCTTAATAAGAAACATGTCAGACAAATTTTTGCCTACCCGGATTCTGCTATAGGTTTCATTCAGACACGTTTTATTAGCCTTACCAATTTAATGTGAATACGAAACTCACTGTTGTGAAGATAAACTTCAAATTACCCATCTGAAAGTCACCATAAAACTGTCATCATAGATTAGAATGATTCACCATTATCACGTTAACGAAAGTGTTGCCATTATTAGTAAGCTAAGTACTTCCAAAACTTTATCATCACAAAAAAAAAAATCGAGAACATATACTGAGTAACAGTAGAGTTCTCCTGTACCAACACTTTTGTGTGGTAGACATGCTAATTGTATTGAAAATAATAAATGAAGTAATGTAAATGAATTGCAACAAAGAAGGTAAATTACGTCAATCACAACTATTGACTGTGATTTACTGTAATTGTTTCGTTCAAAACATAAAGGGATATTCCGCCGTAAGAAATGGACTGCCTTCATTAACCTAGCGTTCATAATAATTTTCGTGAGTATCATTAAGTTATTTTCTATAACGCTGTTGCTTGTGTTTGCATCTGGAGATATTTAACAGATCATTGTACACGGGCAGTTGTTCCGTTAATATCTGTCACAAGGAACAGTTAACATTAAGGAGAAAATTTGCAGCTTGCAATGTAAATAGAAAATATTAAGGAGGACTTATTCTTCCAGACACCAGCTTTAGTGGAAACTGTGAAAAATGATGTGGCGAGATTCTAAGGTTGTTAAAACTTTCAGGTGTATATTTAAAGTGACCTAAAGTTAACTGGCCGCTCCCGGGGGCCGCGCAGCCGCTCGTTTGCTAGGGATTATGGGTTCGAATTCCGCAGGGGGCATGGATGTCTATCGTGCGCCTTGTGTGTCATCCGGTAGAGGTCTCTGCGACGGGCCGATCATTCGTTCAGAAGAGTCCTACCGAGTGAGGTGTGTCTGAGTGTAATCTCGAAACCTCAACAATAGGCCAGTCGAGCCATGAAAGACAAAAGTTGTTTCATTCCCATTCTTTGACCGGGGCACCACGACATCCTATAGTTGGCCGATCAGATTAAAATTTTTGCGAAAATCGGCCGTGGTCCTTGGAGTTATTCTAGCTCATTAATAAGAGGCACATGACAAGGAAGACAGGCTGATGGAGAAGGTGATGGGACCTTAGTTACCAGCATTACGGCCCAGTGGTTGAATTTGGTTTTCCGGACCCAGCGTAGCTCTCTCTCTCTCTCTCTCTCTCTCTCTCTACGTTTCTACAGTAACTAGAATTTGGGGTTGATTTGTGACAAAGGCAAAAATTTTGCTCTTCACCACTAGCTGCAGACCAGAGATCATACATGGCTGACAGCAGAGCTCAGGACCAAATGCTTTCTCTACGGGGACTAAGCAGCCAGAGGGTGCAGTTGAGCACTCTTCCATATTTTGTGATATCTAAAACAGTGCTTCTAAAGCTTTTGGCACCATAGCCACATTCCAGATTGTCACTAATTCTGTGGTCACCTCCCCCAAAACATTCTGAACTCACACACCCTCTACATGAAACTCGCGCCTAAGTTTAAAGTTGAAATGTTTGGAATAAAGAAACATACTTCGAGTCAAAAACCTCTATTAAGTCACTACACAAATCTGGTTTTTTAGAAAGACACATTTCCGAGAAGGAATAACAATTTAACTAAAATGAGGGAAACCATAGAGGAAATAAACTTTGAGATCTTCGTTCTTCTGGGATGTTACGCAGCGTTAATTGTTAGCTATCGACGTTTCGGTACAACATATCTGTCCCATCTTCAACGGGCATGAAGTCCTCTTGATCCTAAAAAATGGGACTGATAGATTGTCCGGAAGAGTCTTCACCTACAAATCAATGCAGTGTGACAGCCTCTAAGAGTTTATACCTCAGTGACACTGTAGCGGTAGCAGACATAAACTTGTAATTTCTACTAAACAGAATACACTCTTTTCTTTGACCTCGCATGAGGAATTCTGGTCTAGAATGTATGGAGTTTTTCCTCCACACATTAACAACATTCCTTTCAAAATTCATTCATGTAATGCCTTCCTGTCTTGGATGAACAATGACGTGTATGTTAACTAAACAATAGTGATTCAGCATTCGGCAATACCCACCATCCGCCCCCCCCCCCCCCCCCCCCCCCCTCCTCCCCTTTCTCTTTCCTTCCTCTTCCCCTTCCCTCTATATAAAACCACAAAGCTGCCAACTCCACGCTAACA
>Ga0123355_10007834_pt1 | contig 16084 bp, 17 predicted proteins | sample TergutEmb28metaG_3_FD_89872 | JGI IMG/M metagenome (GOLD analysis project Ga0123355, IMG submission 89872) | Embiratermes neotenicus P1 segment gut microbial communities from Petit-Saut dam, French Guiana - Emb289 P1 | ecosystem: Host-associated > Arthropoda: Insects > Digestive system > Gut ...
CGCGTTTCCCGCCGCCGAACTGGTCATGTCGGCGCGCGAGTACGAGTTCTGGACTGGCCCGCTCGCCAGCCGGCCCCTGTTCGCCACCTCGGCGGAGGCCGCGGATATCGACGCGCTGCGGAGAGCGCAGTCAGCCGGGCGGCTGCGGCTGCTTTCCGGCCAAGCCGCAGCCCGGCAGTACGTCACGGCCGGCCTCGACGTTATCGACGTCGGCGGCCATACGCCCGGCCAGCTTGTGGCCCTCGTCCGCACCGGGCACGGCGAGGTGGTGATCGCCTCGGACGCACTTCATTACTACGACGAGATGCGGCTGGACAGGCCGTTCACGCACGTCGCCGACCTGCCCGCGATGTATGCGGGCTACGAGCTGCTGCGCGACCTGGCGGCGGACCAGACGCGGCTTCTGGTCGCAGGTCACGATCCCGAGGTCATGCAGCGGTTCGCTGCGGACGGCGGCGAGCTGGCCGGGCTCGCCGTAAATATCCGCCCGCCAGCGTCTTTCGGGCCCGTGTCCGGTTCGGCCGGAGCGATCTCTTGACCGGGCTACGCGGACTGGCGGACCAGGTTGCCGTCGTGACTGGCGGTGCCGGTGGCCTCGGCGCTGCCTCCGCCCGGCGACTGTCGGCCGAGGGTGCGCGGGTTGTCGTGGTCGATACCGACGAGACGCGGGCCCGGGCGGTCGCCGAGTCACTGCCAGGACCGAGCGCGTGGGTGGTCGCTGACGTTTCTGACGAAACCGGCGTGGCACATTACCTCGACGCCGCTGTCAGCCGTTTTGGCCGGGTGGACCTGCACCACCTGAACGCGGGTATTGCCGGCTCGCTGACGGCGCTGCCCGACCTGACCGTTGAGGAGTTCGACCGGGTGCTGGCGGTGAACGTGCGCGGGGTCTTCCTCGGCGTCCGGTCTGCCTTCCGGCAGTTCGCCCGGCAGGATCGGGTGCCAGGCAGCCCCGGCGCGATCGTGATAACAGCATCCATCGGCAGCCTGCGCGGCAGCGCCGACCTGCTCCCTTATCAGACGTCGAAGCACGCCGTCCTCGGCCTGCTGCGCGGCGCCGCCGTCTACGGCGGGCCGCTCGGCATCCGCGTGAACGCGGTCGCGCCCGGCATAGTGCCGACGGAGTTGTTCGCCGCCTCCCCGGACGCACCAGGCGGCAAGGATGACATGGTGCGGCGGGCCAGCACGACGCCGCTACGCCGGGCGGGCACACCCGACGACATCGCCTCGGTCGTCGCGTTCCTGCTGAGCGCCGACGCCGCGTACCTGACCGGCGAGGTGGTATCCGCCGATGGGGGTGCCAGCATCGTCAGCTCGGTCCGCCCGTCCGGCGGTGCGGGTGCATGGGACACCGGTGCGCACGACCGGGAGCTCTACGGCGAGCTCTGGCGGACGCTGCGATGAGCGGTCAGCGAATCGGCTTCGTCGGGCTGGGCAACATGGGCGGCCGGATGACCCGGCGCCTGGTTGACGCTGGGCACCCGGTCCTCGGCTATGACCCGGTTGCGGGCCGGGCTGCAGCCGCGGGAGCCAGGGTCGCCACGTCGGTGACGGAGGTAGTCCAGGGCAGCGACTGCATCCTGCTGTCGCTGCCGGACAGCCCGGTCATCGAGACAGTTATTCGCGGCGAAGGCGGCGTGCTGGCGGCGGGCCGGGCTGGACAGGTGGTGGTGGACCTCAGCACCGCCGCACCGAGCTCGAGCATTGCCCTGCAGGCCGAGCTCGGCGGGCGCGGCATCGACTTCCTGGACGCCGGCATCTCGGGCGGAGCCGCCGCGGCCGAGCGGGGCACTCTCACGATCATGGTCGGGGGCTCCGCGGCAGCCCTCGAGTCGATCGCGTGGGTGCTGCAGCCGATCGCCGGCAAGGTGGTGCACATGGGCGCTCCCGGCACTGGCCACACCACCAAGGTGCTCAACAACTTCCTCAACGCGGTGAGCCTGGCCGCCACCGCCGAAGTCATGCTCGCCGCGAAGAAGGCGGGGCTCGACCTAGCGCAGTTGCTGGATGTCGTCAACGCCAGCAGCGGAGTGAACTTCGCGACCCTGAACCGCTTCCCGCACATCATCCGTGGTGACTACCTCGAGGGCGGCCTGACCAGCGCCCTGATGAGCAAGGACATCGATCTCTACGTTGCCTGCCTGGCCGAGCTGGGCGTGCCCTCCCTGCAGGCAGCCGGCCCGCTAGCGGCGTTCGGGCTCGCAAGCAGCCTTGGCTACCGCGATCAGATCAGTAACAAGGTGGTGGACGCGCTCGGCGATCTGGCCGGGGGCATCCGCCTGCACGAAACCGGCTAAGACCAGATTGGCGTGAACCATGGAGATCATCAGGCGAGACAGCGCGAAGGCCGGCCCGCCGACCGAGCACCGGACTGCTACGTTCACCGGCACGGTCTACGGCGACGCGCTGCTCGACGGCACTGAGGGTGCCGCCGCGACCAGCGTCTTCTTCGCGCCGGGAGCGCGGACCTTCTGGCATTCGCACGAGAACGGCCAGGTGCTGCACGTGCTGGAGGGCCGGGGCGTGGTGGGCACGCAGGGCGACACGCCGCAGCCCATCGGGGCTGGCGACCTGGTCTGGGCGCCGCCGGGCGAGCTGCACTGGCACGGCGGCGGCCCGGACTCGATGGTGCTGCACCTCGCCATCTCACTCGGGCGCACCACCTGGCACGGCCCGGTGTCCGACGACGACTACGGCACCGGTCAGTGACTCCTGCGGGGGGCTTCGGGGGGTCGCTCCCCCGGGCCAGCACCGGGACCGTCCGCGTCGTTGGCTTTGTCGGGCTCGGCAACATGGGCGAGCCGATGGTCCGCCGGCTCGCCGCGGCCGGCTACGAGGTCAGGGCGTACGACGTGGCCGAGCAGGCACGTGGCCGGCTGGCTGACGCGACGGGCGTGACCCTCACGAAGTCGCCAGCCGATGTCGCGGACGACGCGGATGCGGTCATCCTGATGCTGCCCGATTCCAGTGTCGTGGAGCAGGTCCTGCTGGGCGACGGGCTCCTCGACCGGGTCAGGCCGCCTGCGCTGCTGGCCGACATGAGCTCGTCAGAGCCAGCCCGGACCCGCGCGCTCGCCGAACTTGCCGCCAGCCGTGGGGTCACGCTGGTCGACGCCCCGGTCTCCGGCGGCGTCGTGGGTGCGCGCGCCGGATCGCTGACAATCATGACCGGCGGCCCGCCGGACGCGCTGGAAACGCTCGGACCGGTGCTGGGCGTGCTCGGCGCGCGGATCGTGCACGCCGGCGATATCCCCGGTGCGGGCCACGCCATCAAGGCGCTCAACAACCTGATGTCGGCGGCGCACCTGCTGGCCAGCTCCGAAGCGATGCTGGCAGGCCAGGCATTCGGCCTCGATCCGGCGGTCATGCTCGACATCATCAACACCTCGAGCGGACGCAGCGGATCCACGCAGAACAAGTGGCCCAACTACATCGTGCCCGGCACGTTCGACTCCGGGTTCAGCATCGCCTTCATGGTCAAGGACATGAAGATCGCCCTTCAGCTGGCGGATGCGGCCGGCACGCCGGCGCCGCTCAGCCGTGCCGCCGTAGCGGCGTGGGCAAGCGCGGACCAGGAGATGCCGGCCGGAGCCGACCACACCGAGATCGCGCGCTGGCTCCAGCAGTCACGGCCGTAGACACGACGCAGGAGGCGGCCCGCAGATGGCGCTGACGGCCAGGCAGCAGCAGATCAAGGACGAGTTCATCGCCGTGCGCGGCACCTGGAGCAGCGCCTGGGACCCGATCCTGGACCTGGATGCCGAGTTCGTGGCCGCCTACCTGGAGTGGGCGGCCGTCCCGGTGCGGAAGCGTCACCTGGAGCCGAAGGTCCGGGAGCTCATCTGCATCGCGGCCGACGCCGCCGCCACCCACCTGTACGAGGCGGGCATCCGCCAGCACGTGCGAGCCGCGCTCGACCTCGGCGCGTCTGCTGCCGAGGTGATGGAAGTTCTCGAGCTGACCAGCACGCTCGGCATCCACGCCTGCAACATCGGGATACCGCTGCTCATCGAGGTGCTGACCGAGGAGGGCAAGCGGTCCGGCCCCATGCTCCTGTCGCCGCGGCAGGAGAAGCTCAAGGCCGAGTTCACCGCCAGCCGCGGCTACTGGCACGCGTTCTGGGACGGGCTGCTCGAGCTTGACCCGGAGCTATTCGCCGCCTACCTGGACTTCTCCGCGCTGCCGTGGCGCCACGGCGTACTGGCGCCCGCGGTGAAAGAACTCGTCTACATCGCCTTCGACGCTTCCGCGACGCATCTCTACGCACCGGGCCTGAAACTGCACATGCGTAACGCCGTCCGCCTCGGCGCCACCGCCGAGGAGATCACCGAGGTGCTCGAGATCGTCAGCGTCATCGGCGTTCACGCGGCCACTGTCGGCGTCCCCATCCTCGCCAGGGAACTAGCCAGGCCAGCCCATGACGAGTGACGCCGCACCGTCGCCTGCACCGGGCACGCTGCCATCGGCACTCCCGGCCGGCTATGACTCGCTGATCCGGTCGGCGTTCGACGTGCACGTGCACGGGCAGCCAGACATCCTTGCCGGGCTGCAACTCCGCGGCGATGACCTTGCGACCGTGCGCCTTGCCCACGCGTACGGGATCTCCGGCTGGGTGCTGAAGTCGCACCTGTGGATCACCACCGACCGCGCCCGGCTGCTGCAGGAGCAGGCAGCCGGACTGGACTTCGCCGTTCTCGGCAGCATCACCCTCAACCCGGCGATGGGAGGGCTGTCGGCGACGCTCGTGGAACTGGCCGCCGCGCACGGCGCCCGGGTCGTGTTCCTGCCGACCTGGGGTGCTGCCGCCGACGTTGCCCGCGACGGGTATATCACCCACCTGCTGACGTCGGCCGTGCCGTCGTTCCGCGGGTACGCGGCGGCCAACGCCATCTCGCTGCTCGCTCCCGACGGCAGGCTGTCCGGTGCAGCGATCGAAGTGATCGACGCGTGCCGCGAGCTAGGCCTGTCACTGGCGACCGGTCACGCTTCGCTGGCCGAAAGCCGGGCGGTGGCCGAGTACTGCGCGCAGGCAGGTCAGCAGATCCTGGTAACGCACCCGCTGCACTACGCGGCCGACTCTGCGGAACTCGCCGTGTTCACCGAGACTGGCGCCTACATCGAGTTCTGCAACGGGCCCCTGCTGCACCCCGACGGGCGCGAGTCCATCCGCGGCATCCACGAGGCCATCGGCGCGGTCGGGGCTGACCGTGCCGTGCTGACCACGGACGCATTCTCGCGCTGGGCGCCGCCGCAGCCCGAGTGCCTCCGGATGTTCGCCGAGCAGCTGGCGTATCTCGGCTGGTCGCCGGACGAGCTGCGCCAGATGCTGGCCGTCAACCCACGAGTCTTCCTCGGTCTCGAATCCGATCAGGCCGGCTGCCCCGCAGGACAGGAGAGCTGATGCAGCGCGTTCCCCCGGTCGAGCTCGCCGACATGACGGCCCGGCAGCGAGAGTTCTACGACAAGTACGCTTCCGGCGTCCGCGCCGCCCCAGGCAGCACGTTCCCGCTAGTCGACGCCGACGGTCACCTGATGGGGCCGCCCGCGGTCTGGGTGCTCAGCCAGCCGCTGGGGCTGGCGCTAGAGCAATTCGGGTACGCGATCCGGTACGAGCTGAGCCTGTCCCGGCGTGCGCAGGAAATCGCCATCCTCATGGTCGCTCAGCACCGGCAGAGTGAGTTTGAGCGGTTCGCGCACGAGCGGGCCGGGCTGAAGGCGGGCCTGACCGAGACCGACCTCGCCGCGATCGCCACGGGCAAGTCACCAGCCCTGGAGACCGACGAAGAGCGAGCCGTGTACGAGGCGGCCAGGCTCATCCTCGACACGGGCTCGCTCGACGACCGCGCGTACCAGGCTGCCGCGCACGTGCTGACAGCACCGCGGCTGTTCGAGCTCGTTACTCTCATCGGCTACTACCTCATGCTGGCGACCCAGCTCAGCGCGTTCGACATTCAGCCCCCCGGCGCAGCGGACTGAGAGCGACGATGACCGACTACTCCATCTGGGTACTGGAATACGGGTACGTGGACGCGTTTCCCGCGAGCAGCCTGATGATTGCGCAGCCGCATCAGGGCCACCGGCGCATGCCGTACTGCTTCGGCTTGCTGCGGTCCGGGGACCACACCATCCTCGTCGACACCGGCTACGCCGACCCTGCCGTTTACCAGCGGCTCACCGGCAAATACGGCACGACGAACTGGAGCACGCCCGTCGAGGTGCTCGATCGCATCGGTGTTCAGCCCGCCGATATCGATGCCATCCTGCTCACCCACAATCACCTCGACCATTCGGGCTGCGTTCCCCAGTTCCCGCGCGCGCACGTGTATGTGCAGCGACGCGAGCTCACCAGCTATCTGGAGGCGCGGGCGCTACCAAAGAGGTTTGAGTTCCTCCTCCGGGCGACCGACCCGGCCCTGCCGGACGTCCTGACCGAGCGTGCACACGAACTGCACGCGACATACGTCAACGGCTACCTGCCGGTGACAGACGGGATCGAGCTGCGCCCGGCCTTCGACACGCACACGGCCGGCTCACAGTTCGCGCTGGTCGAGAACGCTGCTGACGGCCGGTGGCTGTTCGCCGGGGACAACGTGTACACCTACCAGAACATCGAGGGCCTCAGCGGTGACGGCGTCTTCGAGCCGATCGGAACCGCGACCGGAAGCCAGACGGTGTGGCTCGACACGATCGACGACGCGCTCGCGTGGGTGGGCCGGGACACCAGCCGGGTGGTGCCGTTCCACGAGGCCGAGTTGTTCCGGCGGTTCCCGTCGCGGGCGTACGGCGACGGCCTGCACGTGGCGGAGATCAGCCTGGCGGGCGGCCACGACAGCGTCCTAGGCGAGCCAACCGAGCGGGCGGGGACGGCGCTCGGCCATGGGTGATTCGCCGGCTCAGGTCGCCGTGGTGACCGGTGCCGCGGGCGGCATCGGCCGCGCGGTCGTCGGCTTGCTGCTCGCGCGGGGCTACGCGGTCGTCGCAGAGGACATCTCCCGGAAGGTTCACGAGCTCGCGACCAGCGCCCCCGGCACGGTAGTCGCGCTCGAGGCTGACGTACGCCTCACCGAGTCCGCACAGGACGCGGTGGGCCTGGCCATCAGGACGTTCGGCCGCCTGGACCTCCTCGTCAACAATGCCGGGCTGTTCCTCAAGCCGGCCGCGAGCCGCGCCGCTGCGATCAGTCAGCATCCGATCGGCCGTATCCTCGGCCCGGCCGAGGTCGCAGAAGCCATCGTGTTCCTTGCGTCGCCGGCTGCGAGCGCGATCACGGGCGCGATCCTGTCCGTCGACGGCGGCTACGTGGCCCGCTGACGAGAGCTGCCAGTGGGAACGAGGCGAGTGCGAGCCGCGGCGGCGCGGCGCCGGCTGCGGGTCGCTATCATCGGCGCGGGCTTCGGCGGCATTGCCGCCGCGGTCAACCTGCGCAAGCGGACCGGCGCCGACTTCGTGATCTTCGAGAAGGCAGCTGGCGTCGGCGGCACGTGGTGGCACAACCGCTATCCGGGATGCGAGGTCGACGTGCACTCGCACGCCTACTCGTTCTCCTTCGCCCGGTACGACTGGCCACGCACCCACGCGACTCAGGCCGAGCTGCTCCGTTACGCAGAAGATGTTGTCGATCTCTTCGGGCTGCGCCCGCAGCTGAGGCTGAACACTGCCGTGATCGGTATCCGGTGGCTGGACGACGAAGCGCGCTACGAGCTGCGCACGGAAGCCGGCGACAGCGAGCACTTCGATGTCGTCATCTCCGCTGTCGGGCTGCTCAGCGTTCCCCGCATTCCGGACTGGCCAGGGCTCGCTAACTTCGGCGGCGTGGCATTCCACACCTCCGCGTGGCCGGCCGGCCAGGACCTGACCGGCCGGCGCGTCGCCGTCGTGGGCACGGGGTCGACCGCGGCGCAGGTAGTGCCCGCCGTCGCCGCGCAGGCCTCGATGCTCTATGTGTTCCAGCGCGAGCCCGGCTGGATCGAACCGAAGCAGGAGCGAGACTTCAGCCCGGCCGAGCGTTGGGTGTACCGGAACGTTGCCGGTGCGCAGAAGGCTCACCGGGCGTGGCTGTTCTACAAGGCATCCCGGCGAGGCCTGGCGTTCGACCTGAGCAACCGCCGCCAGGCCGAGCGGCGAGCCGCCTGCGTGAGGTTCATCGAGTCGTCGGTCAGCGATCCGTCCGTGCGCGCGAGCGTGACGCCCGACTACCCGTGGGGTTGCAAGCGGGTAATCCTGGCCTCCACCTTCTACGCCGCGCTGAACCGGCCGAACGTGCAGCTCGTGCCCCACGCCGTGACATCGGTGACCAGGTCCGGCGTGGTGGACGCGACCGGCACCGAGCGGGCCATCGACGTGCTCGTCCTGAGCACCGGATTCCAGCCGACGAGCTTCCTCGCCACCCTGGACATCCGCGGCGCCGGCGGCGTCTGCCTGCGGGACGCCTGGCAGCCGCGGCAGTCGGCCTATCTCGGCATCACCGTGGCCGGCTTCCCGAACTTCTTCATCCTCTACGGCCCGAACACCAACGGCGCCGGGTCGATCATCGCCCAGCTCGAGCGTCAGGCGGAATTCGCGGCCCGCGCTGTCGCGGGGATCGAGCGGCGCCGGTGGCGATACCTCGACACCGACCGCGCGGCCCAGGACCGCTACGTCGCGTGGATCGACCGGCAGCTTTCCGCGCACGCCTCGGCGATGGACTCGGGCTGCACCAACTACTACCACGACTCCCGCGGCGCCAACATAACCCAGTGGCCATCCAGCCACCTCAGATACCTGGTCACGGTCCGGACCCGGGGCCTTCGCGGGCTGCGGCCGCAACGCACTGCCTGACCAGTGTTCAGGCAGTGTTCTCCCGCAGGGCACGAAGCTCGCCTGGCTGCGGAGGCGCGCGCGTAGTACACAGCTTGCTGGAAGTTGACTGGCTGTTTTCTGAGCGCCAGCCGACTCGTGGAGGCGGAGTCAGGGATGCGTCAGGCAGCTACGCGGCTTGTTAGCACGTCCTCAGGGCGGAGCCGCCGGTTAGGCGCTCTGCTGCGCCTCGCCGTGCTCGTAACCGGACTGGTCGCGGTGACCTCTTCCGCGGGGGTCATGACCGCTGGGTCCGCGCTGGCCGGCATCGGGTCGGAGCCGGGCAACCTGGTACTGAGTCCGGCCACCGGCGCGCAGACGCTGACCCCGACCTGGTCCACCCTCGACGGGTGCCCGGCAGGTTTCCAGGGGTCGGCCGAGGTCTTGGAATCCACGGGCACCGGCACGATAGTTTCCCCTATCTCGAACGTCGTGAACAGCGGACTCACTGCTCCTTTCAGCGGGCAGCTGAACGGTTCAGTGGGCACATTGCTCGGCCCCCACGGGATCAGCACGACGAGCCCGGGGACAGCAGAGTGGGTAGTGGACTGCTACAGCGGGCCCAGCGCCACCGGGAACAGTGAGCTCGTGCAGTCTGTTTTCGTCTCGTTGAGCGCTAGCGGCACGTACACCACGTCTGCGGTGGCGCCCACCCCGCAGCAGACAGTCACGACCCTGACAGCCAGCCCGAGCCCAGCAGCGTCGGGAGCCACGGTCACGCTGACAGCGAGCGTGACGGCGGCCGACGGCAGCAGTCCGGCCGGAACTGTCCAGTTCGCATCCGGCAGCACCAACCTCGATGCTTTTGTCGTGGTGAACGCTGGTGGGGTCGCCACACCGGCCACCATGAGCGTGACCGCGATGACGACCACGTCGTCGGCCACGGAGGCGCTGTCGGCGGTCTTTACCCCGACTGATTCCCTCACCTACGGCCCGTCGACTGGTACCTTCTCGTTGCCCGTGCAGCCCGCTCCGATCGCCGGGGCAATCCCGGTCGACGTCGCCGTGCCGCAGACCGGGCAGCTGACCGTCACAGTTTCGACCACGGCCATCGCCCTGGTCTCTTCGGTCGCGACCACGCCGGCTACCGCCACCGGAACGCTGAACGACGTCAGCGTCTCCGATACCCGGAGCAACGCACCCGGCTGGGTGGTCATGGGCCAGGACACGGCCTTTACCAGCCCTGTTAACACCTTTACTATTCCCGGGGACGACATGGGATGGACGCCCAACTGCATCACGCTCTCGGGCGGTGCCACTTGCGGCCAGCCCGTGCCGCCGGGCTCCAGCACCGGCCTCGCCGACGCTGCGCAGGTGCTGGCCTCGGCGCCGTCCGGTTCCGGGCTGGGATCGGACACGCTCAGCGCCTCGCTGACCCTGGACATCCCGGCCACCGCCCCGGTGGATCCCTACCAGAGCACCGTGACGATCACCTATCTCGTCATCGGCCCGTAGGCAGCCCGGTGCTCGGTGAGCCGGGTGCTTTCACGCCGAGATCCCCCGCCCGCAGTTCGGTGAGCACCCGCTCCGCGATCCGGAACGCCTCGAGCGCGGCAGGTGCGCCGCAGTAAGCAGCGGTCTGCAGCAAGACCTCCTGGATCTCCGCCTCAGTGCAGCCGTTCCGCCGGGCGCCGCGGACGTGCACGCCGAACTCCGTCATCCGGTTCAGCGCGGTCAACATGGCCAGGTTGACCAGGCTCCTGGTCCGGCGATCCAGGCCCGGCCTACTCCACACGTCACCCCAGCATGTCTGGGTGACGTACTCCTGGATCGGCCGGGTGAACTCCGTCCCTGCGGCCAGGGCACTATCGACGTGGCTGTCCCCGAGGACCTCGCGCCTCAATGCCAGCCCGCGCTGCAGGCGCTCTTGGCCGTCAGCCATTGGCGTCTCCCTCATGCACTCGATGGGCCGGTAGCGCCGCACCGCACAGCGGAGCTCATAACCGTCTGATCATCATACAATTCGGGCGTGCCGATTCCTAGCTGGGACAGCTCGTCTGTCACAGCGACCGGAGCTTCACGGTGCCATGGCGCCCGACTCGCTTGCGCCTGGATGCCCGGGACCGGATTAGGCGCCGTTCTGCTCGGCCAGCGCCTGCAGGCCGATCCGGCCTGCTTCCTCCACGTGACGGCTACAAGCGCGCGCCGCCGCATCGGCGTTATTCGCCAGCACCGCGTCCACGATGGCGCGCAGTTCCGCGAGACTTTCCTTCGGCCGGCCTGGCACCGACAGGGATAGCCACCGCAGGACGCTCACGCGCGCGTGCAGCCCGGCGACGACCATGCGCAGCGCGTCGTTCCCACCGCCCTCGAACAACACGTCGTAAAACGCGTCCTTGGCCGCCAGGATCGGCGCGCCCTTGGCTGCCAGGCGCTCGATTCGCTGCAGTGACTTGACGAGGGCGGTGCGCTGTGCCTGGGTGGCGTTCCTGACGAACAGCCGTCCCGCGAGCGCCTCGAGCGCCGAGCGGACCTCATACAGCTGTCTGGCCTCCTCCGCGCTGACGCTGGCGACCACGGTTCCCTTATTCGGGATCGCGGTCACGAGGCCTTCGGCCGCCAGTTCGCGCAGTGCCTCGCGAACGCTCGTCCGCGAGACGCCGGTGAGTTCGACGAGCTCGCGCTCGATGAGCCGCTGACCAGGGGCGAACTGACGCTCGATGATCGCCTGGCGCAGATTGTCCAGCACCTGTGCGCGCACTGGCGCGGGCGTCCGCTCGACGCGCAGTGCGCTCGCGACGTCTACCAGCCCGTCCTCCCACCAGCCGACCAGCTTCACCTGCCGAAATGCTACACGGCCGACCGCCCACGCCGATTGTAGGCTCATCACACGAATGCAGGGAACCCAGTGGCCGCGCCGGACATCTGCCAGGACGCGCGACCGTGGCCGGTGCGCCAGCCAGTACCTGTGCCACCTTCATCGCCAGCGAGAAGAACATCTGGTTTGCCCCTTGATGTCTCGGTCGATCTCCGCGAGGCTGCTGCCTGCGCAGCTCCGCGGTTCTGACGAACGTCGCGGTCCGGGTTCCTGCCGGGGCGCTCGGGTTCGGGTCGGAGGGGGTCGTGGTGCTGCGGCGGTTTGCTTGGGGATGCCTGGCGGTTGCCATTGTGGCGTGTGGGGTTGCTGCGACGCACGTAGCCGGCCGCCCGCCGTCAGTTCGACCACAGGCTGCGCTCGCCGCCGCCGCAGTGGCGGCCCCGCCGGTAGCTGTCGCCGTCGAAGGCACGGACGGCGCTCTGTGGGTGCAGGCACCCCAGCTCGGCAGCGGCTGGCACTCACTCGGCGGGAAGATCCTGGGGCCGCCAGCGGTGGTGGCGCTGCCGGGCACTGGCAGCACGCCAGCGGCGCCGCTTTTCTTTGCCGTCGGCACCAACGATGAGCTGTTTGCGCGGACGCTGACGAGCGGCTGGCAGGCGCTCGGCGGACAGGCCTGCTACAGCGTCGGGGCGGTGGCGGATGCTCAGAATTCGTACGTGACCGTGGCCTGTCGCGGTCTGTACAACCACCTCTGGACGAACTACGCCTCCGAGGCCAGCAGCTGCTCGGGACTGCCCTGCTTCAGCAATATCGCGACAGATCTGGGTGGTGTGCTCGCTGCTGCGCCCGCCGTGTCGCCGTTCGACCTGTACGTCGTGACCGGCACTAACGGTGAGGTCTTCACCTCGACCGGAACCGCCAATGACTTCACGGGCTCGACCTGGCGGTGTATCGGGCAACCCGGCGTGTCCGGTTACCTAGCGGCGGCCGGCCAGACCACGGTCTTCGGCTGTCAGGGCACCGACCACACCCTGTTCACGGCCACGCAGAGCGGCAGCACATGGACGCACGCGGTGTCGCTTGGCGGCAAGCTGATCGGCGGGCCGGCCGTTGTGGCGACGAGTTCGGTGACGGAGTTCTTCGCGGTGGGCACGGACCACGCAGTCTGGGAGCGCACGCTCTCCGGCGGCTGGACCCGGCTGGGCGGCGGCGCGATCGGCGGTGTTGCCGCGGTTGCTCTCGGCTAGGGTCCGCGCACGGTCACCAGCTCAGTCAGGCGGGCTCTGCATGCCCGCGGCGGCGGCGGCCCAGCGCAGGTCCGCCTTTCCGGACGGGCTACGCCGGACGCTGTCGACGAACACGACGGCGCGCGGCTTCTTGTAGTCGGCAAGCCGGGTCGCGACATAGGAGGCCAGGGCGTCCGCCGTCACGTCGCCATCGCCGACCAGCGCCACGACGGCGGTAACCCGGTGGCCGAAGCGCTGGTCCGGCAGTCCTACGACCAGGGCGTCCCGGACGGCCGGGTGCTCAACCAGGACCTGCTCCACCTCCTCCGCGAAGACCTTCTCGCCGCCCGTGTTAATGACTCGGCTATCCCGGCCGTGAAAGGTAATCGAGCCATCAGCCTCGACCGAGGCCAGGTCACCGGGGACTACCCAGCGCCTGCCGTCCACCGTTCGGAAGGTCTGCGCGGTCCTGGCCGGGTCGCCGAGATAGCCGATCTCGTCATCAGCCGGAGCGGCCAGGGCGCCGACCTGCCCTGAGCCGGGCTCCACGTCGCGGCCTGCGTCGTCGAGCACCCTCGCCCCTGGCATGAGCATGAACCTCGACGTGACAACGTCCTCGCCGCGCCGGGTCTCGCACACCGCGAACGGGCCGCCCTCGGACGCCGCGACCAGGTCGCGGCAGACAAAGTCACCGTGCGCCAGCAGCCGTCGCTTGACATCGGCGCTCCAGGTGACGCCGACGCTCAGCATGCGGCGCAGGCTCGACATGTCATAAGGACGGCCGGCCTGAGCTGCCTGATCGAGGGCGTCGGCCAGCGGGAGGGCAAAGACATCGCCCACAAGAGAGACCGTGTCCACGTGCTGAGCCGCCACGGTACGGGCTAGTTCATGAGCGTCGTAGGACCGGCCAGTCAGAAAGGCGACCCGACCGCTGGTCAGCAGTGCCCCGAGTGTCGTGTACATGCCGGTGGCGTGCATCAGCGGCGGCGCCGGCAAGCAGACCATCGCGTCGCCCTGCTCGGTCAGCCGCTGCGTTGCCGCCCGCAGTTCCGCCAGCGAGCGCGGGACCGGCTCGCCCAGAAGCACGAACCCGTTGCCGCTGACGATGAGGTACAGCGTCACGTGGCTCACGAGCACACCCTTGGGCTGCCCCGTCGTCCCGCCCGTGTACATGAGCCAGTGGTCCACCCCGCGCGGAGCCCGCGGCAGCGGACTTGCCGCCTCGATCGCGGTTGCGTACTCAAGGAAGGCTCCGGCGGGCACGCCATCGCCTACCTCGATGAGTGCGCGCAGCGCAGGCGCGCTCCGGCGCGCCTCGTCGACCCGCGACGCTAGGGATGTGTCGAAGATGACTGCCTCGACTCCCGCGTCAGCGAACAGGTACTGCAACTCCTGCGCTCGGTAGCGGTAATTGACGTTCACCGGGATGGCTCGCAACTTCAGCACCGCGAGCACGCTCTCCAGGTATTCGATGCCGTTGTACAGGGCTATCGCCACCCTGCTCTCGCGACCGACGCCGTGATCAGCCAGCACCGAAGCGAGCCGCGACCCGCGCTCGTCGAGCTGCTGCCAGGTCCGGCTGCGGTCGCCGTGCGTCACCGCGACGCGATCGGCGCGGACGTCGGCCACGGTCTCCAGCACCGTCGCGAAGCTCTCTTTCACCGCCACAGTCAACTGGGGCACGGCATTGGGCGTCAATCAGCGGTGCCGGGCAGCCTGACAGCTAGTACGACGGCCGGCTTGCATGCCGATGTCTCAGCCGGCGGCGAGGACGCCTCGGCCCGGCTCCTCGCCACCGCGGGCGCGGAGATGCGCGCTGTGGTACACCGCGTCATCCAGCAGCCTTGCGACGTGCTCGTCGTACAGCGCATAGATCGTCGTCCTGCCCTGCCGGGTCGCGGTGACCAGGCCCAGGTGGCGGAGCAGCCGCAACTGGTGGGATACCGCGGACTGCGCCATGCCCACGTCAGCAGAGAGTGCCGTCACCGAGCATGGAGACCGGCGGAGCCGGGCAAGCAGGAGCAGGCGGCTCGGTGCCGCCAGGGCCTGCATGATCTCGGCCACCGCGGCCGCCCCGGTGGCATCCAGGGCGGCTGGCGTCGTCCCGGGTGACGGCTGAGGCATATCCACGATGATACAGTAATGTTCATATGAACAGTTATTCATATAACTCGGTGCCCGCCGCGTCCTCACACCACCATGGGCCGGGGCCGGACGCTGACCGCCGCTTCCTGCGCGCGGCCCTGGCACTCATTGCGGCGTTCGTCGTCGCCGAGGTCGTCATCGCGGTGACCGCCCGATCGCTGGCGTTGCTGTCCGATGCCGGGCACATGCTGGCGGATATCGGCGCCATTGGCGGTGCCCTGTGGGCGATCCGCCTGGCGGCCCGCCCGCCGTCCGGCGCCTGGACTTTCGGCTGGCAGCGGGCGGAGATCATTGCCGCCGCCATCAATGGCATCACGCTGCTGGTCGTGGCTGGCATCGTCACCGTACAGGCGGTGCAGCGACTTGTTCATCCGGCGCCCGTCCACGGTGGCCCCGTGCTGGCTGTCGCTCTCCTTGGCATCGTGGTGAACGTCGCGGCTGCCAGGCTGCTGGCCAGAGCCAGCCGGTCCAGCCTGAACGTGGCGGGCGCCTTCCGGCACGTGCTCACCGACCTGTACGGATTTCTCGGCACAGCAGCCGCCGCGGTCATCATCATCACCACCGGCTACACAAGGGCCGACGCGATCGCGGCTCTCGTCGTCGTGGTCCTGATGCTTCGGGCGGCCTGGTCCTTGCTCCGCGACTCGGGTCGCATCTTGCTTGAGGCGGCGCCCGAGGACATGAATCTCGCCGACGTGCGCGCCCACCTGCTCGCCACGAGTCATGTCAGGGACGTTCACGACCTGCACGCCTGGACCGTCACGTCCAGCCTGCCGGCACTGTCCGCACACGTGATCGTCGATGACTCCTGTTTCACTGACGGCCACGTGCCCATGCTGCTCGACCAGCTCCAGGCGTGCCTCGCCGGCCACTTCGATGTCCAGCACTCCACCTTCCAGCTCGAGGCAGCGGCCCACGCCGCTCACGAGCCCGGCACGCACTGAGCGCTGCACCGAACGAGGCTGTGATCACGGTCATTGACCTGCGGCGTTGCCCGGGCTGCCCGGAATCGGGTAGTCTTGAGAATGTCTGAATAAGGCACCTCGTTCGGTGAGGCGTCGATACGAACACAGGCCACTGATCCGACGACGTCGAGAGACGCCCAGGGTCAGGACAGGTC
>Ga0123355_10007835_pt1 | contig 16083 bp, 16 predicted proteins | sample TergutEmb28metaG_3_FD_89872 | JGI IMG/M metagenome (GOLD analysis project Ga0123355, IMG submission 89872) | Embiratermes neotenicus P1 segment gut microbial communities from Petit-Saut dam, French Guiana - Emb289 P1 | ecosystem: Host-associated > Arthropoda: Insects > Digestive system > Gut ...
AATGCACAAATATGGGGAAAGTAAAACGACTCAAATTTTGATGACAACTGTACCGTACGTCACTGCTTTAGCGGGACGTACGAAATATCACTGCGATGGATTTTTGTTCGATTGAGTGTACTAAACAGAGATAATCACATGGGAGTGTCAGAGGACTGTTATAGCATTCATTCACTTCACCTGTTGCTGCGCAGTGCTGTAGTAATTTGCAGGAACCTGGGATGGCCGGAGAGTTTTACGATCTTTAGAGCTAGTGACAGTAAGATAAAACCACAAAAAGAGCTGAGTCAGTGGAGCGTAGCCTTCTGGGGTCAACGACTTACTACCCTGTTTGTGAGACAAGGCGATGAGCATCAGCCCCAGTAAACACACTCAACGTTAACTTTATCTTGTTCGTACCTGTGCACTAATATCACCATATGAGATAAGTACCTATGAATGTTTTAACAATATATGCGTGTATTCGCCGATATTTGTTTGATACACTCTACGTGCCTGAGTCCCGTATCTAAAATTTACAGGCGACATAGGAACTTGTGTTTTAGGCTTAACAGTTTTCCTTATAATTCGTTTCGAACTACTGGATGCAACGTGTAAGGATCATGTTCGGGCCGTATTTATTAACCCTTATCCTGCTAACGTGGAGAATATGGTGACCTCCGAATAATGCCAACAAATGGCAGATGGGATTTAACTCGGTGCTTAAAGGGTTAATCTGATCGGGATTTTGATTGAATGTGATAATGGAGATAAGAAGTTGCGTTGATTTGATTTTCATTCATGTAGGGCCATTGTATAGCGTGCTTTACGTGGACCTGAAATGCCCTTTATCAGGCAAGGAAGCTCTTTATAACAAGAGAATACGGGCCTTCTTAAGCCGTGCCGGTTTTTAGACTTTTCTTTCATAGGCGGGAGGAGTGTAAATTTAACATTAGACAAAGAAACGTACTAATACCCTGTGCTGTGTACTGGATTTGTGAAGAACATTAGCGTCAGTGAGGCATGAAGAACCAGTACGTGTTTCCCAGTCGCATGGCCTAAATTTGCCACCTGCTAATGTTAATTAATTGGGACAGAATATTAATGCTAAAGAAACAAGGGAGAAATTCTACATATAAGTCATACAGGGACTAATAGCGTGCATCTATTGGTACACAGGAAATTGATAGATGAACATGACACGAAATCAGGAGCAGCGGCAAAATTATATTATAGTTGCGTGTAGTAAATTAGTTATGAATGCTTGAAGACTGAACAGCCAGGTGATACGATCTCAACATTTTGGGCCCAACTCCGAGTCTTTTACTGCTTGCTAGATGGTAGCCTCCTTCCACCTGTAACCGTAGTCTTCGGTGTGAACACGTAAAGCTTGTGTCCTAAGTTCATCCTTATTACATTGCTAAAACGAAGTCGGTAAGTGACTGGGTGCCGGCAGGGACAAGAGATCTTCCTGTACTCCAAAACGTCCAGACCGTCTGTGGGTCCCATCCTTCCTTTCATTACGGGGTTAAAGCGGCCGGGGCGTGAGGTAGACCACTCATCTCCATTTTGTGCCGAGGTTAAGAAATGGAACTGTATCTCCATTGTCCCCTGTGCCTTCGTGGTGTGCACGGGTGCTGTTTTGAATTTGCCTCTTCGCACATTCAAGCTCTGTGTTCCATATGAAAAAATGACTGAAAGTAGAAAGAGATGACGCAAGTCTTCCCCCTACCTTACCTACTTGGTCGGTTGATTGGCCCATTTCGACTTTGTTTCGCCTCGAAATGGATTGAGCACATTGCTTCGAAATGTGAGTAAATTTTACCACACTACACAGCGTCATATCTGTAAGACAGCAATCTTCATATTCATCCCCCAAGAAAACCTCTTGCAGCCTAGGGAGTTGTCTGGAATAACTTGTGTGTGAAATGCGTTTTTTTTACGCCGAACGAAGGCGTCAGAGAAAAACTGGAAAGTGCTCCTGAAATTGCAGTACATGTTTGGACCGACGGTGAATGAAGCGAGACATTTAGGATATCAAAAGGGACTGTAAGTTGCGCAGTTTGTGTGGTGAGCTAGAGTAGTTAGTGCGAATTATGCGGTTTCCACAGTGATGATTCGAGGATTCCGATCTTCTAGCGTGTGATGCTGCGTCGGTGGGTTGTTCCTGACGTCTCGAAGGAACGTGCCTCCTTCATCGTCAAGGGTTTTGAAGGTCCATGTACCTTGAACCCCTGTGGATGAACATGACATGTTTCGTCGAAAAGCTGGAAACCATCTACCCAGCGAATCGGTTTAATAGATCAGAATCCTAGAAATTTAAACCGTGGTTGCGCTGTTTGGTTGTTTGAGGGTGACACGGCACTCAGGCTAGGAATTTTTGCGATAGATGAATAGCCTGCGCAGTAACACCAGAATTGAAAGAGATTGTTGTATGCGTAAGTTTTTTGAAACTAGTCTTATAATAGTGTGAGTAAGGAGTTGTGAATCAAAATGGACTCTCATCTCTATCGTGGCTAGTGAATTTCGCAACGACAGGGTACCGGGACTGGGCGTATGTGGTGTAGGGTCTTCCGTGCTTCACGTGTTAACTGCTTGTACGCGTGACATAAATTGCCGAGTGTTCTGTGGGTAGTAACGATGTATATTCAGAGTTAATCCTGGCCTGCTGGTTCGCAGAGAGTGCTGTGAGACCGGCGGATTGGCGAGAACCCTCAGACTACGAAATATTCTTTTATACGCGCGAGCAAGAACATGGCGGCGGCCGAATTAGTTCAGTACCGTTCCGACACTGACCGGACAAGGGCGCTTCGCGAAGCAAAACTCGCGGCTGCACGTGTTGTGGCTGTAGTTATTAATAAGAGAAGAATTAGGAAACGAAAGTGTTGGTTAAAGTTAAATGTGTTGCATACACATTATTGAAGTAGGCTTTATGTACAAGGTCATATGAATAAGTACATACAGAATGTGCAAACTTTTAAATGTGTATATGACACGTGTTACACAATCTAACATAGATAGTGCTTTGTAATTGTGTATTTAGTAGTTTATTTATTGATGCTGTTAGTGCCTAGACTGTGTAACCTCGAATTATTTTATGATTGTGGATAATAAAATTAAAAGGATGTAGGTAGGCCTGCTGTCCTGGAATTTTCCTGGTTGGAATGTGGTAAAGCATGAAGGACCAAAAGCTAATCGGTCTCCTGGGCGAGATTCAGACCGGGAACCTCCGAAATACAAGCTGAAATCGTTACTGATCTGCCAGATTTCTTGCGAAGACAATTTGCTGGCGCACATACATAGTGCACGCAGTTTACAAATTATTAGTCTGTTTTAGACAAAGTAGACACCTTTGAAGTTCATCCATATATATACATGCGGCACAATACGAGAAACTGATTTCGAAGGTTTTGAATTTATCGCTGCGCGTAATTCTAAGTGGTGTTCAGCGCTTTGCCTGCTGAACGTCAACACTTCTTCCCCCCTTGCGATCTTTGTAATGTATGTGGCAGAATTGTGTTGAGTCCACCCCTTTTTGTTTTGAACAACGGAATATGCGAAAAAAGTCACTAAAGTCATTATTCGCCTGTGGGTGGAATGGAAGGGTCAGAGCTGGATGGTTCTGCCCTTAAATCCATCCTAATTTTGTGTGGCATTGATGGACTAACTTAATTTCTGGATACTAAAACGCATTTTTTTTCACATTTGTAAAAGTTCTTACACCGGATCGTGGCAACGAGAGTAGCCAAAATATTTGAAAAATACGTAGTGAACCGTTGTGACTCTTTTTAATCACAAGTATTCACTAGATCTGTATTACTATTTACTTAATTATATGGGACGTCATTCACTACATGTGCACCAGATATGCCCTTTTGTATTCCCTCGAAATATTATTCCATTTTTTTCCTATGATGCTGCGTCCCGACGTGGGCCATGACCTCAGTCTTAAGGTTTCCAGATCACACACAACGACGCACCACAGTCGGTAGGACGTCTCTGGGTGAATGATCGGCCCGTCACACGGACCTGTACCTGACGTATCACAACACACAACAGATAAACGTCCATACCCCCGGCGGGATTCGAACCCAAAATCTCAGCAGGCGAGTGGCCACAGACCCACGTCTTAGACGGCGCGGCCACTGCGATCGGCTCGTAATGTTGTTAATGTGAATAAGTATTTTTTTTTTAAATAAAGGAACTGTCGTAGTATGAACCGCACGACATTACGCAGTCAGACAGAACTATTGTTGGTGTCTGTGTTCTAAAAAATGTAGCAGAATTGAAAGTATTGCCCGTTTTACTCTAATGTTTCTTCGTGTAGTCGAGTGTCTGTTCGTCATAGATTTGTCGAATGATTGAAATTCATGTCTTTTTGGCAAATGAAAAATGGCCATTTCAAGAATTGTATGTTGGCGTGTGGATGTATGACTATTTTTACGCAATTTTAATTGCTTTTAAATGAGTTGAACACCGGACTGCAGGGTTGGGCAAAACAGCTGATGTTATGTTTTATAACATGAACGTTTATGAAACCGATTTGGAACTTTTAACGTGACGTCGGCTGTGACACTTCTAATATTTAATACTTTTTAATAAAGAGCCCTACTTGTGGATGCATTCAAGGGTCAGAGAGCAGCGTCAGTCTTTTTCAGGTATCTGAGTGTGTTTCCCGGTCCATCACGACGGTCTGTAGTAGATAATGTATCTGCTGAACATTTGACTTTCATTTGCGGTAATATCTTCTTGATATCACATAATAAAAGAGGTTTAAATAAGTCACGTCTGCTTTTTTACGGGCACTTAAAGGTTCTTAGATAATTTTTTTTTGGTCGGTTTCTGGGTAACTGAATAGCATTGAGTTCGCGGAGTCTGGCCTCTACCTTTTTCAGTTATCAGGTGTGCCTAGTATGAAGGCACCTGCAGACCTGACCCGACAATAATAAATTCCCTTGTGAACTCTGAAAAGATACACGACAGGCATTACGTGAGAAGTGTAGACAATCCAGCACTCCTCATTTGCATGGTGCTGCAAGTGAAAATGGGATATGGGATTACCTGACGTTTTCGCCTGTAGTGTAATGAACAGGTGCATGTTTGTGACTGCGGTAGTACAGGCCGAGTGTCTATTGATCGCCGACATATAACAATGCGCTCAGCTGGAGCGTCACGGCGCCTCCAGTGTGACGCTCCTGGTCTGCTCTGCGATTCTCTCTCTTACTTCTCCAACGATGTAACACTAACCTCAGTTTTCTTGCTCCACAGACTTCCAACTTGTGTAGCGTGAAGGCTCCAGCGTGGGGACATTCGGACGGCGGTAAGTAACTGCAGTTCGCTTGTTCTTCCTCCTTTTCTGTTGCGATTGAGTGCATTTTTGAGTGGCTCTACCGTCTTGACTCGGTAATGGGTTCAGATTTCCACGACTTGCTAGTATTCCGCTCTTACGCGAATGTGTATACTTTTAGTGAAGCCTAAACGCAGTTGTTATACTTGGCTCAACATGGGAGTTTCGATTCTTAAACGGTTAAAATGAAAGGTAATGCAGTTAACTGAATTGTGCATTTTCAGTGAAAATGAATGGCAGTAACACCGATGGAGTAGTAACAGTTCATAGGTGCTGCACAACCGTCCCCGGGAACGGAACTATCGCGTTACGCATTTTAGTACAAGGAATGACTACGTGAAAACAAATAGAAATTGTGTAATGCCTTTCGCTGTCTGGCGTCGAATCTGTGTTATGTTTGGGTGCTGTGCCAATATTTTCTGGTCCTTCCGCGACTAGCGAAGTGAAGTAATGTGATCCAAAATTCGCAGGTCACAGCGGCCCTAAATCTTTGATTATAGACCATTTACAGCGTTTGCCGTAACCGATGTAATGACGTATTGCTAGTGGGTGAACGTGAAGAGTTTCCTCCCTAGATCTTTTATATTAACGTGGGAAAATGGGCTTGCTTGTGCAGGTTCATTAGGACACTTGAAAATAATTGACGCGTGATTTTAAGCAGCAGTATTGTGTAGTATCTTACAGTTTTTCTCAGTTTGATCCATGGCAAGTGTCAACTGTGTTGACAGGGGTACACTGGTAAGATTTAGCAGGCAGATTAATGTCAAGGCATCCACCTTTCTTGTTTTTATGAACATTTCTAATTTGGGATGATTTACATGTATTGGTAAAGTTGGAGCGACCACACCATTGTGATAAACATTATTACATTTTTCTGAAGCTCCGATAACGCGTATGTACTGTACATACGGCATATGCTAACACAGAGTATTGCAAGGGGGTTGAAGATGCAGGTATCGAATTTCAGCAGGGACGAGAGATTTTCTTTTATCCGAAACGTCCAGTTCGGCTCTGGGGCTCACCCAGCCCATTTAATGGGTACCATGGGCTCTACCGGGGAAACCCTCCCTGGGCGTAAGGGTGACCACTCACCTCTGTCTAGTGCAGAGGTGAAGACTGAATGTAGCTTTGACGGGACTCCCCTGATGTCTCCATGGTACATACAGGGACAACTTTACCTTTCAGTACACAGCATCCCTCTAATAGTGCTTCCGAGAATGGGGAAATACGACCTGTTTTTCGCGAAGACGAACTTGTCGCGTTTTTCATTATCCCGTAAGCGCTTAAACGTGAGTCGGTTGCAGAGTCGTGCTGTGTCATACGGGGCAAGTGGTCAGTGCGTTTGAGAATTGTTTGCTGTTGAACATAGAAGTTTATTTGCAATACTTTTGTGAAGTATGCGTTCTAGAAAAGAAGAGTGTCGCCCTAAGTTTTGTAGAAAATACGCCACGTCGACAGTGCCGTGTATAAGAGCAGTATACGAAATAGTGGAAACATTTCGAATCGACATATTCAGTGCTGGACAAAAATAGAATCCGAAACTTTTACGTTTCAACGGCAGTTGGAATGTCTGAATCATAAGCACACAGGAAAAATAGACTTTTTAAACTTCGTCTATTAAAAGTAGTGCGCAAAACAGCCATCAAGAAGACGGCATTTCAGTTTGTTTCAGTAATCCTTTACCACTGGATTTATTTGCATGACACTCTTGTTTTTCTTAGTTGAGGCGTGGTTATAATAAATAGGAATCTAAACAGCTGGAATAACAGACGTAGTTTATGAAGTTTCTTTGCATGATCTTAAAGTCTGAATCTGGTGTGCAAAGAGTGCGCTTGGAGGTATTGGGCCCAGTGTTTTTCGAAGAAAGAGCTTACGGATCGTGGCGTTACATCACCAGATCTGATTACATGCAATTGTTATTTGTAGAGGACGCTAAAAGACATAGTTATGTGAACAGTTCACGTTCATCCCAAGAACTATAGTACATTATTCGAAGAAAATTCGCCAGTGCTCAAGACGAGAGCTATGTCATATGTTGAAAGACTTTATCATAATGTGCGAGGCCTGCTTGAAAGTTGGGGGGTCGGGTTCGGTGTCTGGGGACCATGTGATGAGGTAAAATGAATTGCAAGGGAAAAATGCTGTCCGAATTTTCGGTTGATGCAGGTTCCGTGTGCGACTAAGCTTCCGCCACAGCTGCCGTGCCCGGACATAATATTTGGGATGTCTTGTGCTAGGTGGACAGGGCTAGCTATTCGAGTGGCCGTTTATCTGTTTTGTAGAGTAATAACTTAGTATAACGTTCATTTACAGTGATCAGTAAGTGTACATTCATTTCTAGACGTGTTTGCATGATTGATTTAATCTACATTTAGATTCGTCATGTGTGTCCGTCTTTCCGCTAGGACTGCTTGGCTTTCACAGGACAAAATTTCGTGAAATTGATATTGGTGAGATGTAGTAAATCGGTCGGCACATTACAGGTTTGGTTAAGGTCGGACGGAAGAGTAAGACGCTTTACGTGGAGACGTACCTACACATTATGAAGGTTTGCCGTGGACGAGGTTAAGTACACATAAAATGCAGTTGATATAAGACAGTGCCGCCCAACCCGTAGCTCGCGGGCAACATGTTGTCCATAACACCGTTACATTGGCCGCGGAGACATCTGTAATTCGAAAATGTCTTGTAACCCTTCCTCTCGCAAATCCGAGGCAGAACGCCGAAGCAGTTGTTTTGAAAAATTATGAGTTGTTTATTCACGGAGACATACATTGTATTAACAGCTCATTTTGTAAAATGTGCTACAACGCGACACCCTATCCTGTGTTGTGAATTATATTTTAACGCATTCTGTCATTTTAAGTATATTTGTCGTTGTTAGAGAAAAAAATAGAGGTAAATTTTCGTACATAATTATATGTATACTTATGCATTATTGATTTTCTGTATTGAAATTCATGTTACTCGCAAGCAGACAAAATTTTGACGAAGTTGTCCGCACGACTTGCAAGGTTGAGCAGACCTCATCCAACTAAGGAACAATAGAAAAGTTCCTCCGCAGTGAATTTAGTGCCACTGCGGGGAAACCTTTCCATCACTCTGTATAATAGGGCACAGAATAGATGTGATATGATGGTGTGACGTTAGTATGGTCGTGTGTTTCCGTTATGCCTCTGTGCAGTTCATTTATTCGTCGTGCGATTTACGTGATGCATAAATAAGGAAACTACAAATTTGCAGTCATAATATTAATGTTCATTTATTATATCTGGGAATATGAACTTCGGAATGTAGATGACATATGTCTATAACTACAAATTACGAAATGTTTCAACAGGTTGAAATTTTGAATTTACCTGCAACCCCTAAATGTAACATATACTCAACGCAGACGTTACATATTATGTGTTTCAAAGAAATCTCACAACAGATCGTTGTAATACCAGCAGTGTTCTATAACGTCTGCACAGTCGTGAACGGAAACGGATTCCTGCGGATAAAATATTACGACCGAGCCGGAATTGTAAGGATATGAGGGCACGAATGCTCCTCAGCACTGCGTTAGGTACAACAAATTTCGAATCTTGAGGTTTATAACATTTTTGCCACTTTTTCTATAGCAAGTAGGAATTACGAGGGACCAAATGGGTTGGTGTTTGAGTGGTCTGTTAAAATCTTGTACAGATCTTTTGCTTTATTCAGCAGTTTGTAACAAAATTGCGGTGGTGTCGGTAACTCTTACGCGTTCAACTTCTTGCCGTTAATCAGTGTCAGTAATTATTTAATGTTGAGCTTTTTGCCATTAAACTGCGTGACTAGTTAGTTTGTGTTGAATCGACGCTGCCAGTGACCTGGTAGTATTGAGTGTCAGCTGTCATTGATCATTTAATAAATTTCTGCTGCTAATGATGTGTTGGTGTTGAATTTCTTACTGCTACGAATGAGGTCCTATTGAATGTATGCCGCCAATTGATGATTATTGCATATCGAATTTGTACAACCTCTGGACAGTTGTAATTGCCAGCGATAATTTCTTACCGACCGTAATCAGTTAGTGCAGTAAACCCTCCTCCAGCACGGATTCGTTATACATTTGAAAAGAAATTAATTATGTTTTCTTGCTGATACTGCGTGTAGTCCATGAAGCAGATTGCTTCAACAGCCACAGTGGTATTCGTCTAGCATTATCGGTAGTATTGTTTCAAAATCTGCTTCGTGAAGAAAGTTTTCAATATAAAAAAACCAAGTACTGACGGTACGCGGCTGATACTCAATCTGATGTGCATACGGTTTTGAATCGCCCATCACTTGGATCGTGATGTAAATCCCATTCAGGGCCATGAACATATTTTGCCTGTTTTTATGTTGTTCTCCACTACATCAAGAGAAGTCTTGTAAATCTCAGAGGCCACTAGCCAAGGATTCGTGTAGCGTGTCAAAAGGTTCTTTGATTTCCGAATTAATACCGGTTTTTAATAGTTCAGAGGGCTTAGTCTGTTATGGTTGAAGAGAAATAGGAAGGAGCAGTAATGTAGACTAATAACCAGAAATGTGAAGTGAACACACGTAAAACGTTTTAAGATTTAGTTACACTACCGTATAAAATACGAGGGTTAGCCAAACAGTTGTATAACACTTTCTATACTTACGTCTAAATCAACCGCAAATATTTTATCCTTTCTGTTCATTTTCAACGTCCTGCTTGCTACGCCATCGCTGCAGTGTGCTCGTTGGTTTCCACAAAGCCTAAACTCCTGTCAAAAATTTTGCGTAAACAGGTGTTTTCGGATGTATTCTCCCGTTACGAAGTTGATATTGAAACCTTTTTGTTATGGACTGTGACTCTGGTGATGAAACGTGATCCATAACTTTGAATCGCAGACAAAAAACAGTCATTGGATTGGCATCCAACTTCTGCCCTGAAGAAGGAGGGAAAGTAGTGGTTACTGTTTCTTGGGATACAGAGGGGATGATTTTGGTAGACATGCCGCGTGGTAAAACCATTAACTCGTGTCTGAACATTCATACTCTTTAAAACCCTGCAGTATTGTTTCAGGAGAGTAGGATGTCACAAAAGTTGCTAAAGTCCCCCTTGAACACGAAAACACACGACCACACACAAGCCTGAAAACACAGGAAGCAGTCACATAACTCGGAGGACTGTTCTTCGCCACCCACCTTACAGCCAAGATCTTGCTGTGACAGATTTACGCCTGTTTGGAGCCCACAGGTATGTCATGCTCGGGGAATGGTTTGGGAGGAATGGCGAGGTAATTGAAGAAGTGGCTGTTAGTACGCACTTCAAACTGGCAGTAGAAGGTGATAGAGGCTCTTGTTTTTGGCTGGCTCAAGGCTGTTGAAGGTGATGGAGATTATGTAGAAAAGTGAGATACGTAGTGCATCCATCGAGTTATCCTATGAGTAGGTTCCAAGAAATATTTGAAAAAGTACTAGCGGTAAACATTTCATTGGAAGACTTTTTTGGGCAGCCTTATTATATTGGTAACAAACTGGGCTATACTGACCTTGAAGGTGTGGGAAACAAGCTCCTTCAAAACATCGGTAATTGTTATTAGTTAGAACAGTCCCACCCAGAAGACTTGAACCTGCATCATCATGACAGTTCGAAAAAGTGAGACTCTCAAAGGTAAGATTCAGCAGTCAGAATAGCTCATGCTAGCAAAGGTTTACACTTCGTTAAACGTCGTAGAGGAGAAATATAGGATGTGTTTGTACGTTTCGGTCACGTTATCTTTCGCATCATATCAGCAGTGTTTTCCTTAAAAAAATATCTCGGCAAGGACAGAGAAAATTGAAAATCGTGAGTCGTTGATTGCGGAATTGTTCCTGAGGGCATTTTTTACATACACAGGGCATTCTCCCTCCTCACTTTGTGGAACACTGCGCATCATTGAAGAAATACGCTTCTGACGTGATGACGAGACGAAAGATGTGGTGCATCGGTGGATTCATACACTTCTGTTTCTTCTCCGCGAGAAAGTAGCAACTTTTGTTTGGCTGGGGCAGATACCTCTGTCGCTGATAAGATCATGTAGAGAAGTAGAGGGTATGGCCGTTATTGCTCGTAGTATAGGATAGCTGGACTGCGGTAATAAGTACGAGCGTGACGTGCCGTCAGACGCTACTTCCTAAACATCAGTCGGATCACCTAACACCTTAAGAGCCATACAGCATGTAAATAAATTCGCGCCTCATTTCTCAGTAGTGTGATTCGTTGTTAAAAGTCAAAAATGTTATGCGTCATCCTGGTTTTCAAGATACACGTGACTTTCAAATGGCGTAAGTTTTTAGACGACCATACCATGGCTAGTCACACTTACGTTGGGTGTTGAGAACGGTCACCTGGAAACTAATGCGCTTCGGATTAGTGGTGTGGCTCGAACTGATCGTCAAGAAGTACTTCCAGATCCTTTGGTTGTGTCTGTCCGTATTCTTATGTGATAAAGTATGAGATTCCTCCATTTATCTCGCTCTGCACCTGCCGTTATGACTGCTTCATTTGTTGGTATACCTACCTTCCAGGGGCGACATACATTTACAGGTGACGTAGGTGTTAAAAACATCCTGTCTCACGGAGACTCTGGTGCAGTCGTCGACACACTTTGTCTAGATGACGTCTGTGCTGATTGTTGTAATTGTTTGGACGAAAACAAATGATCGTAATTAAAAGTACAGAAGATATGTTAGGCGCTAGTGGAACGTTGGCCCAATAGAACACATCTCTTCACCTAAATGAAGAACAAAATCGTACATTAAAAATTTCAAGGAGGTCCTTTGAAAGCGTTAATAAGTATATTGAGCAACAACAGTAGCAGAGAACAGTTCTGTATACGAACTACTCGAACATTAGAGTAAACCCAATTCATGGAACGCTTATTTTTTGTAAGTTCATAGTTTTTTGTCTCTTGGCTGACGTATAAAATGAAGTTTAAAACATATAAATTATAGTCTAATAAGTTATGATCTGTTTTGTATGTTGTGAAATTTGGTTTGTCTCAGAGTGCTGAGGGCAATGTTGGTGGGAGAGGATGTAGCTGCGGGCGGCAGAAAAATTGGACATGAGGAACGTAACATCTTGTGCTGTTTACGAAGTAGTGTTGGAATGATTAAGTAAGATGGGTTTTATAAATAGTGCGCAGGTTGGAGACAAGATTGACACGAAATGTTATCTCGAAAATGAGGTAATGTACCACTTGGAATACCTAGATGTAGACTGAAGAACAGTATGAAAATGGAACCGGCAATTAATGTGTGGAGTGGGCTGAATACCGGCACATAGTAAAGGCGAATGACGGGTTGTTTAGGAATGTTTTGAGCAACCGGCCAACGTTCAGCTTCTGGAGACGCACTGTGCCGTGTGAGTTGTGCTTTCAACCAAAATGGATACTTTTGCTAAATGAAATGCACCCCGAAGTCGATTACTGATGCTATGGCGAAAGACGGAACGTGTTTCTAGAGTTCGATCGCAGTATTACGGCACAGCTGTGCGCGGGCAGCTTGCTTGCAGCATTCCGCATGTATGCTGAGGGAGGGGCGGGGGTGGGGGGCGTTTATAGCGGGAAGCACAGGACGATGTCCGCTGTATGCATGTCATCAACTAACCGGCCACTCTGCTAGTAGGCCTACCGCATGCGGACCAGTCAAGTGTAGCGACTCAAACCAGGCTTTTGCGCAGTGTTATAAGATTGCGATCGGGCTCCAGTTTGTGCAGAGAAACAACAGAAGTTCATATCTCTGAAAGTTATTTTGTGCTAAGATACATTTTATCTTAGAGTCCTAGTTTTTCCGTTTCTTTTCCCCGTTTGCTTCATACATATCTTCCAGCGTTGTTCAGGCTTGAATCCACCTACATGCCGCTATTTGGTCATCATCATATCATTGCTGTCGTTTGCTTAACGAACACGCTTTTGTTGGCACTGAATTATGTCAGTCCTATGGAGACGGTATCGCATGGAGATCGTTATTTCATTACATTCATTCTCCGAGTGTTGTAACGAACCGTAATAAACCCTCAGCTTTTAGTAGGAACAATATTGTGACCTAATTTCTGTGTAAAGGCCTTGCCCATTATTTTGTAACGGCTGCACACTGTTTACTCTCCCTGCTTGGATCGTGTTTGAAACAGTTCTGTTAGTGCCGCAGCTCAATAGAGTTTGGAAGGGTTTAGGTCGGGACGTTCGTGGTTTGATTTACGGATGTGATTTATTGTGGATGAGTAAACACCATGAAATCTGCAATGAAACAGTTCATGGATACACACGAGACTTCATATAGTGTTCGGTTGCTACAAAACCTGCGAAGTTCTTGCACATGTATTTGTGTATCATATTACGCTTGGAGAAAGAATGATCGAGGAAGATATTCTTCAGTATGGTCCTGTCTTTGTACCTAGTCCCCTTTTAATAGCATTTTGACCGAAAGTTTGTCCGCTTTCATTTATTTTCGTTATTTGAATGTTCTAGGACACACTCTTCTTTCGCGAGTCATTTCTGTAGGCCTATTCCGAGAGATCTTAGTCACTGTCAGAACACGCACATTCCATCATGTTATGCCTAATGTGTTGTTGAAAATCAGTTTGCAGTGTCATTGCGGTACTGTCGTCATTCAGTTCTTTAATGAGTGAGACGCTTGAAAGAAGATTTTGCTGGCAGGAATATGGAAACCAAATTTTCGTAGCAAATAATACCCTTCAAGTAGACTTTAGTTTCATGAATATGAAAATGTAGTTATTGTGAAACACACAGCAGTAAGAAGTGCATTAAGCTTGTATAGAGACGGTCTTGCTTTTAGGGACGAAAAATGGAGCTAATATAGTGAAAGTACACAAACTGGTGTAGCTCTGTTCATGCCTGAAGTTCATTTTTCCGAAAATGCAGTGTGGGAAGTTGCATTCGTGATGCGAAACTGCAAGGTGACTGGAAAGTAATATTCTAGGGACGTGTGTGTAATAAAAAGTTATGGCTATTTTAAAGGGCCACAGTATTTTGGAGATCGAAATTGTCACTTCGTCTAACATCGGCGTAAATAGATTCGCAGACGACATGATGCCGTTGAAAATCGAATTAATTCTCCTCAGTGTGACTTTGGCTGGTCTCTCGTGACTCAAAAGAGCACACAGTAGCGGGCTCGCCGCGCATCTTAGCGGTTTGTTGTGTGTTGGCTTTCTATTGATCGCTGAGCCTGGAGTAGCTGCTGGTACTAAGCCCGCCGGACTTGTCATGAGACATATTCTTGATTACAATCAGTACCCCGATGAAAACGTTTTTCGGTTTTAGTGTTCCCGGTATAGCAGTATATAATTTTCAAGCAGTGCATTGTTGGTCTGGATGATTGTCGAATTATTTGCGATCACGGAAACCGAGTGGACATATGAGCGTGCGGTAGCATCACTGGTGGCAGCAACAAACGGCAGTGGAATACATGCTTTGGGTGGCGTTACTGTGCCAGCCGTTGCCGAAAAGAAATTATTTCAAGATTTCCAGGGTGTTTTAAACTGTACTAGGCCATGTTCATTTTCTTAAACATTGAGTGGAGGCGCGGAGGACACGGTAAAGGAAATTCATGTTACATCAGAAGTAAAGAACATGAAAGACCGCTTCTTTGCTGAAAGAAAGCAACATCTAGACCGCTCGTTGTTGTTGATTTACTCTGTCTTTCTAGAAATTCTCTAGTTCACAGTATGAAAATTGAAGGAAATTTTGATATCCAAATGGCCATAAGTTGCTGTGGAGTGTACGGTAGATAGTGGAAGAATTAGTTATCTGGAACGCATAGCTGGAGACGCGTTTTGTCACTCTGTTATCAACAAGTATTGTACAAGCTTGATCACGTTTCGTTTACTTCACGAATCGTCTGGACGCAGTAGGACATGCTGAGCCAAGACATTTTTAACTCTGTAGGCGCTTTCTCTTAGTCGTGAAAAGCGTCTATTAGCTTCGCCATGTCCGTCCGCCAGTGTGTATCAGCGCGGCTCCCACTGGACGGATTTCGGCTAAATTTGATATTGGGACTTTATGAAAATATGTCGAGAAACCCCTGATTTGGTTAGAATCGACAAAACTATCGGTCAGTTTACACGAAGTACGTTTTAATTTGGTAGGCGACATGAATTCGCTGTGAAAGATTTTTTTTGCGACAATTTTCATGTTATTGAAATTGTCACTTAGCTCACTAATACACACACAACGCATTGTAGCTTTTCCGTTTGCAAAAGTGGTTACGCGAACGCACCATAATGTTACATGATATATAACTTGGCCTTTCTTGTTTTACTTTAAGAAAAGTGAGAAGTGATAAGGGGTTGTCCGCGTGCCGAACGCTACGGTATGACGACATACCGGAGAATGGAGGAAAAATTGCGCATTTGTAGGCACGTTCGCAACATGGCGAAAAGAGACAACTTAATCGTGCCTGCCCATCCGCGTGGAACAACTCGGCTGCTACTGGACAGAATTTGATGAAATTTTATTTTTGAGGGGGTTTTCGAAAATATGTCGAGAAAATTCAAGTTCGATTAAAATATGACATGAATAACGGATACTTTACGTGAAGACGTATATTAATTTGTATATCGCTCAATTCCTCTTAGAGTGGGAAATGTAATAGACAAAAGTTGCAAAGACAAAACACATTTTATGTTACGTAACCCCCCCCCCCCCCCCCAACGGAACCCCCTATTTATTAATTTTATATAAAAATATACATTTTGTGGGTTTTTTTTAAAGAAGGGGATA
>Ga0123355_10007836_pt1 | contig 16083 bp, 8 predicted proteins | sample TergutEmb28metaG_3_FD_89872 | JGI IMG/M metagenome (GOLD analysis project Ga0123355, IMG submission 89872) | Embiratermes neotenicus P1 segment gut microbial communities from Petit-Saut dam, French Guiana - Emb289 P1 | ecosystem: Host-associated > Arthropoda: Insects > Digestive system > Gut ...
GTGACCGGTATGGCTCTGGTACACTGCATCCTGGGCAAGTTCTTGGGGGTAGTTTGCCATTGCTTTCCCCCACCTTTAGACGTTCCCACTTTAGCCGCCAGGTGCCTCCATCCGCGACACGAGAGATCCTAGCAGCGAAAGGTGGAACTGTTAGTGAGAAAGATGTCTCGTAGTAATTTTGCCTAAATTCCGACTTCCACGTAAATTTAGGGATCTTTTACGTGCCGCAAATCTACAACATGGGACAGATGGCTTTACTTCCCCTCCGAAGGAAGGCGTGCTGAGGATTTTTCGCCCTAAAAATCCGACGGCTTCAGCCGGGTTTGAACCCGCAAACTTGGGTACTAAAGGCCAGCACGCTACCCCTAGACCACTGAAGCCATATATGTTACACACATATATATATATATATATATATATATATATATATATACACATATGTACAGAACACCTATTATTTAATCTATCAATCCGCACTGATAATTTTTATGCCTGTTTCTATGTCTGTACTTCAATCTTGTATTACTCACTGTGGAGGCTCAGGTTCAATTCCAGGCCAGTCCATGTGGGATCTGTGGCGGACCAAGTGTCACTGTGACGAGGTTTTATCCGACCATTTGGTTTTTCCCTGTCTGTATCATTCCACCAATGCTCAGTACGCATATTTCATTCACCTGCCACTGACACTACATGGTATTAGCAGCTGACAGTGCTCTTAATTAAAAGATTTCTCTCTTCTCATGCATCATGCTAATTGGATGTCTCCACTCTTAAAATGACACAAGAGTATACTGACCTGAAGTGACATTATACAAGTGAGATTTTAATACAACATTCATGGGACTTAAAATGCTATGAGTATTTATAAGTACGTACAACAATATGAAGTCTATTACTTGCTTTCAGTGACATATTTCATATGACTGTCACAACAAATACAGACTACTTCCCTTACAGCATTTACAGATTTGTCTTTCTCATGGGGAGGAACTGTTTTCTGTGTGAGGTATGAAATGAAAGGAAAATACAACGAGAACAATTTAGTTTTATGGGCTAGTGTTCTATGTAGATTACATGATTATATTGCACATGCTACACTCTTAATCAGGGGAGGTAACTTCCATTACTTTGTCAAACATATTGTAACAATCCTGTGAAACACAAATCCAAGTGGAATCTGTTCACTTAATAACAGGGAACACTTGTTTGTGACTTAGTTACTTCGCTGCACTGTACGTGGTTTGCAAGCATCACACTCATAAAACTTAACTCCTTTGTGTACTTGAAGGTGTCGCTTAAGGTTTCCTTTCCTTGAGAAGGCCATATTACATACAGGGCAATGGAAGGGCTTTTCCCCTGTGTGCATTGAAGCATGAGTCTTAAGATGTGCCTGTTGCGTGAATGCCTTGTTACATACAGGACATGTATAACGTTTCTCTCCAGAATGCACGACTAGATGCCTGTTTAGGGAACTCATGTATCGAAATGCTTTGCCACAAGTTGTGCATTTACAGGGTTTGTTAGAAACCATGGCATCATCTTCCGACTCAAGAAAGTGATGCAGATTAAATTTCTTTATACAGTTAGAGCAGTGACGTGGTGTCTCTGTTGTTGAGTCCCCACTATCAAAAGAGATTTTCTCACACATGAGGCACTTAAAAAGTTGTTGCAATGATGATGATACAGGTGCACAGGTTTTCTCCTCATTATTAGAAGGGATGCGTATGCCACGTGATGACAACATGTTACTTGATTCTTGTATTACATGGCCTGTGTTCACATCTAGAGAGTAGGTCTGGAGATATGTGGAGTCACCAGTAAGGGTCACATCTTTCTCCTTTATTAAAAACAGCTGTAAAAGCAGAAAAATCTTGAGTGGGTTATTACATACGCCTAAAATTCCCCTGTACCTATTCATGCTTATTCATGGTAATCACGTTCTTAAGAGACAAAAATGACTGCCCAGGACAGTAATATGGAAAGCCAACAACAAATCAGATGCCACTAGAGTATAACATGGGTAGGAGATAGATCAAATTTGAATTGCAGGAAATTATTTATAACAGGATAGCTGATTGTTTTTAAATAAACATATTAAAGAACATATACGTTTTACAGTGAAGGGTAAATGGAAGATACGTGTATATATAAAAGAGGTACTAATTAGTAGATAGAGGACAAGAGATGTACTTTAACAGTAATTATTGAACAGGATGGTGGAGCTAGGATACGACAGTATAGTGACTGGGCTGCAGGTTGGACAATCAGGGAATTGTGGTTCAGCATCCAGCATGGCTTTGAGATTTTTCAATTCTCCAAAAATGTCCAGACCAACCCTGGGGCCTGTGCAGGCTCCTATTCAAGCACCAGGGGTGCTTTCCACAACAGTAAAGCAGCCGGGGCATAAGGCTGGCCACTCACTTCCCTCAAATGCTACGAATGAGTGGAGCTGTAGTTCCACTCCTTTGTATGTCTTCATGGTATATACAGGGACAACTTTACCTTAATTTTAAGAAATTGGATGGACCTTGCTTTAGTCAGTGTACAGTACAGCCTTGAAGTCTGTGATTAATTGGGGCTGATGAAACCAAGTAACCACAATCTGCAAATAGTACTGAGCTATGAAAAATGTCAGGTTCTCATGGCAGTAACTAAGTGGATGCTATCTCCTGGCATGTAACACCATGTAGTCTGGTAGAAATTTACCATTGCTTCTGAGAGTATAATCTCATTCAATACTGAGGTATTTAGAATCCAAATTCCTACAGTTTTATAGGGCTAACAAATACCCCTCACCTTTGAAATACAGTAACAGTGTTCAAAGGTTTCCTCATGTGAAAACTGGTGAAAAATGTTTCTTGTTGACATTTTAAATTTACCAGAGTACATGATATTATTTAACCTTAACGTGCATTGTAACACTTATGCTATATCAGTGTGGTATTCTAACCAATTGTGCACATTCCACGCTTCATGTACAGAATGCGCAGTACTGATGATACACAGTAAATTAGCATAACATGTGGTCCTGGGAATGGTGGAGTACTCAGAGTACTTTACACGTGATCTTTGAATATTCTACAACACCAGCAAAATGTAATTATAATATAAATACCCTATTTCCATGGACTCTTCACAGATATGACCATACATTTGTAAATGATATTTACTCAGTATGAAGGACCATATTATGTCACTTCTGGCTTATCATGTGAACTCTCTGCTCTTCAAACACAGAAACTCGCACACAACAATGGCAAAGTGGTGTAATATGCCAGATGTAATGCCTTCGGGCTTTAAAGCATGCTGATATATATCTAACAATTATCAAGTCATAAAGTATTCTCTTTTCTGCAATTATGGGTTTAACATTAAGACCCTACATTATCAGACATATGAACCTTGGTTCAGAGATAAGTGATATCAGATATGAATTGATGGCTAACCCTTTAAACGCCGAGTTAAATCCCATCTGCCATCTGCTCGCATTATTAGCTCACCATATTTTCCACGTTAGCAGGTTAAGGGTTAAGCATTCTGCGGACAATTTTCTGCAAACCCCATTTTAAATGACTGTGCTAGTTGCATTTCCAAGCTCATATTCGGATCTTTTAAAAGCAATCAACACAAATTCATACCTACTAACACAAAGTACAAGATGCACTTACTTCCCATCTCAGATTCAATTGTTTATAATTCTTCATTACCTAACCAGTCCATTTCAGATTTGTGGTGGACAAATTGGCATTGGTTTTTCCACTGGTGTCAGTCTACCAGTGCTTTGCATACCAATTCATTCATCCACCAACAGTGCTACATAATCTTAGCAACTGACAGAATTGTTCAATAAAACACAACATTAAAAATTAATAAATTTTAATTGATCTAACACTCCCACAATATTCATGGAATATTTCTGAATGAACAAGCGGATGTAATTACAATATATGCCATTGTTAGTGTCTTACTTTCATATCACGTCTTATATTTGAGACTGTATAGCAACAGGGATGACTACACCTAAGTCAAACTCCTTCACAGTTGCCACCATACATAAATATGTGACATGTAGTCCATGGAGGTTAGGTGTTGTGAGTTACATTACTGACAATCAACATACATAAAAATGCAAAATTTCTAATCTGCCAAGGGTTAACATTGTTTTCAGACTACTAATATAAACTGAAGTCACAGCTACCAACATACATTAGGTTTTGTTGCGCCTACCAAAACTGGTTGCATATGCCAGTACACATTAGGGTTTGGCTGTTAAGTTTCATTTTAGTGACCCAGACTGAAGTCTTTAGAATCAGAATTAAAATATATTTACATTCCATACATCCTTCATGGTACAATGATGCTTAACATGTCACAGAGCAGATACAATGCAGAGCCCTTACTTTATTTGACAACCATCGTCATTTCCTACCATGTTTGTGGGCAGTCAGTGAAGTGGGCTCTGTGAAAATGATAAAGGAGCTGACCGGAAGTGGAAACAAGCAGTTGCCAAATAAAATAATGATGCTAAATAATACAATTCAAATATTAGATATGTGGGTAGTAAATTTATCATGTACCCAAGATGAAATAGCATAATATTCATGTCAAATACTTCCAAATATTCACAGCACTTTCGAAGGTTAGCTGAAAGGAAATTATCCATGCACTAGAACTGTGATGGCAACGCACATTCGTTGTGTTTCCTAACATTAAAAAAAAAAAAACCATAGCAACATACAATCTAAGGTGCGTTATTTGTACTTAAAATACACGTAAGTACTGCTTCCGTTGCAGAAATAAAGAGTATATAAAAGGTGTGGTGAATGAAGAATGGTAAACAGTAACGTACTTCAAGGGATGTTTAAGTGCGTTCCGTACTCTATGTTAGTTCCGATTCATTTCATGGTTCGCTCCGAAGAATTACGTGTAACATCACACAATTCGAAGCAATGCATTATACACACCTGCACTACTTTAATTTCCTGATAATTAACTGCCATGTGTGAATTACAGCATGGCCACTTGTTTGGAATATATTACAGCAAAGACAAGTGGGTCCGGTATTTACTGCTCATTCTCACCCTCACCAATTTATCACAGCACTATTGCTTTACACCTGCGGTGTTGAAAAGCCTTACTTCCTTCTGTAATAAATAACACAATGTTAAAATCACGATGAACAAATTAACCAAGATTGTGTTCAGGACTTTTTAGTGAGGATTGAGGTTATCTAGCTACAATGCGTTTTACCACTTCAAAGATATCAGACTTTGGATTATTGTTGCTTAACCTAACTCTACTTCCACGCACGACATAAACAGTACGATACTGCCCATGCTCCTGACTTTAGTTTTTTACCTATTATACGTAATGTTCAGGCGCGTTCGCAAAAGAATTTGGAAAGATGACCGTTGCTTTGTCCAGTCTATCCACACGCAACTGGGCTCTCACTAGGCGGATTTTTATTACATTTTATACTGGGGATTTTTACTAACATCCGTCGATGACCACATTCAATTTGGTTAAAATGGTACAAAAATAAACCCTACGTTCATTTATTGTATCGCGCACAACTGGTCAAAGAACGCTTACTCCACCTCTTGTCCAGGCTCTTAACTGTATTCTTGACCGACCACAGATAACAACTTCGATTCCAGTATACATCGACCATTGTTTAAAAACGTAAAAGGTCGCCGTCTACACCACGAAGGCTTACGGAGGGTGAAAGGCATAGTTCTTCTCATTCTTAACCTCAGCTATAGGTTTAGGTGAGTCAACTTTATCCCCGGGAAAGAACTCCTGTATCCATCGCATAAATAGGTAAATAGCCGGTTGAAAGAGTTCCAGAGCGGTTTTGGACATTTTGGAACGAAATAAAAACACTCCATTGCTCCTGCCGGGTTACAAATTCGGGATCATCCAGTCCGTCTCCTCGTCACTGTACGGACTATGCCATATGTAAAGGCAAGACTGCACTGATTTATGCTCTGTGCCAGCCTCACTATTCCTACTTTCCCGATAATGTTCATGTTACCGAGACAGAACGTTAGTATTAGGGTAAGATACTTTCTCGTTCAGGATAAGAGCCAGTGCTGAGATTTTGTGAAGTTTATCACAATACGATGGCAAAGAATCCCGTGGGGCGCTAGGCGATTAATCATTCTTCAAACGAATTTCTACTCACGTTATTTTGAAACATTGCAGGGCGGGGGCCTACATTCACCAGGATATTTGAAATAATTGGAGGTAAATGGCTATGGCTTAAGTGCACTTGGTCCTCTAATCCATGGTTGGTATATTAGTGTCTCTACTGATGAAAATTTCGTAATGTGAGGTATACATATCTCATCCATGGTTACGGGCTAACACAGTTGGGCATCCGTGCTTCTGTGACTAAATGACCTCCAGCAGACGTTTGGCGGGAATTATACAATCCAGTTAAACACGCATGCTTTGCTAGCTGTAAAATTGTATTGAAGTGTTAGTATGTGAGGTTATTATATAACATCATTCTGGGGTGTTACTGACTAAATGCGTGTATTACTTTAGTGCGAAAAGTAGGTGAAGTGAAATAATGACATTGTTATACACGGGGACAGAGAACTGTTAAGCGACCATTACTCAATGGCAAACCGACCACAGTGATACCTAGTGATTATCATGCGTGTGAGCGTGTAAATGTGTTTAAATAGCGGTGTTCGATCAATCCTACCGAACGCGGCGACAACATATGTTAAAGAGGCTGAAATGCCAATGGGCAGATTTACCGAACCATGTCGCAGCGTCATCAACATTATGGACATGGTGAGTCAATATAATGCATTAGTTCCCTTTTGTATATACAGATCCTCCACCCCGCCTAGGAATTTGGTTGACTCCTAAAATCCAGCAGAATCCATCTTGAGAAGCTAATAGTTGTTCAGTTAGACAAGAAATTTCCTGCACTTTATGGTACCCAAAGATACATTATTGCATTCACAAAGGTCCATCATATCCATGACCTGAGCCAGATCAGTCCAGGCCACAAACGATTTCCTCAATATCAATTTTAATATTATTTTCCTATCTGTGCCTTGATCTTCCAACTGGTTTCTTTCACTCAGGATTCCTACCAAAACCCTGTATGCACCTCTCAATGTCTCTTCCATACTTGCCTCATGACCTGCCCATCTCATGCTTCTTGATTTGATGAAGAATACAAATCACGAAGCTGCCAACTGTGCAGTTTTGTCCAGCTCCCTGTTACTTTGTTCTTCTTTGGCCCAAATATCTTCCTCAGCATCCTATTCTCAGACACCCTCGAATTGCGTTCTTCCCCCTGCTTAACAGATCATACATAAAGCAAAAGGCAAAATTACCATTCTCTATATATTAATTATTATATTTTTGGAGACCAAATAGAAAGATGGATGGAGTGGTAGTGGGCATTCTGAGAGTGTGATATGCCCTTAATTTCTTTATGAATGCATTTTTATTTTTTAGTTCTTTCCAAATGTTGGAATTTTGCCACAATTTGGAAGAGATAATTGTCTATGTTTATTGTATGATTTTGACCTGTATTGTGCTGTTGAAGCACTTAGTTTTGTTAGCATCCACTCCTGGAGCTGTCTTTTATTTTGTACCGAATAAAGACGGTACTTCAGCACCACTTAATGTAGGTTTTTGAATTGATGTTGCGTAATTGATATTTGCCATGTAAGCATCTTTTGTTACGGCTTCATTTTGAACATGTAAAGTAACAACATTGTGCCTACACAAAATTTATATTGAATGCTTGGTTTTTTGGAATTTTGTGTGCCAATAACTGTCTGAAATATTGTCATCAATTGCAAACACAGCAAGAGTGAAAATTTTTGAGTTTTTATCCATCCAATATAGGCCTTAATGAAGATGAAAGTCAGAATTACATAATAAGTTGAACAATGAAAATTAAGAAAGAAGCAAATGCAGAATATGAAATAATTATTTATCTGCTATATATGGGTGACTTAACTGCCTGATAGGCATGTATAAAATTGTAACATTAAGGTCTGTTTGGACTACCTTAAGGGCTCATTAATTTTCTGTATTGTACATGCTCACTGCTTATGATTGTTTTGTGCCCTTGTCTAGCTCAGTATAGTAGGTGAGACTTCTTCAGAGTACAGGTGGAGTTCATCAAATCTGATAAATTTTTTTGTTGGTTACGTCTGAATTGTTATTTCAATACCACTGTCTTTCTGTTTATGCAGCCCAGTTCTCTGTTTTGAGAATTAGATGGTTTATCTATGAATCACTATAACTCTATTGATCTGATCACTAGCACACTTCAGTAGATATCCGTACTTTTGTTCTCTTAATGATGAACTATATAGAGATTCTTGTGAGAATAACTCACTATGGTGTACATCTGACTTAAGGAACTCAGACTGCTTCTTTCATATATTGATCATCCTTTCATGGTTAAAGTATGTACTTAATTGAGAGCATCAAAATCTCTTTGGTCAGTATTGAAACTGCTTTTGTCACCTTGGGTTCAAGGTTTGCTGGTGTGAGGTGGTTGCCCTTGCACCCTTTGTTACATTATTAGTACTTCACGTTGCCTGTGTATTTTAGGAATTAGCCACCTAGACTATTATTTCCTTTCTCAGTCGCTAGCAGGGTATTTGAAACTTCAAGATTTCTGGAGCAATGACCTTCCAGATTTCTGGAGCAATGACCTTCCAGGTTACTGGAGCAATGACCTTCCGCCTCTCAGTGAAGGTTTCTTGACTAGCCTTTTATTGTGAGTTTTATGACGGTGGGCAAGGACTCGAAATATGTGTACTACGTTTAGTTGTAATTCTGATGTATATGGATGACTTCGAACTGCCCGTAACTGAGGGCTAGCAATTGTTTTTGCCTCGTAAAAAATTGTGCAATGTTCAGCTATGGTATGAATTAATTTGTAGCATTTCATGATTGAAACTGAACAAACACATGTGGACTAAATATTTAAAGATGCATTATGAATATTAGTTTTATATTCTTTTAAAAACATTAACAAACAACAACTTACGTAGAAACTCTCTGATTTAGCAAAGAGAAATAAAATTGTAAAAGTGTGTTTATGCAATATCTTTAGAGTCACCTGTCCAACTCAGCTGGACATTGATATTCACATGCCATCTTCTTAAACCAGACGTTGGTTGACCACTGTTAGCATTTTGTCTCACACACTTGCTTTAAAATTGTGAATTTTGATGTGATATCTATGAAGCAAGTGAAATGCTTTCAGTTTGTTTGTGTGAAAAATGATGAAGTAAAATTCTTCTGGTCATTTCTTGTTTAGTACTATCCAAGGATAAGCCATAAAGAAATGTTTATCTGAAGAATAAAAACCAACTACATGACACTTATTATTTTATTGTACTTCTTATAGACTCAACATGTTTTGGGCTAAAGCTGCAGCCCAGACACTACTCCAGCCTAACCGCACCTAACCTCCAACATACAGCAAACCAGGAACGAAACGACCGTGGTGGTAATCAACATCATAGTCGCAAGCTCCTGATGGTGGGCATAGTAGTGCCCAAAACATGTTGAGCCTATAAGAAGTACAATAAAATAATAAGTGGCATTTAGTTGGTTTTTTATTCTTCAGTTATCACAATAATACATGGTCCAATAAACATCAAATGTTTGTCTCTAAATGTGTGCTTCAACACTGTTTGTATTGTACACTATTAGGACATTGGTGTCCTGCAATGTTCAGTACCTTGAAAAGTACAGTAATTATCTAAATATAGGATTTTCCTGGTGTATCATATGTAGGATACACATTTGATTCACAACATTGACTATGAACCAACAGGAATTGCTGGACATATGGAATGAAGTCCGCATTAGATCCAGGTCATCAGCTCTGCATTCCATGCAATTATAGCGCATTATGGTTTCTAGCAGATAGATGCTAGTATTGCAGACAACCACAGTGCCTCCATCTTCAGGATCAGGTTGTCCAGCTACACTGTGTTGTGGTAAATGGCTTCAGATTCTAGAACACCATATGTCTGTCTGAAATTTGATTTAGTGACAAAAAAAAAATTCCTATGTGTGTGAAATTGGAATGTCTAAAATTATCATATATTTGTTTTATCTTAGAAAATATCAGCACCGGTATTTATACAATTTGTTCATGGTTTAACATGACTGTGGGATACATCTGGTGTCATAATTTATGAATTCTGATTAATTCCATCGTTACATTCTGTTAGTGAAACTCATAATCCACTGGTGTGGAGGTGACTGGCAGGTACAAGTGGTATGTGGCTGGCAGTTACAAGTGGTGCCTTCCCCTTCTTTCACCCATCTAAACACCATGAACTCCTTATCTGTTCACCTCTGTAATGCTGGTATATCAAATATGTACAAACATTCATACATACATACATACACACAACACACACACACACACACACATATACATACATTCCATGGATCCAGGAGGTTGCAAAAATCATGGTAGGATGTGGAATAAGACATAAATATAAAATACAGTACATAAAAAGTATGCAAAATATATAGAATTTTTACAGTACCGATAATGTAGAGAGTTTCAGTTTCAGTTTGTTTGTTCATCCACTTAGTCACATATGTAAGTAACACTGGACATGTCAGTTTCAATTTACAATTTATATATTACAAAACACAACTTATAATGTATGGACATATGCATTATTTTGGATGATTTTTAAACACAAAAAAGTTCATCAAAAGAATAAAAGGAGTGTATTTAAGTATCTTTTTAGTGCTCTTTTAAGTTGCCTGTACAGTCTTGGGATTTGTGAGACTAAGTGGTAAGCTGTGAAGTTGTTTTGATAATGTACAAGTTTTAGCGCAGTTTATTTTATTAACAAACTGGCATTGCATTGACCAATAACGACATGTTAATCTCTTTTTACTGTATGTAAAATGTGTGTAATTGTTTTAAGTATTGAAATCTTATGTTCTCAGTATAATTTCTTATAATAAAACCAACTAGACGCACTAATTTCTCAAATTTATTTTTGGAATAAAACTCTACATGTTTCAGACAGTTCCTCTGTCCATCATCAGGAGTTTTTCACTGTAAGCACAGCAGTGGTATGTCATACAGGTTGCTCGCAAGCTGTCAGCAAACCTGTGTAACATATACCGTTGCTGCGTGTACAGTGAAAAACTCATGATGATGGACAGAGGAACTGTCCGAAACATGTAGAGTTATGTTCCAAAAATAAATTTGAGAAATCAGTGCATCCAGTTGGTTTTATTATAAAAATTTATCGCAATGCATGGTCACCTGAACATCAAATTCTGAATACCAGTTTTTACTTATGCTTTACTGGGTATATAGTAAGTGTAGTCTATAACATTACCGACAAAGTTGATGTGATCCTTTTGGCACTTTCATCACACAGTATATTTTCACCACAAAGCTATGTGATGGAATATAACAAGGGTCTCTCTTAGAGTTACGGTTGCTGTTTGAAGAGTGTGCCATTGTCCACATTAGACCCAGTACTCACAGTTGTGTTGGTAGCACCTCATGGGAGGTGGGGATGGGTGCGCTGGTGCTGACTGGGTTTGCATCGACCTAATGTCATTTACACACATTTTGCACACTATGCAAAGAACTGTTATATATTCTATGTCTACCTTGGTTAACCAGATATGGCTCACAAGAGACAAAACATGTAGTTATTGGTCAACTCTATACTAGTCTATGAATAAAATAAGCTGTGCTAAAAAGGTACATTGTCACAATATGTAATAATTTAATCAACACAGCAGGAGGCATTAAGTAAAAGAGTACGTGGTAAACTGTTGAGCAATGTGATGCCAGCATAGAATGCACTTTTCTGTAAACATGAAAGGTTTGAATTTGATCTATGAGGATGGTGCTTATTCGTTGTGTTGGTACTGTGTGCATAACAATTTGAGAACTTTCTTGGTTATTTACAATAAAGTCCATTAATAATATCTATGGAATAGGTAAAACCTAAAGCTTTTTGAAAGATTCCCTCCTACCTGAAGTTCTGTGTTTTGAACCATCTGCCATTCAAAATTTTTCTTTTTTAAAGCAAACATCCTTTGAGTCTGTGCCTCAGAAAAATATTCCAGACTTTAATTTAAAATAGGCAGAATTAATTTACTGAGGGTGATAGTTTTGCTGATTTGGAACATAAACCTAACTGTGTAACATGCTGTACTCAGGATTCATCTGATCCATACCTTTCTCCATTTTAGGTGGTTATCAATTTGTAAACAAAGAAATATTGTATATACTGTTTCTTCTATGTACTTTACTTTATAACCAGTACTTAATGCACAGTGTTGCGAATTATTTGTTTTAAATTTTATTGTACTTGTTTCATCTACATTTAGGACCAGCCTGCAGCAAAACATTTGCTCATGTGCCAGAACTAAGCTTGACACTGCACAACAGTTGTCAAATTTATTCTAGAAATTATGACACTAGTGTCATCAGCAAATATGGGTTCTCATAAGGAATTTATGCCCAGGGGAAGGTCATTTATTTATATTATGAATAGTAAAGCCAGTGTAATTAACCGTTGAGAGCTCCGTGTTTTAATGTATTCTAATCGGAAGAAGTTTCAGAGTCGCGTTAGATGAATTTACTTATGTATGTACATACATACGTACAATACACATTCCCATTTCATAGAAACATCGGCCACAAAATAGTGGGCAGAATAAGAAACTGGCCACAACTTTATGTATTCTATTCGTTATACAGAGCATGAACAAATTTGCACTTCTTCCATAAATGCGATCGACACGTAATTTAGCGAGAAAAAAAAAAATCAAGTTGTGCGCATAGTGGTGCTATCTGCTGTGCGCTCTGCTGTACTACAACCGGCACGTCACGTCTAATTAGTACTCCAGTACGGGGTGTTAAACCTCATATTCGCCACCAGGTTGCAGGTCGTGTGTTTTATTATAACGACACCCCTTTCCTCTTCAAGTAACAGGAAATGGTTGACCATCAGTAAAATTTCCTGTCGCGGTTCAGTGAATTTTTCATTTCGAGCAGGGTTGAACAAAACTCGGGAGCGAGGCCTCCCAGGCGAATAAAATCTATACGGAGGCATAATATTTGTAGGTCCTAGGTTAAGTCACGTTCCTTGCGCCTAGAATTTTGAGGTGGCTCTTGGTATCCGTGTTGCAGGCTTCAGCCTGCAACACGGATACCACTCAAACCCAACCACACCGAAACTCCAACACACATCGAACCAAGAACAATACGACCAATGTGGCAATTCAACAGAATATTCTCAAGCTCCTAATGAAGGATATATTAATGTCCGAAACATGTTGAGCACATAAGAAGTGAAATAAAATAGCAAGTGACATCAAGTTGGTCATTTATTCTTCAACTAACACTAAATTAAAGTTTATATATATATATATATATATATATATATATATATATATATACCCTTGTCCTTCTAACGTGGAGAATATGGCGAGCTTCTAATACTGCCAGCAGATGGCAGATGGGATTAAGCTCGGGGTTTAAAGGGTTAATGTTTTCGAATATCATATATATTGTGTAGTACATATTTGTATATTTTAGATGTCTTTTTTTTATAATGTTATATCCTCGGATTTACTGCGCCTGTGGGCGAGTGTCCAGCTTGCCGCATCCTTGTTACGGTCGTGACGCCTAAAACAAGATGTAGCTTAGAAGTGAACGCGTTCTGTACACAAATGATCCTTCGTTTTGCCCCGTAAGACTCTATCAAAAACATAGTGCAATGAATAACAGACAGCCATTACAAATGAATACTTTGTCACAACCTGTTTAGTGGAAATGTACGAATAGAAAAATACCGAAATTCGGTTTGACACCAGCTGCGTAATTGACGGACATTTGTCTGTTTATTGGGGAGAAATACACGCAACAAATAAATAAAAATTCCGAATTCCTTAAGTAATATTTTGTCGTTGGTGGACCGTCCAGCTGCGTTTATGTTGTAGATCTTGTAGATCTCGTAGATCAAGATATTGCCCTTAATAATGTTCAGTGCGTTCCCTCCCCTGAAAGCAGAAGCAAGAAATTTGCCTATACTTTAGTGTCACTTATTAATTTGGCCCCGTACCCTGGATCACGTCGTCGGATGAAGGCAGTAAGGGTCGAGCAGCTTGCAGTACTGAAAATGTATGTGTGTTCGTGTCGTATCATTTTAATAGTGTTCGTATAGGGATTACGCTACAGTCAGGACAGTCCGGGGTTCGAATCCCTAGAAGGGCAAGGGATTTTTCTATGCTTCAAAATGTCCGGAACGGTTCTGGGATCAGCCCAGCCTCTTATTTAGTGGGCAACGGCGACCTTTCCCGGGGGTAAAGCATCGGAAGCGAGATTTTGAACGCTCGCCTCCATCTGGCGCTGAGGTTAAGAATGAGTGGAGTTATTCCTCTGCTCCACCTATGTCCCTTCATGGCGTGTGGAGGGACAAATGTACCTGTTCATTTTTACCTATGCTAAAGAAGTCCGAAAAACGGATGCCGGACGTTAATTTTTTTTACTCGGACAACAATCTATCCTACAAGAAGTTAACACCGTTGTTCTGAATCTTATGTTTATTGGACCGTGCATCATCTTGATAGCTGAATAAAGAGAGACCAACTTGATGTCACTTGCTTTATTATTTCATTATTTAATGCTCAACATGTTTCGGATGTTAGTACATCCATCCTCAGGAGCTTGCGACTTGCACCAGTGCCTCAACCTGCGTACGGATACCACACCACCACAGCCAAACCACAAAGTAACACCAACATACATCGAACCAGAGCAATACAACCCATGAAATAACTCAACAAATAAGTCGCAAGCTCCTGAGGATGGATGTACTAACATCCGAAACATGTTGAACAATAAATAATGAAATAATAAAGCAAATGACATCAAGTTGGTCTCTCTTTATTCAACTACCAGTGTTCTGATTTATAAATATGCAAATTCTCAAACAGTTCATTTTGTGATTCAATGTGTGCTGAGATGCAGTAGCCCGTATATTTGTCTCATTTTATCGAAGGGGCGTTTTCGTTAAGAATTCATGAGATTTCTGTAACTCTATTATACAAATAGGTAACGGTATTCAGAAATAGCATTCGGAAGGTTAAATAATTCTTGTAAGAATGCGTGTTTGTGGGCGGGGGCCGTCTTCCAGTTGCACATGACTCCACATCTGCTGGGTTTAACTCTGTTGAACTGTTACATATAAACAAATCTGGGCCATTAACTCTAAATTAAAATGAACTGCATTAAAATTGCGTTTTCTCGAACTTGCGAAACGTCATTCACTGAATAGTAAGCTTTAAATACTTCTCAGAGGGCCAAGAATGCTGCTACCGAATTATCACACTTGTAGTCTGTTAAAGCTTTTGCATTTTCAGAAAGAAGTTACCAGGACTGTAAGAATGAACGCTCAAGCTTCCTTGCAGTTTTCGTACACGACATAAGTATACACGCTGGTAACAAGTATTACACCCTAAATGGACGGGTATGAACCAAGATCCTTGTGATGGGTTAGAGATCTACGCGACGCTGGATTTCAGAATTGCCGTCTGTACTTGAATTCAGGGTATAAGTTAAACCCTTTTGAGAACTGTGCACTCATGAGTCCGTCTGGCGTCGAGTCTCATCGCACCTGTGGACACCCTGTATGAAGAGGGGATGGGTTGAGGAAGGATACTTTTCCTTCTTCGTGATTTTCGATTTCCCAAAAGAACATAAATTTTCTTAGAAGTCTTCCATGCTTCTCCCATTTGCCCGTCTGTTAAGAATAGCTTTGAGGATGAAGTTGAGCGTGTAGTAATGGTGGAATGATTCTGGGATAAGGATCCGAACTACTTAGAGGAAAAACCGTCCACCACACTCATTTATTCATTAGTATTCAGCCTTGAAGGCCGGGCTTGGCAGGAACCAGAGCCCATGTGACCGGTATGGCTCTGGCACACTGCATCCTGGGCAAGTTCTTGGGGGTAGTTTGCCATTGCTTTCCCCCGCCTTTAGACGTTCCCACTTTAGCCGCCAGGTGCCTCCATCCGCAACGA
>Ga0123355_10007837_pt1 | contig 16082 bp, 12 predicted proteins | sample TergutEmb28metaG_3_FD_89872 | JGI IMG/M metagenome (GOLD analysis project Ga0123355, IMG submission 89872) | Embiratermes neotenicus P1 segment gut microbial communities from Petit-Saut dam, French Guiana - Emb289 P1 | ecosystem: Host-associated > Arthropoda: Insects > Digestive system > Gut ...
AATTTTAGCACACTCTGTATATAAAATTTGAATAATACAGGAACCAAATACGTTACATTTATGAAACAAAACTGCATTTTGAAGAGGAAAAAAACGGAGAGTATATACCATGTTTAAAATATTCAGTACCTGTATTTGTTGAATAAATATATAAAATGCAACATTTAGAGGTTAGCGGTGTGGTATGACCACTATAGTCGTCATTAGGCGTCAAAAGGTTAAATATAACAATTTTCAAGGCCAATTGCAAATCAAGATAGCTAGGTGTACATTTCTGACTAAATAAATAATACTAAATTTGGAATTTGCGCACACACTCCAGTACTTGTACACTGTGCGTGTGCGTGTACGCACGCACACGTGGTTGTGTATATTTTTGTACAGTATATTCATCTATTCTTTTGATGGACATACACATGAAATATGTCATGTACACTAAAACAAGAAAACAACATAGTTCTAGTGACTGTCTTTTCAATTTTCAGTTGAGCTAAATATTACCAGTTACACTTATTCTTGCATTACCCTAAAGATGGTGGCAGCAAGCTTTCCTGAAACACTGATAACTGTTTACCATTGTACACAGCACAGAATTTTTAACTACACTTACTTGAAATTTTTAGAGACAGTGCATATTGTCAGGAAAATCATGGACCCTTGTGTCAATATCAATTGTGGGAAATAAGATAATGACACAGGATCCAGTAGCAAGTCCTGATCCAGAGGGGCAACTAGCAAAACAGTACAATGCCACATTGTATACATTTCCATTGAACCTGACCTCCATATGAGGACTCACCACTAACAGGAACCTTAAATTTAGATGGTCTGCTGCTGCTGCTGCTGCAACATGTGTAGTGATCTTCTAAACCTGCATTAGGGTTCTCTCAACCTTCATTTTTATTGTAAATTACAAGATATAATTATGGAGAAATTCCAGAGTGACAGCATATAACAAGTCAGTGGAATGATATAGGAAAGTTACCTACTGCCATCTGCAAATGAAAAGTGGAAATGAAACAGCAGGGATAATAGTAAAATCTCCAGAATGAGACATACTACTGACATGTATGGACCACCACTACCTGTCACAAGTCTCATCTGCCAGTCCCACAAAACACATTCATATACAAGTTTGCCTATATAGGTTGTAATTTTCTCATTTCTAGTGACTCAGAACTCTAATTTCACATGTTCCTTGTTTCAGATACCTAAATGTGGGGCAGGTAGCAATCTGGCACACTCTCGCCTGTCTCCAACTAGTGGAATGCCACAAGCCTCAAACATTTCAAACAACCAGTCCAGCTTTCGAGACATGCATCGCTTCTCTGACCCTCCACCAGACATCATCACATCACCAAATCAGCCACCACCTCAGCCACCAAGCAACCTTACTAGAACATCACCACATTCATCATCACCACAGCAATGGAAATCACAACACAATATAAGTGGAGTCAAGCCCATGTTACTGATGACTTCGATACCTTCTGGAACCGTGTTGAGTGGAGACCCTTCCTCCAATAAGATTGCTCCTCAACTAATAAAAGACTTGCAATCATCGCACACTACTAACTCATATAATGCTCACAGTCTGTCCAGTTTTGCGGTGCCTTATCACCAGACATACGCATCGTCAAGGCATGGACACGGACAGTATCAGCCAGTCTATCATCAATCATCAAGGAGTGAGCCCGGAGGGCATCACAATTTAACCACTACTTAGTTGTACCACATGCTCAAAGTATAAAAAATGTTTTTTTTTTTACATTATTGATCATTTTCATATGACACTGATAACACTGATACACAATGCATGGCATTTGAGCCAAAATAAAAAAGTTTGGGTAAAACAAGAAGCAGCCTTCCGTTCACCCTAGTTGGTATTTGAAACAACCAGTAACTTTTTAAAATAGAGACATTATATATTATATATGTCTTAATTCACATTCTTAGTGTATTGCATGCCAATAGAGAATTTTAAATCCTCCAGTATTGTGCAGGTAGTAACACAATTTTAACTTTTATACACAGGTATCCTTCATTATGCCTGATGAACAGGCTCCTACAAATTGCCATGTACAGCAGCATTAAATCAAGTGATTTAATTTGAACACTGTTACAATAGGGATGCATTCCACAATACTGAAGAGTGTTTCACAAATTTAAAAAAATATATATTAACATTACTCACTTTACAATACATGTATGTAATTTAATAAAATGACTCGCAGGATGCTGGGGAGTGTAGAATTTGATAAGGTCACTTGGAGGATCACTGGAGGTTTCCCAGCAGTTAATAAACCAGGTGCTGCAGTTTCAACTCGTCCCTTCAGGTTGTGGAATCCACAGAACTCTAAGAATACTGAAACCAGCCAGCACTGGCAGCAAAGGATGGCATTTTTGGATCTGGATCAGTACTCAGGTTCTCAAATGTGCCTTTTGCTTTAGCCTGAGTGATGATGGTGGGTACAGAAATGGGACATTGGTGGTGATGCTAAATGCCCTGAGCTTGCTTCCTTTCCAGTTTCTCCATACTCAGCACCCTAATTTGTGTGATCTTATTAGCCACCATAATGGATGCATTTTAACAGCATAATTTTCTCAGATTTTTCCTTATGATTCTTAAGTCGATCTGGGGAATCCCGTGGCATTAGCTGTGTCAACCTTGCACAACATCCCAAAAGGAGACCCCTGCTACACTGTAGTAAAACCCTTAAAACTTGAACATAAATTATTCTTTTCAGGAGCAAAAGAAATAAGGATAATTATGGTAAAATGGTGCATATGGGAATGATGGATAGAAGTTTCATTGCATACAGACCAGGATGAAAATGATCAATAATGTAATACAGAAAATGATCAAATTCTTGTTAATTTATATCACATAAAGTGGCCAGAGGGAAGGAATTAAATTTACTGAAAACTAAAAATTCTGCATTGCTTTACAATCCAACAAACTCCATCATAAAGGAGCAATCATACGGCTCAATGAACATTTTCTACATTTATGACCGTGGTCTGCTTGGTATGACTTCATGTACTCTGGTAGATACATACCCAAATTTTGGACAAAACAGAGACCTCCACCTTCAGCATTCCTCTGCCCTGAAAATGAATGCAGGTGGTTCATCTGAAATGTTGGTATGCATCTACCAGTTGACACAGTGTCATATCCCAAATCATAATGTTCATAGACACAGTCAGAGCACCAAAACTCGTACACTATCTATGCTTGTTGGACAGAAAGAAGACTTAGGCTAAACACACACAGAGGCACAGGTAAGGAAAGTGATGTAGCACAAGACCAGGTAGATTTCTGTGTCCAAGATATTACACTACATGTTATGGCACAGTGCAGGACAGCTCAGATACAGCCCTGTATTGGCCTCTGTGAATTTGTATTCAAGCCACAGTTTTCTACCCCTGCTCAGCACACAGCCACACTCTTTGGGCAGTATCTCCCTGGCTAATATACTACAAGGCTGGTTTTCTTTACTTCCAATTGATTTCTGGCCACTGCACTGTTCAGCCAGTGTACTACCTGTGATAAGATTGTGCAAATAATCACTCTGTTCCTTGCTCAACCAGAATTAGTAAGTCTTTCATATGAAAATTCAGATGTTAACCCTTTAAACGCCAAGTTAAATCCCATCTGTCATTTGCTAGCATTATTGGGAGCCTCACCATATTCTCCACGTTAGCAGGGTAAGGGTTAAGTTGAAGTTCCTCTCCAAGTACCTTTCATGTTGCTGCTTTTCCCAAACAACTTCTTCCTTTGACTCATGTCATGTAGTAACATCCATTCTTCCCTTTCCAAATTTGAATCTGACTCTAAACTAAGATCTAATGATTTACACACACTGAGGTCTACACGGCAGAAACATTCAACGATGCAGACGTGACCAAACTGCGCCTGTATGTATGTACAGCTGCCTGTGCTGTGTTGTGCTGTGCTGTACTGTGCTCTTATGCCCTGCCTTGCTAATGTGTCTCAGTCTGTGCCTAGCCCTGCGGATTATTCTAAAACACTAAGCATTTCTTTTAATAAGCCTGGGGCCAATTCCATGGGACCTTTTAAGTTTTGCAAGTGGTTTTTACCATAACTAGCAGTATCTCTGCATGAACATAATAGAGGTTCACATATATATATACTTAACGATTATTTTTCCAATCAGCCAACAGGATTCAGAAAATTTTATTCTCAAACTTACAAAGCAACAAGAAAATCCAAAAAACTTTAAATATATACTTACAGAACAGTTCAAGTTTGTTTTTTGTCCCAAGTGTTTTTAATATCACAACCATTATGCAGGTGTCTTAATTCAAATTATAAAGCACATCAATATTTTAAAAATTTTCCCTAGATGAAATATGGCTCTATAACAAAAAACAAACAGACTTACAATGATTATATACAAGGAGTATGAAATGATTTGCACTCACCTCATTTGCAGCAATTTTATTACTTTAGTCAGAATACTAAACAAACGCTAGCTAAACATATTCCGCTCCTAGGTTATACATCACTGTTACCTCCTTGAGAGCTTGCCAGTGGTTGCACAGAACCATTCTCTAGGGGTGTTGCGATACCACTCACAGACAGCCATCTGTGCAGTTTCCTTTCACTGATGAAGCTCCTTACCCAGCTGAACACAGTGCTGTGTGCAGGTGTTTTCTCTCCACAAATGCAGATGACTGATGATGAATAAAAACAGGGGCAAATTTGTGTTGTATTAGGGTTTTGTTATACTAAAAATTTGTCTTTTAATAACATACTGTGTTAACAGAATAGTGCTTAATGCATTAAAAAAGGGCAATTCAGTGTAAACCTGAAGCTTTCTGTATAAAAGTAAAATAAAAATCTCACCCAAAAAAATTAACTTGAAACAGCAAGGGTAAGGATTGTGAAACTGAAACACATACATTACGTAAAAGAAGCTCCCATTTAACCTTCTTTGGGGATCTGCATATTTTAACACAAATTTAACTAAAATCTTACACAGATGAAATTCAATACCAAGATTACAAACTTTAAGTAAACAAAATTGAACACTGCGGTAGAATCTTGAATTGAGGAACACTGAATGGGGGTTCCTCTGTACATACTTCAGAAACTTAGGCCTCACACAAATACAGATAAAGCCTATAGTAAAATTAATACATGCACATGTTAAATATTCTGCACCATTTCCATGGTTTTCATTCATAAAATCATGGAAGAAAAACTGTGATTTGTTCAGATGGTACTGCACATGTGTGTACAAGATAGCATACCTTAAGCTTCAAATCTCAGGCCACATCACTACGGCACATTTATTCCTCCATCCACTTACCCTCTATAAGCAATACAAAAGAACATACCCATAAGAGGTGGAATTATGACACGAATTCCAACACATGCCACTAGCTACTTTTTTCCCTCTGTGTATATGTACACTCATTGTAAAAGTTTAAAAATCCAGTGTTATTGCTCATCGATTGTAAATTCATTTAAATATTTATACACTTAATTTACAATTATTACAATATTACTGATTCATTCTTTGTAGAATGGATTTGCAGCCTGATGTCTAACTGTAGATAAACATATCACTATGTAAATGACAGTGTGCATGTGTGTGTAAATAAAATAAGGTGCACAATTCTCGTTTCAGGGAAACATGACATGAGGCACTATGTTATTGGCAAGGTTAATATGAGTCAAAATGTATGTATGGACTATTATGTTACCAAACCCTAGTACTGTATATTAATAATAGCAAAAATAGAGTATCTGTAGTAACTGTTTTGCTCGGTATGTTCATTACCAAAATTATCTCCTACAATAAGTGTGTGTACATATCAGTTTAAAAAGAAAATGTTAAAAACTACATGTGAATAATATTGTATGTATGGATGAATGTTGTTCTTTACACTGTAATTTAGCACTGAACTAGCCAGTACAATTAGCATGATAAAATGTAAGTTGTCATACACTTAGTCACAGGAGAGCAGACATGGAAGTAAAGGGATTATGCTTTCCGCAGACAATACTGATTATCTTCACGTGTAACATGTTTTCTCAATTTGTTGTTAACAGAATTGTGTGGAAAGTAAGTACAGTGTTTTAATACTTTAATACTTTTTGGTGGAAAATGCAATTACTAAAAATTTATATTGTTACACAATCACAGCAATGTTAAAAACTGTGACATAATTATGTATTCTTGCTGTAACCTTTCAACAGTTTTAAAAACTCATATTTCAAATCACGTCAAAGTTTTAAATTATATTTTCCTTCACATTAGGTATGCAGGATAGGAGATAATGAAGTTATCTGAAATACAGACATTTATTTTGGTATCTTCACTATTTAAAAGTGGGATCAGCACATTGCAGTTCCTTGCATTTCCATTTTGCCTATAAAATTTTACCAACTTTTTAGTTACAAGACATGTGATAGTGCTTTAAGTGATGAGAATAGTTTTGAACCTGAATACAGATGGCCATAAATTTCATGTACAAATTATGTCCACATCTATAGCATGTTCTGTTAATTCCAATCATGTGGAAGGGTAATTATGCTTCATGGTCTTTTGTTCTGATGTGGGTATGTCAAAACAGAAAATCATATTAAAAAAATTGAAACTGGAGGAAGAGTGACTCAGACATTTCTGGAATGAAGGATACAGTGCAAAGAGTATAAAATATGAAAACCACAATTTTATTTAGTTACTTTAATGAAAGATCAGCATATATTTAACTGTATTTATTTCACTGCGTTTTAGGACAAATGGGAATAGGAACATAGAAAAATGTCTGTGGAAACAGCTACATCCTGCCTTGATTTGTACTTTGAATACAAACCAAGCTTCTCTCCATATCTTCATATGGATAACCCTTTATCATAAATCCCATTTTCCATGTGAACTTGCAAACTAGGCCATATAGTGGTTGATACTAAAACATGCCACAATATTGTGAGAAGATTGCTGTCTTCTGGGAAGTAATGCCATGTAGTTTAAGAAACAGGTACCATCATTTGGGAGAAATATGCTGTCTCCAGCTTCAGGATAGAGGGTATACTTTCAGCAAACAGGCATAAGGTAAGGAGAAATATGGAAAACACAATAAGAACTAGTGGCACTTTAAAGGGCCATTACTCATGTGCCATGTGAATAGAAGACATGATTAGGCACCTACAGAGGCTCATGCAGAGGGCTGAGTTGGGGAAAAAAAAGATGTTGAAGACAAAAAAATGAAATAAGTAAAAATAGGAGTGGGATGAAATAAAAGAAAGAATGTCCTGATAATGGCAGTTAATAGAGCCTCAAAAAGACAGCATCACATCCAAGATGACAGTAATCTTCATAGCCACCACTGTGAGGAACTCAAAATCTCAGTCTTTACAGAAGTCCTCTGTATGCAACATGTAAGTATTAGCTTCACACTGATGTCATGTAAGAAAACAGAAAAAATTGGGAAAACTAGTCATCATTACTACCACAATTAATTTTGATTCGTCTTCCTTACTTGCAGTTTTATACTTATGAAAACTGACATAGCTTTAGCCAACCATGGTGCGTGATGTCACCAAATGAAAGAAGCAGAAAAAGTGTTTATATTTTTATAAGATAATGTTTCCTGTAAAGCTGTTTAATGTATTGTACTGCAAATAAAAATGAAAATGAGCTAATTCATTCACTGAACTTAACTTAACTAAAACAGAATCCAACTTTACAGTGCAATTATTTTCTACCATGTCCAACCAGTTTCTAGTGCCTCTAGGTATGTCTGTTTAAACTTTATGGCTGTGTCCACCTAAGCAAGGGGCAGATTTAATATTTACATGAATGGATTGGTATTTAAATTCTAGCACGTTTTATGATAAACATAGTATTTGAACAGAAGAAGAAGTTACAAAATGAACAGCATTTTGTGGAAAACAAAACAGAGATTATACACAGCAAATTTCCTTGTTGCCTAAACATATGAAGTGAATTTTTAGGGATGTCTTTCCATGCATTAGCATAACGTGACTGCAAGTCTTTTAAAGGTTAATTTATATGGTTGGGGTATTAATTCATGCATTTGTCTATAATGAGGTGAGGGGAAGCAGCAGTGTGGTTAAATCCCAGCATGCAGGCAGTACCAACCCAGTTCTTGAAAATACAGTATAACAATTATATGACAATTCGCACTACACCAAGCCAAGCAGCAACCTGACATACTTTAGCTCTCTGCTGCTCTTTGTTCAATTAAATAAACTCACCTACCTCTGTGGCTCTACCGCAAGGTACAGAATGTCATTTCTGAATGTACAGTACAATCTGTGGTTTGATATCTTTCCCCATTTATGGGGGTAATAATTGGAATGATGGTCAAGAAATGGCATTTACAGCTCAACATCAACTCTGAACTGTAAGTCTGAATGTAGACATCCCTTTGTGTTTTATTCTTAGATATTTTCTTAGATATTTAATTTATATATAATGGCTTCCCATGAGTCGTGGGAAGCCATTCACCCCAGCAGCAAGTGAAAGTTACACTGGGACAGAAGACCGTCCACTACCACACACAAACCAGTAGTCTCCTGTCATAAGAAACCTATTAAGACAACAAGTATATAGTCTGCTGAAACAAAGAACAGTAACAAAGAACAACAAACAAGGGAAGGACACGTATTTACTCCGCTGAAAACCATGCAAAGAAAATCGACCAAACGGGAACAACCACGACCAAAGTAGCAACTTGGGTTTCAAATATTCCAATAACATAACCAATGGTCTATCTACACAAACGTGAGACAGTCCATACAAACGAGCATTAATCAACATAATCACTACAAACAAAGGGCATGCGGTTGCACAATACATAGTAGCTAAATCGGCATACAAAACACATCGTAAGCCTAAAACTTTTAGCCATCAGAAATAGTTAATATAGTACCACAACAGTTTAGGCTTTGCAACTTTTAACTTTAGTATATACATAGATAACACTTTATATGACAGCCCTGTAAGCCTTTTGGGATCCCAAAATGTGCAGTTACCTTGTACACATTTGTGGTTCTAAACATAGCCTGATGATGACTCCTCCGAGTCGAAACATGTCGCTATAAACATAGTTCATATACTAATATTATTGTTGTGTTGACTGAATTATATATAAATTAAATATCTCTGAACTATAAGGCTGGGATTCTTCACATTTCTGAAGTATTATCTCTGGTAAAGATAAAGAGTTTCAACCTCAGCCTAAAAACCTGCACATATCATGCAGGGATCAAACTCACCACTCTCTGAATAAGAATCCTGTGTCCTGCTTCAGGCCACCTTTGTAGCAAAGTTCTGCAATATATAACTCTAACTGCAAGGCACAAATCCAATACTGGGACTGCCTTACCACATCTTTCTAGTCCCAGTGTTCCACAGTGCTGACAAATTCCAGTGTTATTCCCTGCCAAAATTCAAGTATTTTTGTAGAAGGACAGTAAGTATAGTAATATTACAAGTGTGTGAATAACATAACATTAAAATACACAAATCCACAATTTTCACTTCCAGTTTGTATGAATGCAATACTTGAAGTCTCTCGCACTGAGCAAAGAACATAAATTCAGGAAGTATGAGAACAGGGTACCATAGAGAATATTTTGACTTTACAGGAAGGAGTGACACAATACTGAAGAAACATATGTAATGAGAAGCTTCAAGATTTGTATTCCTTGCCAAATATTTTAGGGTGATCGAAAAGAGTGAGATGAAAAGTGCATGGGGCATGAATGTGACAAAACAAACATGCATCCAGGATTCTGGTTGGGAAACCTGAAGTAAAAAGACTGCTTGGTAGATCAGGGCACAGATGGAAAAATATTAAAATTGATCTTGCAAAACGGGGCAACAAGATATGGACTGGATGCATCAGGGAGCAGTGGAAGACTCTAGCACAAACAGCAGTCAGCCTTGGCAGAGAATTTCTTGACTAGCTGAGAAACCTTAACTTCTTAAGAACAGCCATGTTCCTTGGAGTGAGTGTGTTTGTTGGGCAATACAGAGACAACACTACAATAAGCAAGAGATAAAGGCAAGTACTTATACTTGAACATCTTACAAATTCTTTACAACTTCATTTCCATTTCTAATAGTGGTGCATTCACTCTTCTATCCTGTAGTTTCTTCTGTTTCTCTACCAGATGTCATATCTTGTTTATCCAATTCTTTTGATTTCCTATTTTACACTTCTACCAGATTTTTCAATTAATCCTGTATTTTATCACCTTATGTGTTGTAAATTCACACTGCAAATTTAATGCATGCAGTGTATATGCACTTGAAAACTAGAGAAAACAGAAACTGGCAAAAAAAAAAAAACTGGGAAAATGTTCCAGCAAAACTCACAGTGTACATTTTTAGAAAAATATAATTCTTGAAACACTTACCCCGATAAACATTGGAACTGCTTTATCATGCATGGTCAATGTACAGGAATGAACCTACAACTGTGTACACCAAAATCTTCAAGAAGCTGAAAATCTAGATTAGGAATTTGATGCTCAGACAACCATGCATCGTGATAGATTCTTATAATAAAACCAACTAGATGCACTAATTCCTCAAATTTATTTTTGGAATAAAACTCTACATGTTTCGGACAGTTCCTCTGTCCGTCATCAGTTTTTCACTGTACACACAGCAATGGTATATGTCATAAAGGTTTGTTGACAGCTTGTGAGCTGGATCAGGACGAAACTGGTTCCATACCGATCCTGCTCGCAAGCTGTCAGCAAACCTGTAACTATTCAACCCTACACTACCACAGTCCACTATCCCACCAGTGACCAAGCAATGGTTCACTTAAATTTTGTGTTCCTTGTACTTCTACTGTTCATGGTTTAAACCATGCATTTTTAACACTTAAATATTTTACATATGTACACTGGTTCACAAACTTTTGTAATATCTCGATGTACCATTCCTTTGTAATGCACCTCCCTGAGGATGGCCACATGAGTGGCCTAAACATTTAGGAGGTATACTATGTTTATAATACATTTTCACACACTTTTGTACGTTTGTTGTTTCAGCTACGACATCTAAATGCCAGTATTATTTACCTACATACATTGGCACCTAACAGAAATAATTAAAATCTTAACAAAGTATTACATCAGCTCTTATCACGAGATGTTCAGAGCAAAAACGGCAAACAGTCAAGGCACAGGACACTTGAGTTCACATTTATTCACACACAAATTAACAAGTGACTTGAACCGTAACTATGGCACTGCTAATACAGTCACAAAATTTAACACAAAAAAAAAAACATGAGAAGTGCTCTTATATTTGAGCCATGGCAGCACAACTGAACAGCTATAGTATGCTGCATGTCACTCTCTGTCATGCTTTGCCCTGCTTTCCTCCCCTCCTCAACCTACCCTCCTCTCCTTCCTATACCTGGTTCCAGCATCACAAAGTCATTCTGTGCCTAGTGCTTCACTCAACTACTTGTTTCTCAAATCACTTTCAGAATTTGTAGTTCTGAATTATGGTTTTATTGGCTTGGCTTGTGTATCAGGGTCCTTGTTGTGTAGTGTGGATTTTGTTTCATTTAATGTTCTGGTCGGTTTTTTTCAGGTTTCCCACAATACTCACATGTATTTCATTTTGTTTTTAGTCAAAATTATGAAGCCTTCCTTTACTTTATGTGATATTTTCAGTGGGGCAGTCTCATTACTGTGCGGTATATTATACATATGTATATTCAGCAGATTAAATGTATTTTATTTTATAATAAAATTTATTAACTGTTATTTATTTAAATCTTGACTTTCATCTGAAGTTATTAGTGTACATTCTCACATCAGCTTCCATTCCCTGCTTATGGTCACACAGGTTTTGATTTGAATTCTGGATATTTTGGACAGTCATGCAGATGGGGGGTAAGACATTAAAGCAGTACACACTGGAGCTGAAACAAAATGAATTATGGAATATAAAATGTTTCAAATACTTCAGGCATTACAAGACAGTAAAAGTGTGTATCACTTAACATTTAGCCACCACTCATCCTTTATACAGCATGCTAGTACTGCTGCCACCCAATGACCATACTTCATACATTCAGTGGACAAATATAAATTATTGAACTTTTTCACACATGCTGTAACATCTCAATTTTTTCCTCCACAAAATGCCATGTATTTCATAACACTATCATTTTTGGTCCATAAAATGTTCATGTTTAACTTTAAGGGTGCAACAAAATTTAAATGTTCAGCTCTGGTGTCAAAGGATTAAAGTGTCACAATAAACAGATGTTATGATTCCAGTTTCAGGAAGACAAAAATTCATTAATACACAGCAACCACATGTGGTACTATATTTTGCATCACATGATCCCCACTTTCATAAGCTTTCATGCTACAGTTTTCTTCACTGATAATCTTTTACATGTGTTTCCAAGATGATAAAATTTTTGGGTTATGATACACAACCGTGTAGGTAACCACTTATAAAATAACATGGTATAACAACCCAGATGCCATCGCAATCGTTTCAATTCTGCTGATGTTCACTGCACTGGCATTTCATGGTACAGAATCACTCCAAATTTAAATTGCACCAAAAACGTTAATTTAAGTACACAATTAAACAATCACATCACAAACAATACAAAGTTTACTACCATCCACTGATAACGTTCCATCATCATTCTGTTCAGTGTCACAGTTGTGGCAAAGCGATGGCTCTATTTTAATGTCCTTTCTTGTAGACAACCTTTTCCTTCGGTTACCTGTTTCTTCTTTGAGAACCATTTCTGGTGATGTGCTATTCGAAGTCTGTGACATATAAGCACAGAAAGAAGCTAGGCTTTCATCTTCATCTTCATCACTACCATATTCCTCCTCATTCTCAGCTACTTCCATCCTAAAATATTCTCTGTGACCTACCGCAGATCCTACAGTCATAAGAATGACAAGAAATCAGAAAAAGGCTTCAAAATTTAAACCTTCAAATGTTGAGTTAAATCCCATCTGCCATTTGCTGGCATTACTAGGAGCTCACCATATTCTCCACATTAGCAGGATAAGGGTAAATACACATAGGTTAGCACTGGTCATTCACATGTGTCATCTCATTCATAGTTCAAAACTAGAACTAGGACATCTCTATCTAGTTCTGGTTCTGGCACTTTGGGGTCTGGGTTTTTGTACTAAAAATCTATAAGCCTGTTTTAATATTGTACTTACCATGCAAGATGCAAAAATTCAATTTATCAAACCAACCTTACATATACTAAAATCTTAACACCATAGATACATTATCTCCTACATGTTTTGGCACCTCTTGAGTGCCAGCATGAAGGAGTCCTCATATCAGTTAAAATTGTGTCTATCGAAATGGTCCCTAACGTGAGGCACAGTCACTTACCAGTAAACACAGCCGAAACATGTAGGAGATTGCATATCTATTGTGTTCACATTGCAGTGCACGTAAGGTTGGTCTGAAAAATTGAATATATAAGCTTGTATTTACTCAATACTAATTTATATATCTTCTTTTCCATTTTTTATCTACGTATTATTTAATATCATTATCAATTTTTATGATCATATTATGTCAATGACAGATTAATTAATATCAACCATTGACGGAATGATACAGACATCAGAAAATGAACCAATGAGAAAAACCTGTCCCAGTGCCACCTTGTCAATCACAAATTCCACATGGACTGGCCTTGGATCGAACCCAGGCCTCCACAACACCAGGTGGGCAACTAACCAGCCCAGCCATGGCATGGCCCTCTTTGTCTTTTGTGAATAAATACCAGAATGCAAGACCAAAATTTGGTAATTTCTTCAAATGATCTCCAAGCAACCCCCTCAGAATATGTCTAAATGAAGAGTAGCTTCAATATTGGAAATGCTAGCAAACGTTGAGTACAGAATCTTTTGTCTCTCCAACTGTTGTGTAAAAGTAGGAACCTAACAACTGTCATATACACATGTAAAATTTGATCCCTCTTCCTAGTGGAAGAATACAAATTAAGGATTTATTTCCACATGTTTTCATAATACCGATTACGTAGGAGATCGAATGGGTCCCAGAGACATGCTTGGAAAGCTGGTTAAGAGAAATTATCCAATTCCCATGCTGAGAATTGAAACTAGTCATTCTATTCAAAAGTTATGGCCCTTTTGTCCAAGAAAAATCAATCCCATTCAAGAATCTCCTACCATTACTCTCAATTACATTAACACACAATATAAAATTATAACTGTGTAGCTGTATATCACTGATCACTTGTACACAATAAGCATCAGTAACATGTTAAAAATTGTGTATTTTCCTCACAAGGATTCCTAAAACATTTAGATAAGCAAACACACAACACACAGTTGATTTAGTCAAACCCCAATGCAGTGCCCCCTGACAAAGTACCACCCTCACTTCACGCTCATGAGAGTCTGTGAACAAAAATACCTTATTGTATAGTAATTCAGTTCACTATGCCCCTTGAAATACTGCTGCAAACAGCAATCAGCAACCAATGAGGATGGTGATTTTGACATAAATTGAAAACCATGTACTGCACTGAATACTGAGACTAAGATAAAGTTGCTTCAATACTTTAACAAGGACTACACCATTAACACACATGCACTTTCCTAGGCTTGGTACTAGACAAAGATAAGTGGCCAAGTACATAACAGTGGCACTTTACCCCCAAGAACAAGCCCCCTAAACTTCCTATTTGTAAAAGCCGAGTTGGTCTACAAATGGTCTGAATGCATTAGAAAGGGAAAACATCTGATGAGAATCACACTCCTAACCTAGTGTATATACGGAATGAACTACAATTTAATTAAAAATTTAATGAGTGAAAATTTGCTAAACAATAAAATAGGTTCTAAAATGCTAGAGTTCTGTACTGTTGAAAAGATTCCCCACCTTCCCCATTTCTTTCCAGAAAACTTACCTGCACTTCCCTCTGGTGGAGTGAGCCACCAGTATTCATTTTCAATCTGTGATTTTAGGTATGGAACTGTCTTCAGCATCTTCATCATCTCAGAGTTGCTACTCACAGACTTGAGGCATAAGAGCTGTAAAGTTGAAGGGAATGACGAGGAGTATATGACTTTCATTGCAGACTTTGCAGCAGTTGAGGATAAGGCAGGATAGAGAGTTCGGCCTTGAAGAGAAGTAAAAGCTGTTCCTGTAAAGTACAAAATAATCAGAACATTCTCTTTTCTAAAATAATTTACAAGCACATCTATAAATACACATTTTCTTACAACAGCTAGCAAATTTACATACTTGATGCCTTTATTTTAAACGACCACAATGATTAGTCACTTCCTGTCGGGTCACTTATGCTATACACCAAGCCCATCTGCTGCCTTGCAACCACACTGCATATCCAAAAGGTTGTCAGGTCATTGTGACTCATCTGCAGTCACTGTGAGCAAGTCTGTACGGCACACATATGAAATTCAGTTGCTGCAAGTGGTCATAAATTAATATGAAAACTTCCAGATGCACCAACTCCACACAGGAAAAAAATGTACAAATAAGTGACAAGGTCCTAAGCTACAGGTTCCGTTTTAGAGAGTAAAGAACACAGAGAAGAAAGACTGCTGATGAAACACTGACAAAATGGTGGTAGATTGGAGACATCTCCCAGAAAACCTTTGCCATGACTTGCACTGAAAATGTGCAAGTCAATGTCATCATCAGGAAAGGCAGCACAACTGCTACTTTACATCCATGTATGACAACTTTAGTTCACAAACTCTACAATGTAGATCATGTAGCAAAACTGAATTTTGTGAACAAGTACCTTCAGGAAACCAAACAGCAGCTTACAGAATAGGATGAAGGTACAGAAACATTTAACCCTTTCCCCTCCCTAACGCTCCAAAGCGCTCGGAATTTAAATGTCCCCTCCCCCTCTAAACGCTCTAAAGCGCGCTTCCTGCGCTTTTCCTGATTTTATTGCGTTGTGTGATCGTAACAGGCCGTCTCTGTTCACTGAGGTGATGACATCACTCAGTAAGCATGCCTGCACGACTGTAAGCATGATGCAAGCATAAA
>Ga0123355_10007838_pt1 | contig 16081 bp, 15 predicted proteins | sample TergutEmb28metaG_3_FD_89872 | JGI IMG/M metagenome (GOLD analysis project Ga0123355, IMG submission 89872) | Embiratermes neotenicus P1 segment gut microbial communities from Petit-Saut dam, French Guiana - Emb289 P1 | ecosystem: Host-associated > Arthropoda: Insects > Digestive system > Gut ...
CATTCTACACGACAACGCTCGGCCGCATGTCGCTGGCGTAGTGAACCAGTTACTGGCCAGATGGCAATGGGAGGTGCTGTACCATCCCCCATATTCACCAGACATCAGCCCTTGCAATTTTGATTTGATACCCAAAGTGAAGGAAACGCTACGCGGCAGGCACTTCAAGACTATACCAGACATTATTGACGCTGTAGGCCGCTCCGTCCGGACCATCAACAAAACAGGGGCTGCCAAAGGCATCATGCGACTCCCTCATCACTGGGAAAGTGTTCTACATAACGTTGGGGAGTACATTGAGGGTCTGTGAAAATTTGAACACTATAGGTGTGCTGCATCAAAAGTTACTGCAGCGTTGCCACAATTAAAATTCCAACCCTCGTATTAATAAAATTGGTGAACATAATCTTCATTCAAGGATGAGTACTGCGTGAATGTGTGTAATGTAAATAAAGAAACAACATAAATTAATGTTAGAAGCCACTTGAAAAGTAAATGACTTACATGTTAATTCCACTGTAAGGATATATAAATTGCTACTCTGCACAGAAACATCACAGCACTGAAAAAAAAAAACTTTCAGACTGCAATGAGATAAAAACAGAAATTTAACCAAGCACAAGTTGCCAACAATGAAATCCTTCCTTGTAGCACTTATGGTCAGCAGGGAAGGAAGTGCTTAACAACCTTCACATTTTCTCAGACAGACTTTACCTGGTCTTATACCTCAGTTCACAGTCTTCTCTCATATTTAAAGTGAAAGAATTGCCAAGTGGTACAGTGAAATTATTATTTCAATGTTTGTTTTAAGACAAGGCGATCTGTACTGAAGAGAACCACTGATGGAAGGGACTTAAAAAACTAGACAATAGAAGCGGAACTAGAGAACCTGAACACTAAAATGAATGACAAGCAAAAAGTCTTTAAAAACAAAGATTTCAATTCAGTATGTTACAAGCAACAGAACATACCTATTCCATCTTCCATATACTGAAAAGTATCAAGGTTGATGTCAGCGGAGGCTAAAGCTGTGCTAAATATGTCCATTGTTGCAGGTGCAGAAGGTGTAGACACAATCCTGACTGCAGAACTTGGAGTTTCACTAGTGGAATCACTTGTTTCCCCTGAACAGAAACAACATAATTAGACCATGTTTAATCCAGGTCCAGAGGCTCATATTTAAATACTAATGTAAATGATGAAATGTTTGCTATTTTCTTTATCTCACTGCCTCTGACGCTCTCTCATGGCAGATAAAAACTGAGTGATATACAGGTAAACAAACTACAGACACCACACTCCACAGAGTTGCATTTCCTGTACCATATTTACTCAACTGCAAGATGGGGGTTTTTCTTTAAATTTAGTGCTTAAATATGTGAGGTTGTCTTAAATTCATGTATGAAGTGCTGAACCGAACCATGCCAAGCTGGAATGGTCTAAACTGGACTATGCAGAGCCAAACCAAGGCAGGCATCACCAAATCATGTGTAAACAAAAGTGAATATGGAATATGACTGACACAGTCTTCTTGTTTGGAACTTCAACCATTATCTAATTTTTTAAAGTACAATGTTTTGGAAGCCAGCTCTGTTCCTGTTTTCAGGCAAAGATGCACCTATCCTGGTGTACTACTCAGATCGCGCTGTTCTCAGTCACTGGGTACCACAGAACAGTAACTTGTTGAGATATGTACCTGAGAACAGATCTAGTCCAAGGGTAGTAACAGAAAAATAGCCGTTAAAAAATTAAAAATTAATTACAAGACTCAAAATAAAACCTGTACCAACCAATCCACAAATTAGAAATCACAAGAAGAGCCATGAACTCAAGACCAATCAGACTGCAGACACAACACAAAAATCCAGAACACTTGTAATTAAAATTCTTAACACCACTAACACCATCTTTTGAGAAAACTGTGAGTCTTCATGGGTTCAAGTCAGTTTATAAACCAAGAAATATAAATGTGTTATTTAGTCAATGTGGATCATAACGACATGGCAGTGCAGTGGATGATACTGATGATGATAGGTTGTGGAATGGCAGTGAAGAGGATGGGAATGTTAGGAGCTAGCGTGCGGAAGATGAAGGCACTGACCGTGAAGATGGAGACAGTGACACTGATTAGTAAAGGGAGATAGAATCTGACATTGCTTATGTATTAAGTGTATGAAATTAATAATAAAATATTTTTTCTTAGCAGATGTTTTACATTTGAGGGGTCCTCTTATATTAGAGTTGTTTTGCATTCAGGTAAATATGGTATTTTGGCCAATATTTACCATATCAACATATACTTCAAGAGAATGCTGTAGATTTTAATGAAGTGTGTATTTTATCTTTTGAACCACTACTTTGTATAACAAACAAATTTTGGAGAAAACTAAAAAGTTCAGCTCCAGGTTGATGTAAAGTAAGGGTTACACTGAACTTGTAGGAACCAAATTTAAATTTGCCTGATCACATTTATTGTACATCCCTGATAGCAAATTTACTTTCCAGAACAACTGTACAATCTGTAATACTATGAGTTTCACAACTCAAGAACCAGCCCTGCATATACTTCTACAGCGAAATTTATAGCATCAACATACTTTATGAACAAAAATTTTATTCTATTTAATTATCTATCTATGTTTTGTATATGCTTCATTGATGTACAAAAACTCCCTGAAGATGATCTAAGAAAGAACAAAACACAGAGTTTCAATGGACTGTATGTGAAAATATGTATAATTTTAACACATAGTGCATTTGTTGGTATTACTTAGTGAACTGTTTATAAATGCAAAGACATGAATAACATTAAGATTCAATAAAAAATCTCTCCATTGTGCACTGTCAAAGATGAAGTGAGGATGGTCAAGTATGGTACCCTCATTTTGTGTTCATTTTATGCAGCATGGGCAAGTAAGCAGAAACACCAAGTTTTGCCCATTTATCACGCAACCTGGGACTGGGAAGATTACAGGATGCAACACTGTACCTCTCCAAACAGGTGTGTAAAAGCTACTGGTTAGTGCGTAACCTTCAGGTAACATGACTAAGAACTGCTGCTAAGTACTAACTGAAGAATGCAGAGAAGCAAAGTGGGCTAGACTTTCCAAAGACAGACATTCATGGTGTATATGCAAGGTACCTGCTGCTGCTTGATGAATGGAGTAGATTCCAGTTTGAGGGTCAAGTTCACCAATTACCTCCATCACCTCATGACTTCCAGAATCACCAACATCCTGCTGGACCAACTGGTGCAGGCTAGTATTGCAGGCACCCTGTAGACACAGTCACAAGCAACTTGCCTTATTAAAGCACAAAATCTAACTTCCAGCACCAAGTTCTGGCCACAAATTTGTACACAAGCATACTGGAAGACTGTACTAGTTAGCATAACACCAGTAAAAGGTTCATGAGTGATATTATCACCAGATATTACATCCAAACTTGGGAACATCCTCAATCAGCATATATATATATATAAATAAATATATATATATATATATATATATATATACACACACACACACACCTTATAAAGGTGCATGTGTATTTATGTGTATCACCTTCTCAAAGAAAACACAAAATGTGGACAGAAGGCCTGTGTTTCTGGGCTCACTTCTGGCTACTGAGCTTACCTTTCCCAATTAGTTATTATATACTGCGTTACGACACAACGCAATTTTGTAGGTGATTACTAATTCAGAGGAAACTGCCGCCTTCATCTTCAGGATAAACTTCTATCCTTAAGAAAGAATGACACTACATGCACCATAATCCAGATGACCAAAATCCTAGCAATCCATTTCTTATCAAAACCAATGAAAAATAAAATTACTCATCTACATCCAACAAACATTCCTCCTTCAGCATATTACAGTCACTCAGCAGGTCAGAAAATTCCAGCCTGTTATGGAACAGATATTACTGTGTTCAGCACAGCCCAACACTGAACACCAGCCTCTGCCTCTGCCAGCTGAATCCAATCAAATTATTCTGTGAACTGAACTCGGTACTGACTGATGTTTATAAACTCTGGTTCAGCATTAACAGTTACAACCCCGTGTGTCCTAAGTGACAGTTATGTCTGGTGTTTCTTGTCCACCCACATAATGGTTTTACTTTCTAATTTTGCCCCATTATTAATTTCTGTAAATATTACGGTTGTCTTCCTTACTCACTTGTACTGGAGGAGTGCCTGAACTGGCAATCTGGTGAGAGGATGATACAGTGTCTGCGACTTGGATTCCAGCTTGACTAAGCAATGCCCGTGTTTCTGCAGTATCTGAACGGCCAAGCAATTCTACTGCTTCCTCTGTTTTAAAGACAAATATTAGTCCCATTTACAGCAGAACACACAACCCAACCAAGAAATAGCAGATTATCATGATTTTTCATGCTTTTTGAGCATATTTTCACTGTCAAATTCAGTATCATAGATGTGGCTCGACATAAATGTGTCCCAGTATCTACAAGTATTAGCACCCACATAAAATATTCAGTTTTAACCAACATATCTCAACCCAGATTTGACAGTGAGACTGACGGCAACACTGCAAAATCATTATAAAAGGGATGCAGGTTCAGTAGTAATGGGTTTATAAGGACACACATATTATGTTCATAGGCTTACAGAAGTATGTCCCATAGAGCAGAACAGTTAACAATGATAAAGTTATATATGGTGAAAAGTGTTATGGCTTGTCAAAAGGCTAAGATTCAGTTTAAAACAGCAGGATCATCACAGAGTATTTAATTAAATCCACTTGCAGATGAAAATTCATGGGAGTTGCAAGATGGAAAAAAAAGTAAGGAAATTGATCCTGAAGGAGGCCAAGGTACTGCATGGACCACAGAACCACTGGAGAAGACAAGCAAAATGAAGCATACAGATGAAACCACTTGCATCTGCTAATATGTCTCTGACAATCCTCTAAATAATGCTTAACACTTAAGTATACATTACAGATAGCACATATGGCATGTGGGATCCCAGACAAAAATAAACATTTTTGCTCCCTCTAATTGCATTTGTTACATATGGCAAAATACTGGCAATAAAACAATGTATATAAAGGCTGACAATAATGACAACATATGGGCTACCGAATGTCCTCTTTTAACCCGGACACATCTTTTCTGACCAAAAAGTCCATATGCAGTTTTCTTTAAATTTGTACAAATGCAATGGTTTTTGACTGTTGTTATCTCAGAAAGCGTTTGAATATTTTAATAGTACTAAAATGCCAAAACAAAAACATGTACATTCATACTACTGTTTTAAGAAGTACATCATTATAACATCATATTACCACTCTCTGAGTCCGTAAGTAAAAAAATGTGAAATCAACAGTTTACCTTCTGAACATCTCATAAAACTTTAGTAATATTTGTGACTCCTCATTTCCTCCTTGTAAGTGATCACATCAGCAAATGGCTTGTGACACCATAACAGAGTACAACAGAGTATAATAGGCAATAACAGAAATATGAATGGGTGTACAAGAAAAATGACTAAAGAACTGATGGCAGACTATACACTATGGGTAAAATGTATATAAATTCCAAAGATTTTTGTTTTAAATTTTATTTTCTTTAAAATGACTATGCTACATTTTACCTAATAAAATTTGGACTATTATGCGTCCGCCACCCCCACTTTTTTTTTTGTGACTGTAATCCTAGACAGCATGCTTCTTACTGAGGAAATAAATAGGGAAACAGAATTCATTTATAGGACAAGTAAGTGCAGGGTATTAACATATCGTCATACCTAGAGTGACAACTCTTCCTCCAGCCATATCCACAGGTAATGACATTCCACTTATAGCTGCTTTTGAAATTGTTTCAACTGGTGGTGCTATATTCTGCATCCCTGTTTCCTCTTCGGGTGGTTCATTGGTTTCCACAGTGGCAACATTCTTTGATTCAGTGTCCATTTGGATCCATTCTGATGATTGAGCTATTAAGGGTGAAAGAGGGCCATGTCATTTAAATACCCCACATGACTGTGGATGATAAAAGTTCAGGGCCATGACAATTGTAAGCCAGAAAACTTAAAGGAAAATATGAATTCATACAATATGAGACAGAGAGAGAAACAGAAGTGTGCTATTCATGATGGCAGCAGTTATTCAGATTACACAGTTTCGATGATAGATAAATGAAATATGAGCATCAAATATTGGTAGAATGACAACAACAGGGAAAACCAAAATGCTCAAAGAAAAATCTGTCCTTGAGCCATTATGTCCACCATAAAACCCACCATGAAACGGCCTGGGATCTAAGCTGGGTCACTGCAGTGTACTTATACTCAACATCTCCAATAACAAACTAAAACATACAATCAGAAAATTATCTGGGAACATCATTGTGTGAAACCTATATCCACAGATTGCCTATATATTGTGCCACAAGTATGGTTAATTTACTGTGGTTCCAATAATTCTGACACCTCGAAAACTTCCCTGGAATAGCTGTTTCCTGCATTTATCATTCCCTATCTAAGTTATCTCCAGAAGAAGTGGACAGACGCTTCCCTGTTATGTACAAACATATATAGAAACATAAACATTTGTTTCCAAAGTCCAACGATTCTGTCATACAACAGTCAGACATTAAAAATTCAATATCAGACAACACATAGCACAAACATAAGATGATGATTACAAAACAACAAATTAAAAATTTACAATTTTTAGAATGTAAGTACAATACACAGTATTAATTACAACACAAGTACAGGAATATACATAATGGTTTGAAAACAGCTAAAAATTACTAAGTCTCCTAATTTGTATCATGTTATAAAAATTCTGTAATTGAATAGAAATAATTATTAATAAAATATTTATGAAGTCAGATAGGGACTGGAAAATGGTAATAAACACGGAAAGTAAGTATATCAATTATTTTATGTATCTGAAGAAAAAAAAATTGGCTCTAGAGAAACACACTGTATTAAATCTGGAATACATACAAAATTAGTTACAGTAATTAAAATGTGCTTTAAAGCATCCTATAATAAAGTATGTCTAGGTAATATGTGCCTCACACATTTCCTGGTTGGAATGGTCTGAATCCAACACATTTCATATCTACAGCTTTTCAGTTTTGCTTTATATTATCCCAAGTTTAAAAAATCAGATTTGAAAATACAATAAATTTTAGAAATGGATCAGACCAAAGGCTTCAGGTCTATGCAGAAGATATGTAGGTTGCCCAAAAAAGCAATGCCCCATATTTTATTTCTTGGCTAGGAATAAAATTAGGAATGTTAATTCTGACAAAATAAATTTGAAGTTTCCGGCATTTAAGTACAAAGTTGTAAAGATTTCTGACATGGCAGCAGTGCCTCACAATGCAGTCAGTCAATGACATGTGCTACAAACACCATGCTGTGATTTAATTTCTTGCTGCTGATAAAGTCAGTCAGAAACAGCCAAAAATATCTTCCATGTTTATGGAAATGCCGCGGTTGATAGAAGCACTGTTGGTCGCTCGGTGAACACAGTGACAGCTTCCAAAACAGGAAAAACAGAGAGACATCCCTGATTTGGCTCACCCAGACCATTCTTCCACAGTTTTTAGCCATGAAATGCTGCAGCATGCTGAAGCCATCATTTGCAAGGTTCAACCCATCACCACCCAACAACCCGCACTAAGCCTTTCAATCAGCAAAGGAAGTGTTAGTCACATCATTCAAGATCTTGAATATTCCAAGGTGTGCATTGAGATGGGCTGCTCAGAGCCTCCCAGTGGAACACAACTGAGAGTAAAGCCATTTCTTCTGAGTTGTTGGCAAATTTAGAAGCTGAGGGGTAGACCTTCTTATCCCAGACTGTTATAGCAGATGATAGCTGGGACCATCATTTTGTATGGGAGACAAAAGCACAATCAATGGAATGGCACCATCCACAAGCTCCCCGAAGAACAAATTCAAAAAGCCTTCATCAGGGGCCAAGGTTATGATTACTGTCTTCTGGGCCTGTGAAGGACTGATTCCTGTGGCTACAATGCTGAGAGGGGAGACAAGCCAATCCTACATCAATGTGCTGACAGAACACAGGAAGCATTTCAAAAGAATTCAGCTTATAAGAATCAAACACAAATCTTGCTTCAGCATGGCAGTGCAAGGCCATACACAAGTTTGAAGACTTCAGAAGCCACCATACAATGTGGTTGGATATTGTTACCCCACCTACCCTACAGTCTCGATCTGGCATGCTCAGATTGCCACCTATTTGGAGCACTGAAGCATGCAATCCACAGTATGAAGTTTGAGACTGACGACAATGTGATTCGCACAGTCTGAACTTGGCTATGTGAGCAGGACAAGGCACAGTACCAACAAAGCAAACACACACACTTGTTCCTCACTGGCATAAGGCTGTAAAAGTGGACAAAGACTTTGTGGAAATATAAGGTATGGAGTCAAACCACCACTCTTCATACTGTGTAATTTTCATAAAATGGGAATAAATATTTACTAAAAAAAAAAATAAGGGGTGTTACTTTCTGGTCAACGCTCCTATTGACTATATAAAAAAACAAACACCATAAAGGAAAACAAAAAAAGATGTATTAGATGCCAAAAGGAAAGTTATATTCATGTACTCTCAAAACAAAGCAAGATAAAATCAAATTATTATTATTATTATTATTATTATTATTATTATTATTATTATAAACATTTCAATCTCTATCAACCCAACAGGGAATACATGTCCTGTAATATGTATATGTATATCCTTAACACCCAAACAGGATCTACGTGTACAGTAACTTCACAATATTATTTTCTTAATATGAACATAACTCTTTCTCACAATAGCTGTCTAAAATGCTTCTATAGGTTTAACTGACTGCCTGAGGTTTACTTACAATTGAACTACCCTCTTCTGAGGGTTAATTTAGTTTACTAACACCTTTATGATTATTGCAGTAGTCACAAATTATTTATATACCTCCCTAAAAAGTGTTCTTAATTTGTTTCTCAAAGTGCCAAAATGAGACATATAATACAGCTACAGCCCCTTTTGAGGTTTCAGACAAGGGCAGAAATTTCTGTACTAATTTAAGACATTATCTGCTTCACATACCGTGTTCCTGGAGCTACATAGTACCCAGTAAACATTTAACAGCATACTCCATTTTACGTGTTTATGCTTTTAACAATGCTGTCAATACATTATAGTACAGCCGGTCAAGTGGTAGGATGATTAATGAAAAATGAAATAAATACAATGTGGCCAGAAAGTATCTGGAGTGAAATCCCAACCTGAGACTTCTGAATGCAAACCTGGAGTGCCAGCTACTTCACCGTGACATGCGGTTTCACAGCTATAAAATACGTCCTTACACATTTCACTTGGTGCAAAACAGATGCATGTCACATTTGGTAAAATCACCATTGTATTATGCATTTGTCTGAGTTTAATATGATTGTGCACAGTGATCCATTTGGGTACAGGAATACAAACACTACGAAATATAAACTGTTCACTTCTATTACTCAGTACCTGTCACACACTTCCTACAAACATGGGAGATTTGGGTTCATTGGTGGTTCATGTTCTTAGGAATCAACAAGCCTAATATTGACAGATAAGATAAGGATAATAATGAGAACCCGATCTCACACTGTGTACATCACCTCTAGTGTGATATGTCAAAAAGCTATTGCCATCAATGCCACTATATAGTCAATTTCATGTGCATTCTCCATAGACCCTCACACAAAGAAACTGCCAAGGAATGGTCCAGTGTGACAAAAGCAGTTGCATTCAACATGTTGACCAGAAAACAAAGAACTGTACATCTGTCAGTCAATCACACTGCCAGACACTAACCTAGGACATGGCCTTTCAAGCTTGTAGGTGACATGGAGGTGTCAGTGTTCTGTAAGTGTCCATCCTGCCATTAATGGGAAATATCACCTCGGTGAATAGCCACCTGTTCCAGAACTTCTGATCCAACATCACTGCCTCTCATATGATGCATGCAGTATCATATAACACTCTCTGAAGTTTTAAGGACATACACAACAAGTTTACGCCACTTAGTATTGCATTTTCACAATTCTGTAATTTTATTCGCACCCAAACGGATCACACTATATTTCTCTACTATTTCAATTACAGTAAAAGACAACATAAAGCAAAACAATACAAGACTGACAAGGTTAGCAAATGAAGTGTCACAAGCTGGTGTAGTGCAATTTTCAACTTCATATAACATTACTTCAGTATATAATACAACTACTGAGGTACCTTTAGCTGATGCTTCACTTGTTGTAGTCACTGCACTTTCTGAGGAGGAGCTTCCACTGTCAGAGAGAATACCGGAGGCCTGAAGGATCTCTGCTAATACTGAATTCTTACTCAACTGTTCTTGACTTAAATCAAGAACAATCACATTTCCCTGCTGCAAAAAATCCCTCTTAATAAGGGAAGGTTAAGGTAAACTTGCTGTGTGCCTAAGCATCACCCCATGAAGGTGTGCAGTGGAAGAAAATAAAGACAGAACTCCATGCATTCTGGACAGCAAGGCCAGATGAATGAGTCACAATATTTTACACTATAAATAATTATTTCTGTCAATTAGATTTGTACCTGAAAGAACAGTATGAGCATAAAGGCATACTACAACTACAGTAGCTACACAATTTCCAAACATCCTCTTCATATTTTCACTTTGGTCCGTTTTATACTAAATTTTATATAACAAAATTTTACATGCCAACTCATTTTTTTTTTTCTGTGGCAATTAAAATATCAGATCTCTTATGGTAAAACAATCAGCTCACTGACTCATACAAGAAAGCAACCAACCTGTGTAGAGGACACTGGTAAGTTGAGAGCCTGCTGGCCACTACCACTGCCACCACTGGGCTGTATAACTGTGGCTGGTTTCTGCACAGTCACTGTAGAAAGTGGTGATGAGGGCAAATTTGCAGAGGTCAGAGACTTACTCATGATAACTTTGCCAACAACTTCCTACAATAAACAAAATACTATGAATAATGGTATGTGCGTCTTCCATGCCAAACTGAAACTGATCATGCCAGGCCAAACCAAGGTATGGGGTACTGAACTGTCACAACTGCAGCCAAACAAGACAGCACAGAGTCTGGGACAGTTATAGTTTGTTCATTATGGCAGTAAAAAATTTCATATGTGGTCACACAAAGTTATGATACCAACTTTAAACTAATGCTCACCAACCATGCTGAGAAAATAAGTGCAATTCAGCAAGAAAGTCGAGGGTTATGGAAGCAAAGGTCTAAAAGTGGAGGGTACCTACAAAGAAGATTACAAACATGAGCAACACCTGAGTATGTTTCAGTAAACCCAAGCATGGTTGTTTCAAGGAACCAGAAGAAGAACTGTTGGGTCTGTGTATTTAATCAGAACAACTGGGGTGTTGATTATATGTGAGGTGACAAAACACATAGCATGGAAACTTGCCAAGTCACACGACATGACATGGCATTAGTGCAAGGCCAGCACAGGTTGATGTGCATGGTATGATGTCAAGGATTGGATAGCCTCTTCATCAAATTTGTGAAATTAGCAATAGTTGGTAATTCTGAGTACCTACATTCTGCTAAAATCTCTATTTTTATTAACTTCATTTCTTTTGTTCTTTTTCTTGTTGTTGTTGTTGTTGAGGCTATGAAATCCTTTTTGTGGAAGGGATTTCTTGACTAGCTGCCAGCTGGGAATCCTCAAGACAAACCTACACCACAGAATTTGTACCACAACACTCACTTTTCCTCCATGAGACAGAGTTACACCTCTACTGAAGCCTGTGGCTGATCCTTTCTGCACAACGATAACATTAGGCTTCCCGCCAGTTGGTCGTGCAATGCTGGGGTTCTGACCTGATATATGTACTGCCTGGATGGGTTTTGGGGTGGTTTTGGTAATAAACGTTGTAGAACCTGTGGGGCGAATATGAGATGAAGAGGAGGAAGGGCCTGAAGCTGGCGAGCTATTTACTGCCATTATTCTAGGCGAAGAACCTGTGAAAAAGAAAGGATACTTGTTAATATGTCTTTCATCCTCATTAGTTTGAAAACAGAACAGTTTGCTGAGCAGTCAACAATTTTACTGTTAGGGAACATGGTGAGAAAACTGTAAAAAAAATTCACAACATGTGGTTGAGACAAGGATGATGACAGGCTTCATCCAACAGCATCAAAAATGAAGACGCTGAATAAATGAACACTGTCGCATACCAAGCATAAGGTGGAGAGACATAGCAAGGTATGATGGAGAGGCAGGAAAGGAGTGGCTACACAGATATGAGAGGAGAATTTATGGGGAGATAGAAAAGAATGAAACAGGCAACAAAGTTTGGTAGAAAAAGCAGTAGATGATAAAAATAATTATTGCATTACAAAAGATCAACACTCCTTTGCAGTCCATAACATCAAGCATCAAGGGTTTCTGTAACAATTCCTGTTTCATGACAAACTGCAAAGGCTTAACATACAATTCCAATACTTGTAGAGTGCGGCAGAAAAACCTGACGGTTTTTATGTCCCGTTATTTTGGCAATCATGTGGGGTGGGGTAATGCAACCATGGTCAGTGGCTAGCTGGTTTCATGCCATTTAAGTAGCCATGAAGCAGTGGACGGCGCAACATTGTGCTTTCGTTGTTGAAGCTTATTTCAAGAATGGCGATTCAGCCGGTACAACACAACGATTATTTCTCAGACCCTTTAACGTTCCTTGTCATGGCCGTGTTCCCTGTTGTAACACCATAAAAGAATGGGTACAGAACTTTCGGGAAAATGCTTGGGCCTTAAAAAAAAAAACCCCGAGGCCGAACACCTACGGTACAAACATCAGAAAATGTTGATAAGGTAAGGACGGCTATAGTGAAGAGTGCAAGGCTTTCAGTGAGGAGGCATTCCACTGCCATAGGACTATCTGATCGCAGTGTGCGGAGAATTTTACACAAGGATCTCAATTTTCATCTGTACAAAACTGCGATTGTTCAAGAATTAAGTGATCTCGATATGGCCAACCACAGGATTTCTTCTGAGCAACTTCTCGAAATGCTGAATGATAACGGTGTTAACAACACTGTTCTAATAACTGATAGCACATTTCCACTTCTCAGGTTACGTGAACAAACAAGATTATCGCTACTGGGCACCTGAAAATCCATAAGAGCTCATCAGTGTCCTCTCCACAGCGAAAGATTGACTGTCTGCTGTGGGATCGCATCATTTGGAGTTCTTGGCCCTTACCTCCTTGAAGACAATGAAGGTGCAGCCATTACTGTGACATCTGAGCGCTGTGTTGGAATGCTAGGCAACTTATGTGAACCTGAGTTACGTCGTCGTGGGATCAATCTCTCATCAGTATGGTTTCAGTAAGATGGAGCAACAGCCCACACAGCAAGGGCATCGATGAGTGTTCTGTGGGAAATGTTTCCACAACGCGTCATTTCTTGTGGCGGCGACGTTCCATTGCCGGCACTTTCGCCTGATCTCTCCGCCTGTGGTTACTTTTTATGGGGGTATCTCAAAAGCAAAATTTTCATCTCTAAGCCTAGAACCACAGTGGCATTAAAGCAAAGCATAAAGAAAGAAATCGTGGCGATCTCAGAGCAGATGACTTGTCGGGTAATGGAAAATCTTGGAGTATGACTGAAGCAGTGTTTGAGAAATGGTGGGAGACATCTGAGTGACGTACTTTTCAAAACTTAAAATGGCATGTATTGAGTTTTCCAGTGATAACAACTTCATAAAAAGGTGAAACCTCACTGTGTTATCTCATTTTGAAAACCGTCAGGTTTTTCTGCCACACCCTGTATTAAGGAAACATAAAACAACTCTCAGAGCAGCTGGATTTGAAGCTCGATCATGTAAAGGTTAGTCTATAATACAGGAATAAATGTTTCTCTTTGCAACTACCTTAGTCCTTCCTATTTCTACAGTTACAGTTGTTTTCCATGCCTTTTACCTGGCAGAATAACCTAAATACCCTCCAGATAACTATTACACAGGATTTTCACTGACATCAGGGGCACACCATTATGACGTGTTGCTCTTTCTACAATAGCTGCTTTTGATACTAATTATTACACTCTACCTGCCATAATGGTACACATGCAACTTAAATGTAGTGTTCAGAAGTCGGTGAAAGTGTAATAGGTATGGGCTGAATGCTTAGTGCAATAAATGGTACTGGAATGACTTTATTCTCACACTGTACTAACATGGGCTGCATTAGCGGATATGAAAATGCATGTAAAGTGTAGAAGGTTACACAAGAGAAAGGAATCCTACTGAAACTACCTAGGTTTCATTGGTTCCATACTGTTCATGTTTATTACAAAGACATGCAGTCTTGCAATAGCTTGAAGTTAATTCTTCAATCTCACAAGAAATTGATAAGCAGTTCAGTCACACCATAATTGACACAGATGCTAAATTCATGTTAAAAATATTAAATTTAGAATTTACAAAAAAATATAATATTTGGTTACACTGGAAACTGGTTTTCAAATCCCTTCCCTCAGCTCCAATTGAATTTGCATCAATTATGGCCAAGAAGGTTGTACTGTTACCAGTAAATATTTCTTTAGCCAAACTTACTCCACTAACAGAAGATATTCTTTGCTGAAATTCTGTGTGAAGAGAAAGTTGATTATGTCATGCACAACATACATATTGCCATTTCTCTTCATCAGCAAAATCAGTCAAGCAATGTGGATAGATGAAAAACAGAAAATATTACAAATTAACCATGAAACATGAACAAAATAAGACATAAGACAGATATACCACACATGTATAAAGTGACTTAAAAAATTAAAAGCAATCCAATCCAATCCACACAAACACAACACCCAAACACTATACATTCTTTTATAATTATTTCTCTATGACATGTTTCAGTCTTTCATTTGACCACCATCATGCAAAGGACACAAGTACATAAAGGAAAAGTGTGCTACAGAAGAGGCCTTGCCTTCACAGTCAACATGATAAAATATATTACAAGTTAATCCAAATAAAAGAGTAATAAAAACATAAAATATTTGATAAAACGTGCAACTAGTGACTTAGAACTCTCTTCTTATTGTTACGCTTAATGCATTTTATCACAAACTGCAAGGATTAGACCAGTGACCTGTTCCAAACACATCAGAATGCCCTGTGGTTAGTCCCTCCTGTCTAGGGTATGTCTTCCACAATTCCCTGTTCCTCATGAATTACAATTCAGTACTCCTTGGGATATGAATTCTAAATGTATGCACTTTCACTTTGGCATTATATTTCCATTAAAAAAATCATAAAAAAAAGGAACAATAATGTATGATAACCTTAGATGAAAAAGGTGAAGATCTGTAAGTTAATACACGAGTACAAAAAGCTTCAGCTACACTTACTTGCTGGTACAGTCCTTGTTACCATGGAAACATTGGATGTAGTTGTGCTCATTACATACACAGGTGCCTGGCCACTTGAGCTGAAACTTGGTTTTGGCAGAATTTTCGTGGCACTGCCTACACTTGACATAGGCATTATCTTCATTCCAGCTGGGATAAAATAGAATTAGTATCATTATGTTAGTGTACCAGAATTTACTTCTCAGCCTCCAATCTTTAAGGGGCAAAAGTAGACTTATCAGTTCACCAAGGTATTTGTGTGTGTGTGTGTGTGTGTGTGCACATGCATGTATGTGTGTGTGTGTGCACATGCATGTGAGTGTGTGTATGTGCATGTTTAAAAATGCTGTCAATTACAAAGATTACTGTATTTACCCAAATGCAAGACAACTCAAATCTAAGATGACCCCAAACAAAATACATCTGTCAAGGGAAAATATATTTATCCAAATCCAAGATGACGACCCCCCCCCCAGAGAATACTTCTGCAAAGAAAAATATTTTACTATTAATGCATACACTCAATGCCTCAATGTATCAGTCCACAGTGAGGCATTAGGAGAGGGAAAGAGCTGGGGTGAAGTTAAACAGCTGGCCAGAAATAGGATCAGATGGCGACGTTTTGTTGACGCCCTATGTCCCAAAAGGGATAACAGGATATGATGATGA
>Ga0123355_10007839_pt1 | contig 16081 bp, 13 predicted proteins | sample TergutEmb28metaG_3_FD_89872 | JGI IMG/M metagenome (GOLD analysis project Ga0123355, IMG submission 89872) | Embiratermes neotenicus P1 segment gut microbial communities from Petit-Saut dam, French Guiana - Emb289 P1 | ecosystem: Host-associated > Arthropoda: Insects > Digestive system > Gut ...
ACAAGGGGATAAACCCCCTTGACCCCCATCCTGAAAAACGCATTCGCGTTTTTCGTTTAAATTCTCTCAATCACTCTCACTGCACGATTATAGGGATTTGTAAATCAATTCTTTCATGGGTGGTAATGAGTGCGTTTACTAGTAATTCTGTTTCAGATTCTTCAAAGTTGATTTGACGGTCGATAATGTCGATTGCAAAGTCAAATTCTCGAAGAATGCGCCCTGTTACCATTTGCTCTGCAAGTAACATAGCCTCTTCAATAGAGCGTGTGCGTGTAATGGGTGTAAATTCTGCATAACGGTCTGCCACTAAAATAATAGGTAATGGATAGTTTCCAGATACCCCTGGTTGATGGTGTGTTGTTATTCTATCATAATTGTCAAATGCGATTCTACCTCTTGGTAAAGTTATACGCCTATTTCCCGCAAAAAGCAACTGAAAAGCATAATTATTTGCCATGTTTCCTGTAAATATTTTTTCTGTGTACGTTAAAGGCACAGTAAATTCAAGCACTTGATACCTACGCGCCCACACTTCTGCATACGCCTGTACATACACCAGTTGACTACCTGGGTTGGTTGGGTCAAGTTCTAATACACCACTAACAAGTAACTCGCCACGGCGAACGATATCATTTTGACGCACTAAAGGCGCACCAGAGCCTGTAACTATTCCTGTTATTAATCCATCCGCAGAAGCAACAACATGTGCTGGTGTACTTCGGTCTAAAATTTCTTGTTGGGGAATAACTTCTGTAATTATTACAGTAGTGCGTGTCCCTCGCGTATGTACATCTGCCCAACTAATTTCTGTAAAATGACTGGATAAAGCGCGTTGAAGTTCTCTATCGCTAAATCTAAATTTAAGCGCCCCAATGGATAGCCCTTGTTCTTCCAAAAATTGGAGTATAACTTCATATGATAAAGTTTCGTTTCCTTCAATATCTATACGCCATACAAATGACGAAAGCATAAACAAGCCCATTACAAAAAAAACGATACCACCCATAAGTAGCTTTCGTCTACGATAGCGAAATAATATAAAGGGTAGTCCGTTTTTCTCAACAACTTTTGTGCGACACTCCGTTTTTTTTGCACAAACACGTAGTATTTTAAAGCCTTTGATGCTGACATTCAAACATACACCACTTGGCACATGCTCAACATCCCACAAAAATATCCCTCGAAACGTAGCCATATTTAAAAATCTTTCAATATTAGCCCCCGTTACTAGAATTCGCACATAACCTCTTAAAAACTGCATTAGTTGCAACATATACATCACCCTGTAAAATTAATTCCAATTATACGCCCTGTTATTACTATATTTTCGGCAGTTGCTTGACTCATTTTAAGCCGTTCGCCAACTATCTCCAAATCGCCCTCTTTGGTGCGCAGGCGGATTTTTACATCCGAAAATTCTAAAATACTTTTATAATTTTCTATATTAACCTCACCACGCCCCATCAATGTAACCATGGTCATATCCAGCGCGATTTCTCTGGGTAGGGACAAAATTCCTGTCATTTTTTCTTTTAAAAGTTTATCCTTAAACAACGAACTTCCCCCCTGTAGTTATATTTTGGTTTGAAATAATATATGTTCAAAAATAAACAGGTATGCCCACTGGTTTTTATTTGGTATAATATGATTCAACCATAGGGGTCAAGGGGATATTATCCCCTTGTGAGGGGGTAACGCCCCCATAAGTATAATAAAAGGAGATTGTATTATGGAAACTTTTAAACTCGAAAACAAAAATGGTATTGAAATGACAGTTACCAATTTGGGATGTGCCATAATTTCTTTAAATGTGCCAACAAAAGAAATGGGTAAAAAAGATGTAGTTTTAGGTTTTGATAAAGCAGAGGACTATAAAGGAGCACATCCATTTTTTGGCGTGGTAGCGGGAAGATTTGCAAACCGCATAAACAAAGGCAAATTTGAATTAGGTGGAAAAACTTATCAACTAGAAACCAATGACGGAGCAAATCACTTGCATGGTGGTTCTAATGGGTTTGATAAAAGAGTATGGAATGTACTAGAATCTTCTTCTTCCAAAATTGTATTTGAGTATGATAGCCCTGATGGTGAAGAAAATTACCCAGGAAATTTAAAAGCAAAAGTAACTTATACCCTCACAGATGATAATGTGTTGCGTATGGATTATAACAATACTACAGAAACAGAAACAATATGTAACTTAACCAACCATAGTTACTTTAATTTGGAAGGTCATGATGGAAGCCCAGTTACAGGACATGAATTACAAGTATTTGCAGAAAAAACCACAGCCGTTGATGAAGAACTAATTCCCACAGGCGAATTAACAAAATTAGCAGGCACTCCATTAGACTTGAGTACTTTAATACCAATTGGCACAAACATTCATGAAGTGGGTAAGTTGGCGGGTACAGGTGGATATGACCATAATTTTGTTCTGGATAAAAAAGAAGGGTTAGCCGCCATTTTGTATTCCCCTGTTACAGGCATTCGTATGTCTGTTTCTACAAACAGCCCTGGATTGCAAATTTACACTGCTAATAACTTAGATGGTTCATTGGTGGGCAAGGGTGGAGTAAAATACCCTAAACATGGTGGTGTATGCTTAGAAACGCAAATTTTCCCTGATTCTCCCAACCATACAAATTTCCCAACTTCTGTTGTTTCCAAAGATAATCCACAAAATTTTTACACTGAATTTAAATTTGATTGGTAAAGTAAATAATGGAAAATCGAATTGAAGTTTTAAGAAAATACATCAACGAAGTTTTATTACACATGTATGATGTAGAAAATCGCCGTTGTGCATATCTTCATCTATATGGTGTATCACAAGCCTGTGCATTAATAGCCTTAAAACGTCGCGAAGATGTAGAACTTGCTACAATGGCGGGCATGTTACATGATTTTTACACATACAAAGTAGGTAGCCCTGAAAACCATGCTGTATTAGGTGCTACACTTGCCAAAGAAGTTCTTGAAGAGTTACAAATTACAAGCTCCAAAGAAACAGAAAAAATCTGCTCTGCAATTCACAATCACAGTACAAAACATGGCAAATTCTCTACATTTGATGAAGTGCTTATCGGCGCTGATGTTTTGCAACATGTTCTTTATAATTATTCTGAACCAATAAAGGAAAACGAAAAAGAGCGATTTGCAAAACTGGTTGAAGAATTTGACTTGTAAAGTTGAACTCAAGCATTGTCATTGTGGGCTTGACCCGCAATCAATCGCGGAATGACGCGAATTTACAGTTTTGAGAAATTTTAACCCTTGATTCGCATTAACAAACCCGTCACTGCTACATACAATGACGGGTTTATTTTCTTTATTTTCTTTATGGAAACAAATTTTTAAAATTATTTTGTCGTAATGCTTCATATAAAACAATACCCACAGAAACCGATAGATTTAATGAACGTTCTTCGCCTATCATGGGAATTTTTACAATATTATTTGGATATTGCTCTAGTAGTGCTACTGGAAGCCCCACAGTTTCACTTCCAAAAACTATAAAATCATCCTGTTTGTATTCTACGTTGGTATAAATTTCTCCACAACCTGACTCCGCTAAAAAAAAGCGGATGTCAGGGTTACGTGTTAAGAACTCTTGAAAATTTATATACTCACTTACCCTTATTTTGTGCCAATAATCCAATCCAGACCGCTTTAGCGATTTTTCATCAAGGAAAAATCCCAGCGGGTGAATTAGATGTAAACCTGAATTTGTCATTAGGCAAGTACGCCCAATTGCTCCTGTATTATGAGGAATTTCAGGTTGATATAAAACAATATTCATTATACACCAAAGAATGTGCCAATATAACGCACTAAAACACCAGCTAAAATTCCAATAAAAGGATTTTTAGTTAAGGCTGTAACACCCATTGCAATTGCAGACTCTGCAAGATTGCCATGAAATTGCATAGCTCTTGGACCAGTTCTGAAATAAGGTACAAGATTTGGCAAGAATGTTTCAAAGAAACCGATAACAACAAGGAAACCAGCAATACTTTGTACAGGCATGTATTTACATATTTTTGTTACAAGCCCAAGTAATGCAATTGCACCCAAAACTAGCATTAATACAAAAGCACCCAATATTGGCCATGGAGCTGCTGCCGTACCAGAAATAATTGGTTCAAGTGGCATACCACCAAAAATAACTCCAATAAAATCTACAAGACCAGTGATAAGAATTAGATGGTCAAAATTTTGCGGAACTCCTGACATGTTAGCATTAATAGTACCAAACGATGTTACAACACCAATTCCTAGGCAAATTAAAGCACAAGCAGACAATATAGACCTAATATTAATACGTGGTGTAACAAGTTTCCAGTCTCCATTTTTCCAGTAACCCGCTGTCCAAAATTTGGGGTCATCACTTTCGCTTCTTTCATTGTTTTCGTTTCCTTTGTCGCTTGCATTTTCAACTGCTAAAGACTCGCCACGAATTTTTTTCATTATTAAATAATAAGCAGTAGAAATTCCCACAGAACCAGCCACAGTATATACTAGCACGTTTGCACTGGGGACAATCCCACTGTTTAAATTAAAGAATCCAAAAATAAGCAATGCGCTTACAAGTGACACCATACCAACCGAAAAATTACCCTTTTGTTTGTCTGTTATAAAGTCTGCACCAATTTGGGCAAGCATTATACCTACACCAGCCATCATACCAGCCATAACCGCCGGACCAGCAAAATCTACAACTGTTGAAATTGCTCCCGCCAATCCAAGAACCGTAGAAACAACTGCCGCCATTATCAAGGCTGCTACTCTTTCGCGCTCATCTTCATTACGCCCCGCAAGTGCTATCATTGCAGATTGACCAGACACTGGAGATACAGACCTAAGTGCCAAACTTAACCCAGCTGCCACCATAAATGCAAGCCCAGTGGGTTTCATTTTAAATCCTAATCCTTGTGCAAATGCTAGTTGCGTTAATCCATTGATTGCAACAAAAACTACAGCTAGTACAAATGGGAATATATCACCCATCGTTAAACACATCCTTTTTAGTTTGATTTTAAATTACATTCACAGTAAAACAAAAAAACCGCGCAAGTATGGTTACATACTCCACGCGGGTTATTTGATACAAGATGTACACACTACGCCCTTCAAACTTACAATAAGCGCTGTTGAAAATATTTCCAATATCTCCATAAGGTGTCACCTCCTTAACTTACTATACGCCCATTATATCACTGACTGTTTGGTTGTCAAATATAAAACAACTCCTTTTTATGGAAATTAGCAAAACCTTTAAACGAAAAACGCGAATGCCCTCAAGCTCTTTTAAACTAACTCTGATAATGCTGCTCCAACCGCTGTAGCATAAATTGCATTGGTGGGAATATGAAAACACACAGGGTACATTTGTGATAAAGTGTCAAAAACAATACGAGCCTGCGGAATAGAAGAAAGCGAACCAATTAAAACAATGTCTTTTACACTACTTTCATGCAAGGTTGCAAAAACCGCCATCATACCAATACTTTCAAAAATCATGTTAATTAGCCCCAAAATAATATCTGGGGCTTCTGCTGTATCCTTGTAATTACCAAAGTTTGCAACCGTAGTAGTTGGAGGCAAATTTCCAACTTTTTCTTTAGAAATATCACTGAGGCGCAAATCAACATTACCAAGATTCCCTTTTGTTGCCATAGATGTAATACTCGCAAAGCTATGTGCATTTGCAAAACGTTCTGCAAGGCTTAATAATGTTCCTCCACCAAGTCCACTTCCGCCTAAATGTTTTATTTCATCTTTTGAAGCCCTAACAAGAGCCGTGCCTGTACCTGCGCTTATTATTAAGGCTTGGGAAAGGTTCGCCATTTTTAAGCCCCCCAACCCAATAGCTAAAAATTCATCAACTCTTTTTGTTGGAATGTCATACATACCCGCTTCTAAGTAAGATGCACCAACCCCAGTTACTACTATTTGTTTGATATCACTAATTCGTAAATTATATGTTGCAGTAAATTTGCCAAACGCTCCAAAAGCAGAAGTAACTTGGTCACTTGCGTCCACTTGCAACATTCCAACATATTCACCTGTGGGCTTTATTCCTATTATTTTTGTAGTAGAGCCTCCTACATCAATTCCTAAAATCACTTGTTAGCTCCTGATATTCTCGGCGAAAAACCAAAACTTCGGCGCAATACAATATATAATGCAAAACATATGGCGGGAACAAGAACCCCCGCAACAATAGCTTCCGCAAGCCCAGCAGTACTAATAATAAATAAAACAACTGCATACATATCAGCAACAAGTTCACCCCGCCCACGTGCTATTGCCCATGGATTGCGGAAAAAGAAGTACCATAAATGCATAACCATAAGTGTATGCATTATTGAACTGATTACGCCTGTTACAGCCAAGTTTATAATCATAAAATGGTCTGTTGTAAGTCTTTTAATTCCTTTGTATAAAAACCACGGCAAAATCCCAAGTATAATACGTGGCACAAATGCCACAACCAGAGCAAACGGACTACCCCTATCTGTGCCATACACAGGAATAAAAGGCGAAAATACAAAAGAGCTTACCACTGGCATTACAGTGGTTCTAACAACTGATGCTACACCAAACATAAAACCAACCACTGCCCCATATTTAGGACCTAACATCAAAGATGCTACTATTACAGGAATATGCAAAGTAGTAGCACTTCCCAAGCCTGGTACAGGGATAAAACCCAAAAATGTTGCCGAAAGCAAAGCAATAATTGCGGCAAACATTCCTAAAATAGTAATACTAGTAGTCCTGCTTAAACTTTTGTTAAACATAAAAACCTCCTCATTACTCATATTTGTGAAGTGTAATTATACCATGAAATTTTTTAACAGTGAATTTAATCACTTAAATTATCTAAAAGTTCACTAATTTCTTTAATTTGTCTTGCTCCTCCATCACTTAGGATGTTTTCGGCTCTTTCTGTTTTATCATTTTTAAAATTGCGCAATGTGATATATGGGTGAGGTGTTGAGGTAAATAACAATTTTGTGGGATGTTTTACAAGTAAAGCTGTTAATTTATCAAGATTAACAGGAGCTTCTGCGCTAAAGGATATAATAACATTAATCCCCTTTTGAGTAATGGATAGTATGCCCAAATTTTTACATTTTGCTTTAACTAATGCAATATCTAAAAGATTAATCACAGGTGAAGGCATATTACCAAAACGGTCTTCTATTTCTTCTTGTACATCATAGTAGTCTGGTTGGTTTGTAATTAAAGATATTTTTTTATAAATCTCCAATTTTTGCAACTCGTCAGAGATAAAATACGTTGGAATGTGGGCATCAATACTAATGTCAATGCTGGTTTCAGGTGTTATTTGAATGGGAGTGCCTTGTAATTCGGCAACCACCTCTGCCAACATCTTACAATACATATCATAACCAACACTTGCCATATGCCCATGTTGCTCTGCACCCAAAAGATTACCTGCGCCACGAATTTCCAAGTCACGCATGGCAATTTTAAAGCCTGCACCAAACTCTGTAAATTCGCGTATAGTTTGTAATCTTTTATCTGCATCCTCTTGTAAAACTTTGTCACGACGATACATTAAATATGCATAAGCTAGGCGGCTGGAGCGCCCCACACGCCCACGCAATTGATACAATTGGCTTAACCCCATCATGTCTGCATTTTGAATAATAATTGTATTTACATTGGATATATCAAGCCCTGTTTCTATAATGGTTGTGCAAACCAGTACATCAATTTCTTTTTCTATAAAATCATGCATTATATTTTCTAGTTCGCGCTCACTCATTTGCCCATGTGCAAATGCAATTCGTGCAAGTGGGGCAAGGGCTTGCACTTGGCTTGCCACTTCATCAATGTTTTGCACACGGTTGTGCAGATAATAAACTTGCCCATTTCTTGCCAATTCACGATTAATTGCCTCGCGCACAAATTCTTGATTATATTCCATTACATATGTTTGAATGGGTTGACGCTCTTCTGGTGGTTCATCCAAAATACTCATATCACGAATGCCTGTAAGACTAAAATGTAAAGTTCTGGGAATTGGAGTGGCTGTTAGGGTAAGCACATCAACATTGTTACTCATTTCTTTTAGTTTCTCTTTATGCCCAACACCAAAACGTTGTTCTTCATCAACCACAACCAAACCCAAGTCATGGAAGTTTACGTCCTTTGACAAGAGCCTGTGTGTGCCAATTACAATATCAATTGAACCCTCTTTTAATTTTTTTATTGTGGTTTGTTGCTCTTTTTTGGAACGAAAACGAGATAAACAACCAATACTTATTGGATAGTCTTTCATGCGCTCTGTAAATGTTTGAAAGTGTTGCTGTGCTAAAATTGTTGTTGGTACAAGGTATGCCACTTGTTTACTATCTTGCACTGCCTTAAATGCCGCTCGAATTGCTATTTCTGTTTTGCCATAACCAACATCCCCACAAATAAGCCTATCCATTACTTTTGTAGATTCCATGTCGCGTTTTACATCTTCTATAGCAACAAGCTGGTCATTTGTTTCCATATATGGGAAGTTTGATTCAAATTCTGTTTGCCATACAGTATCACTCCCAAAGCGGTATGCCTGCATTGCTTGACGTTTTGCATATAATTCAATTAGGTCTGAGGCTAGTATTTCGACTGCTTTTCTTGCCTTTAGTTTTTGTTTTGTCCAATCCATGCCACCTAATTTATTTAACTTAGTTTTTTCTTTGCCTATATATTTTTGTATTAAATCCATTTGCGCCGTTTGCACATAGATATTTCCGCCATCAGAATATTCTAGTTTAAGATAATCACGGCTTAATCCATCAGTGGTAACTTGCTCTATTCCGCGATATATGCCTATACCATGATTGTCATGAACGATATAATCACCTATACGCAAATCTGTAAAATGTGAAATTTTTTCGCTATTTTGACTTTTTCGTATTCTTCGTTTGCTACTTTTTTGTGTAGTAAATAATTCCTTATCTGTAATAACTACCAATTTAATGTCTGGATATTCAAATCCCGCAGAAAGAGTGCCGCGTGTAATTATTATAACACCTGTAGATAACTCTCTTGCCCCGTTTGCCAAACTATCTGTAAAATATGCCAATAATTCCAACTCTTTTAATGCTTTTTCAAGGTGTAATCCTTGGCGACGAGTACCCGCAAGTAGCACAATTGAATAACCCTTATTAACCCAACTTGATAAATCTTGTGCTAAATCGCTGGATTTATGGCGTAGTGGCATACATGTGCGCACATCCACAGACAAAGGTTTTATATTAAAGTCCGTTAGAGTCCCTGTTTTTGATGAATATAAAACTCTGTTAAATTTTTCTGTTTTAGATAAAACTTGTCCCCACAAAAGTAATACATTAGATTGCTCTGGAAGTAATCGCCCCGCTATTAAACGATTGCTAATACTTTCATTAAATTCTGTGCGGATGGTTTCCATGTGTATTGTAATGGCATTGGGTTCATCAAAGAAAATGATTGTATCAGTTGGTATATAGTCAAGTAAATTACTTTCTTTCTCATAAAAAAACGGCAAAAAAGCCTCAACAGAAGAGTCTAAAGTACGCTCTAATACGTCCTCTAAAATCTCTGTGAGTTTTTGCGCTTCTTCTTTTAAATTTTGTGAAAGTAAGATTTTATGTTGCTCTTTATATGCCTCTTTAATTTTTAAAATAGCAGAATCACGACATGTGGAGTCAAATACCAACTCACGCATTGGAGAAACTTCAAATGATGTTACATTACTTTCAATAGAACGCTGTGTAAGTGCGTCAATTACACGAATTGAATCTATTTCGTCGTCAAAGAATTCTACGCGAAATGCCTGTCCTTCTGGAAGTGAAAGTATGGTATTATTTGCACAATAACCCGCAACTGCTGGATAAATATCCAAAATACCACCACGCATTGCAAATTGCCCTGCACCTTCTGTAAGGTCTCGGCGTTCATATCCCATTTGAACAAGTTTTTCCAAAACTGTTTCTGAATCAGTTATGTCCCCAATTTCAAGATGTAACTTGTAATTATGAAAAATTTCTGGTGGGGTCATTCTGTCCAAAAGGGCTTCTGATGACAATACTACAACTGGTGGTGTTTTACCATTGGTATTTGAATTGGAATACTTTAATTTGTCCAATATTTTAAGGCGCTGGCGGGTTATATCCACACTTTTTACATCTGCTGCATAAAACAAAAAATCTCGACTGGGGTATAAATAACATGAATTATTAAAAAAATAATACATGTCTTGATATATTTCTTTTGCTTTAAGTTCAGACGAGGCAATTATTAATGCTGGTTTATTACATAATAGCCCTGCCGTTAAATGCCATTTTTGCGCGTTTATAACCCCGTTTAACCAAAAAGTACAGGGTGATTGGGATGAGTTGGCTAATCCTTCGCTTACGATTTTAAAATAATCAGCTTTCTGCAATGGGACAAGCAAGGAATGTTGTTCATTCATTTTGTTCTACTCCTGAATCGTTAGTTGAGTTAGTTAAATTGCTTGATTTAATTGGGTCTATTATTTTAAGTGCTTTTGTATTTGGTTTGCGTTGGTTGTAAAAATTCATGGCGTTTAAACATCCTTCTTTAATAATCATTTGCACTGCATCACCAGCTTTTGTTACTCCTTGAATCATAGATTCCCATTCAGATTTCCTAAAACGACTTAATACATAATCAGATAACGCCCAGCCTTCTGGTTTTGGGTCTATGCCAATTCTAACGCGTGAAAATTCATCTGTACCAAGGTTAGCTATGATATTTACCATGCCTTTTTGCCCACCGGCGCTACCTCTTTCACGCACACGAATATCACCCAAATAGAGTGCAACATCATCATACACTACAATCAATGACGAATTTGGCAATTTATAGTAGTTTAACACAGTACGAACTGCTTCGCCACTAAGATTCATGTATGTCGTGGGCTTAATTAGTAAAACATCTGTGTTGTCTATTTTTCCCTCTCCAATGTGGGAACGCAAACGCCGATTACTTTTCATTTTTATTTTAAAGTCATAGCACAACTTATCAATCATTTCAAAACCTACATTGTGCCGTGTTCCGTTATATGTGTCGCCTGGGTTGCCCAAGCCTACAATTACATACATACATAACTCCTTTAGTTTAGGAATGCCTAAATAATAACTTAGCGCTTTATAGTGAATTGCGAAAAAGCGTAATATTATGCTATTATAGTGAATCAATAGGAACAATGCAATTCATCCCACACCCAGCAAACTTTTTGAAAAAAGTTTGACAAAAACTTCAAAGAAAAACGCGAATGCGTTTTTCAGGAAAGGGGTCAAGGGGACAAGTCCCCTTGTGGGAGTGTGAGGGTGAAACCCTCACGGTCTTTAGTGCCAATGAAAGGACTGAGTTTAAATAATGGACGCTAATTTATATATTAATAGGGAATTATCTTGGTTGGAATTTAACGAGCGTGTATTAGAAGAAGCACAAGATAAATCAAATCCTTTAATGGAACGTTTGAAATTTTTAGCCATTTCTGCCTCAAACCTAGATGAGTTTTTTATGATACGAGTATCTTCTTTAATGCGTAGCCAAAAATTGGAAGAAGACCCCTCTGGAATGACACCAAAGGCGCAATTGTCAGCAATATCCAAACGAGTTCATGAAATGGTTGCCAAACAATACTCATGTTTTACTCGTAGTATTTTGCCTGCAATGGAAAAAGAAAATATTCGCTTTTTGTCATATGCACAACTGGACGAGAACCAAAAAGAACATGTGGACACCTATTTTAATGATGCACTTTATCAAGTTCTAACTCCAATGGCAATAGACCAAAGCCGCCCATTTCCAATGATTAACAATCGTATGGTAAATATTTTTATAGAGCTTGCTCCTGATGAAGATTCGCCTATGGTGCGTACAGTTGTATGGGATGAAGCGGAAAGCCGCTGGGTAATCTCTGATGAACGCCCAATTGGTCCAAGGTATGCGCTTGTGCAAGTGCCTACTGTAGTTCCACGTATTGTTGCTCTTCCGAATCCAATAAACCCAACAAATCCAACATTTTCTGAAGAAAGTTTTTATGATTATATCCTATTGGAAAATATTATTCTTGAACATATCGGAAAGTTGTTTACAGGGCATACAGTTGTGCGCACGGCTTTGTTGCGTATTACACGCAATTCTGATTTAAGTATTGATGAAGAAGAAGTTGAAGACCTTTTGGATGAAATGGCACGCTCTTTAAAGGGGCGACGTTGGGGTATTCCTGTACGCATTGAAATAACTAAAGGAATTAGCACAAATGCAATGAAATTATTAGAAAAAGAGCTGGGATTAACAAAAGACAATGTTTATGAAATAAATGGTCCTTTGGATATTACTTCTTGGATGGGTTTCGCAACACAAGCGGAGTTTTCTGCATTCCGCCATAAACGTGTGCCTGCCGTTCCAGTACCTGAATTTGTAAATGAAAAATCTATGTTTGATGTAATACGTAAAAGAGACGTGTTGGCGCACCATCCGTATATGTCATTTGATTGTGTTTCGCAATTTGTGCAAGAGGCAGCAACAGACCCTAGAGTTTTAGCAATAAAACAAACATTATATCGTGTGAGTGGGCAGTCACCAATTGTTAAAGCTCTGATTCAAGCAGCAGAAAATGGCAAACAAGTTAGTGTTTTGGTAGAATTAAAAGCTCGCTTTGATGAAGAAAATAATATTAACTGGGCGCGCAAAATGGAAAAAGCAGGGGTTCATGTAATTTATGGTCTTATAGGCTTAAAAACCCACTGTAAAGTATGTTTAGTTGTTCGTCGTGAAGATGATGCTATCAGGCGTTATCTTCATCTTGGCACAGGAAACTATAATGAATCAACTGCTAAAATATATACAGATATTGGTTTATTTACTTGTCGCGAAACCTTTGGGCAAGACGCATCAGTTTTATTTAATGTATTAACAGGTTATACAAAATCTATGGATTGGCAAAAATTTGCAGTTGCACCAAGAACATTACGCCCCGCTTTTTTGCGTTTGGTAGAGCAAGAACGCCTAAATGCTTTAGCGGGCAAACCCGCGGGAATAACTGCAAGAATGAACTCATTATCTGATGTACAGCTTATTAATGCCCTGTATGAGGCTTCACAAGCAGGGGTGAAAATTCATCTTTTAGTAAGGGGTATATGTTGCCTAAAATCTGGAATAAAAGGGGTTAGCGAAAATATAACTGTCACCAGCATAATTGACAGGTATTTAGAGCATAGCAGAATTTTTATTTTTGAAAATGCTGGGCGAAAGCGCGTATATCTTTCTAGTGCAGACTGGATGGCAAGAAACCTTGACCGCCGTATAGAAGTTCTTTTTCCCATAGATGATGAAACATTAAAAAAGGAAATTTCAGACATATTAGAGTTGTCCATTTCAGATAATTTTAAAGGGCGTGTGCAATCATCAGATGGTACTTATCACCGTCCATCACGACGCGGAAAAGTAACTATACATTCTCAAATGCTTCATCACGAACGCGCAAAATTGAGTTATAAAACAATAGTGGAAACTGATTTTTTTAAGGAGTAACTAATATGAAACATATAGGTGTAATAATGGATGGGAATCGCCGTTGGGCAAAAGCAAATGCCATAGATTTATATAGAGGGCATGATAAAGGCGCTAATACTTTTGGGCATTTGTGCGAATGGTGCTTGTTGGCAAAAGTAGAATTTTTAACGGTTTATGCTTTTTCTACAGAAAACTGGAAACGCACAGACAAGGAAATTCATCATTTATTTGGTTTAATGGAAAAATACTTCCTAGAAGAAAAAGCACGTTGCGTTGAAAAAGGCATAAAAATAACTATTATTGGCGAAAGAGACAGATTTAGTAGTAGAGTTCTTTCGGTTATACAAAGCATGGAAGAAGCTACAAAAAATTGTACAAAGTTGAGGGTGCAAATTGCCCTAAGTTATGGCGGGCGCAACGAAATTGTACGAGCTGTACAAAAAATAGCCACAGAAGTGGCTAATGGAAAGCTGGACATAAGCAAGATTACTACAATTACAGAGGACTCATTTTCTTCATACCTAGATACTGCCCATTTACCTGATGTAGATTTAGTTATTCGCACTGGGGGGGCGGAAAATCGCCGTTTAAGCAATTTTTTACCATGGCAAACTGTTTATTCAGAGTTGTTTTTTTCAGATTTATTGTGGCCTGATTTTTCCCAAGAAGAATTTACACGCGCTATAGAATATTATCGTTCTGTAAAACGCAAACTAGGAAGTTAGTGATATTTCATAAGGGTGTGTAATTCATATTCAAAACATATTCCAAATCGTGGGTTTTGTTTGTTTTTAAGTGTTTGAGAAATACTAGTGGTTGTAAAGTCCATGGCGATATTTGCTGATTTTTCTAAATTATTGCCTGTTAATAGCATTGATAACAAAACACTTGCAAAAATATCACCCGCACCTGAAAATTGACCTTCTATAATAGGTCTTTTTGCATAAAAAAAAGTATTTTTTTCGTAAGCTATTGTAATAATCTCGCTTTTGCTTTTGTTATGCACCCCTGTTAATACTATCTGCTTGTCTGCTCCTATTAGGTCAAGCAGTTTTTTTATTATAGTTTCAAGTTCTGTATTCGTGTAAATTTCTTTATATTCCTCACCAATAAGTAAAGTTGCCTCTGTAATATTGGGTGTTATTATATCTGCTTGTTTGCACAAAAAAAGCATTTTTTGGGGAAATTGGGGGGTGAATGTTTTGTATAATTTACCATTATCGCCCATTACAGGGTCAACTAATATTAAGGGTTTTTTACCATTTATTTGATTAGTTTTATTTCCAAACATAATAAAAATATCTTTGAGTATATCAATTTGTTTAATTGAGCCTAAAAAACCACTGTAAATCGCATCAAACTCTAATCCAATATTCTGCCAGTGCAAGGCGGTTGGAATCATTTCATTTGTAAAATCTGTATAAGTAAAACCATCAATCCCTGTGTGTGTAGACAAAAATGCTGTAGGTAACACACAACAATTTAAACCCGCCACTGATAAAATGGGTAAGGCTACTGTAAGCGAACATCTGCCAAACCCTGATATATCATGTATTGCTGCAACTCTTTTCAAATAACGTCATTCCTTTTTTATAGAGTACAATTTACTATAACATAAGTTTAAAGAATATTGTAGTTGAGGCTAAAAAATGATATAGTTTCCTGGTTGTTTATCTGCTTTAATTTAGGTGAGATGATTATGATTCAAGATAATGTTGATTATGTTAGTTTAAACCAAACAAATCAGTTGGCAAAAGAACTGTATAACAGTTTCATGCACAAAGGATACAAACATACAGGGGTAAAAACTTCATACAAAAAACCTCACGATTCAGAAGCATTTACAATGTATCGTGATGAAGGAGCTACTATTTTTATTGTGCATGTGGCAAATCTTTCCCGTTTAGAAAAAGAGGATTTACGCCCATGGCATGATAAAACTATTGAATGGGTTAATCCCATGGGTGGGCATTACACTCATGTGCTTAATGCATTTATTTTGGTGGGCAAAGATACTTTACACAGCCATTTTCCGCTATTGGCAAAGGATGCCCAAGTGTTTTCAAGCCAATCGCCATATAATGTATATTGGCACGTTGATGTTAATTCTGAAGATATACATTCACCACAGCTTGGCGATATTATGGGGTTAAGCCCAATTATTGAACAATCATTAAAAAATTGTAAGACTATTAACCATTCAAAATCTCCTGATATTATTGAAATGCCTCCAAAGTCAAATTATGAAAAAAAAGTATATAATGTAGATGAAGACACTGATATTGAAACGGAAACAGAGGAATTAGGCTCGTTATTTAAGTTGCTGGGATGGAAAGAATTGCCTCATATGGTTTGCTTTCTGTTGGCTGTTCATCTGTTTATATCACTTGCAATGTTTACATCAGAGATTTACGTGCCTGACTATTTTTCGTTTGCTGTAAGATTTAACGCAATAGTGCCTAGCCTAATATGGAATAATGGCGAATTTTATCGCTTATTTACATCTATTTTTGTGCATTAC
>Ga0123355_10007840_pt1 | contig 16080 bp, 16 predicted proteins | sample TergutEmb28metaG_3_FD_89872 | JGI IMG/M metagenome (GOLD analysis project Ga0123355, IMG submission 89872) | Embiratermes neotenicus P1 segment gut microbial communities from Petit-Saut dam, French Guiana - Emb289 P1 | ecosystem: Host-associated > Arthropoda: Insects > Digestive system > Gut ...
AGTAGGTTTTTGGAACTTTTTAGAGGAAGTTGCTTTCATTTTCTTTGCCTGCTCCTCAAGTCCTTCCCTGGCAGCCTCTCGAAACACTTTCACTTTTTGAGCTCTGCTGATAGTCGCAGTTGTCCTGTCAGGGGTTTTAGAGATTGCTACTGGGTCAATTTTTTATTTTGAACTTCGGTCTCCACTTCCATTCTTACGTAGGTTTCTGTTTCATTTGTATTATCATTACCTTGCAATTCCAAATCAAGTGTTGGTTCGTGGTCTGTGTTTGAGTTTCATAGAACAATGCAAGATAAATGACCGCCAAAATATTTTAAACATATATGTTCAATGAATAATTAAAAGTTAAAACACCCACACTTACAAAGCATAATCACAGCCAAACAAAACTGACTTTTACCAATACGTGCCGGTAAATGCCATCATTTACCGACATGGTTTGGTAAAAGCCCGAAATGGAAGCGTTTCCAAGCATTTTTCAGACTTTTACCACCTCATTATGGTAAGTGCTAGGATTTACTGCTAAAACCTAGGTTTTACCAATCTTCGGGCTTCTACAGTAACCGGTATATCAGCTGTAATATACCGGCCTCAGTTGTTGTAGCAGTGACCAAAATAATTGTTAGCTGCTGTCCCAAACGCTGCATATAGCTGCAGTCGGCACGGCGTGGTCGCTGCTAAGCTCACCTCGGAACGGCCAGGCAGCGTTATTACCCATTTCAAAAACATTTACTCTGTTTGGAGTATATTTCTTGCTTCAGTCACTATAGATTTTTTTTTCTTTTTACCCAGTCAAAACACTTGGCGGTGCATGAAAATGCTTCTTATGTTACTGGCTTGTCTCTTAACCACTACACCAACATCTAGCAAGAAATCTGGTCACTATGCAAGCTACCTGTTATTGTTACGACCATATAGCTTACGAGTCGGCGATAGGCTGGCCTAGTGCCTGGGATGGAGGGAAGAAAATTCTTCCTTTTTTTCTGTTGAAATCTACTGGAGAACCTCTAGATGGAAAGTCGAGAACTAAATGGAAAATTATAATTAGGGACGTCACTCAATATCAATAAATTGAATCGATATACTGCATTATTAGGGCCGCTATAGCTCAGTTGGTATAGTGACTCGCTGTGGGCTGGACGGTTCGGGGATCGAATCGCGATGGGGGGCGAGATTTTCCGAACCCGCCCAGACCGGCCCTGGGGCCCACTCAGCCTCCTATACAATGGGTACCGGGTCTTTCCTGGGGGTAAGGCGGCCAGGCCGTGTCGTTGACCACCCACCCCATCTAGCAGCGGGGTTAAAGAAAGAGTGCAGTAATACCTCTACTTCCCCTCTGGGCCTTCGTGGCCTGTTCTAGGGTGAACTTTAATTTTACTTTGCATTATACCGCACTATTATTTGATATCATTATGGTTTCATATTGCAACGAAAATGGAGAGATGTCGTTGAGTGTACTGGGAATGTGTGGACAGTCCAGACAGCTGCGTAAAGCAAACAGGAGTAATGCGTGGAGGTGCGAATGGTTACGTGACACTTCCTGAGGGTGGGGAAATCTTAACAAGTGCAACATTGCCTAATATCAATGTATGGATTTATTTTTTATGCTATAAAGTTCAGCTCTCACTTCCTGTCGGCTTGCTTGTCGTATCGACGTAACCCACACGTCTAACAGTCCACAACCCCAAAGAATTAACAGAGGGAGTTGAAAAATGGTTGTGCCAAATAAAATAAGGGCTTCGTAATATTTCATAGCAATATCCATTCCCATCAAAAAGATTATAAAGTTGCTGGGTACAAATTTTGAACATGACTTCCCGGCATCTTTACGTTCTGAGTTTACATTTGATTGGTTTATATGTACCTCCCCCCCCCCTCCCCGTAACGACCAAAAGTATTGTATGTCTCAGTTCTTGGTAACATGGTACCCCTCTTTATGTTACATATGTCACATAAGAAACACTAAAAAAAGAAATACATTGACTGAGTTCTTATTTTTTAACACATTTTAATACATGACTGAGGCCTAATGCGATTGTAAATAACAGAAATTAATTTTTAAAAATGAGATATAATTTTAGTAAACGCAATTTATGTCTGTCTTTTTTAAGTGCTGTATATGTTATTAGCCTGATGTTGCCCCTTGAGGGTCGAAACATGTATCTACAATAAACAGTACCAAAATATAGTTATGTTAAAGGTTTTTATTTATTTTTTGTTTGTTCAACTGATCATACGACAACACAATGGAATGTAGTACTTTACAAAATTTTTGAAAAACATTTGAGAATAGAAGGTTGAAGGAACCGAGTCATGGCTGCGTTCGGTGCATACCTGCAGTTACGTGTAGTCTGTAACTACCGGACTAGAAATGGAACGAATCTTGGCCATCGACGAGCCGACTCTGAAAAGAGAAAACGTCGCTGGAGGATACACCCTCCCGTCCACACTTAACTATGGAATTAATTGCCAGAGTGGAAATTCAATTACCCTGGGCGTGCTATAACAGGCTTGTTAGTCGCAACTGTTTGTTTTGTGCGCCAGCGAATGTAAAGCGAACTTTTGTCTGCGCCTTTAATATTTATATTGCGAATACCCTGAAGCGCCAGCCAGATGATAAAAACAATGCCAGTCCCCACTCGTTTACACACTTTGTTTAATTACCATAGAAATCGAATGAGTGTTTTCGTTTGCCGATATGTTAGTAAAACCACATAGATGATTCCACGAAGATGGCGTCCTTTGTTCTCGAACAGTTATGACTTGAAAGGAATAGAAATATAGATGAGGCTGAAGGTGAAGTGGTGGATTTATTATTGATTAGCATTTGGGTTCGGGCCCTTACGTTTCCGATGCACCTAGGCTTTATAAACGGGCCCTTTGTGTCACATAATCTGATATCAAATCAGTGGAACCCTGTTCCTTGTTAAAGTTCCAGATGGCCTCCAGACTTAACTTTTAATGTCCTCTGGGTCCAAGAAAAAGAAACCAGATATGCATTTTCTTTTTCTCTCAGAAGTCCCAGTAAACGAACCCCCTCCAGATTCCCCTACAGGACCCTTACGGGAAGAGCTGCCTCTTTAATAAGCCTTTTCTACACATCTCTCAAATTCCTCATAAAACTTCTCCTAAATAAAGAAATTTTTCCCTTCTTTCAAAGGCCCTAATAAAGGAGCGCCCCTCCATGTTCCCCAAAGAATGGGGCCCCTATGGAAACAGACGCCCAATTCCAGAGCCTTACTTAGCATATTCTTCGGGTTCCCCAGTAAAGAAGCCCTCCCTCCAGGTTCCTTTCATGGAGCTCTCTCGGAGAGAGAGATGCCCCATTCCTTGACCCCTCTTTCATTCGTCTTTCAAAGGCCCCGGTATAAGAGCACCCTTCCAGGGTCCCCAGTCAAATGATGGAATTGGAGAGGTGGTTAGACCCGTTCTCTTAGAGGAGACGGTAGTTCGAGGTGCTTGATTCTAAGAGAGTCCGCAAGGTGGGCCGACCAGACGCCATCGGCACATGCGTCCTGAATTGCAAGTTCAAAGATTTTCATAGATGATTTCCGATACGTACTTTGATTAATGTTCGTGTGAACGCGGCTGTAAAATTTGAGCTCTATAAAACGTGGAGAGTTATTGACTTGCTAACGAATATTGGCTTCTCAGGAAGGTGTGTGTGTGTCAGAAAATTTGTTTATTACTTTTACTGATCACTGTTTCACTTGGAACGCACGTAGGAACTTCGCTAGGTAAAGGAGAGTGTAACAAGACAGGCAAGTACGTATAAGATAAAGTTGTGACATGTTCGCAAAATCCTTTTACCTCCTCGGATATCCTATTAGACTGATACCATTTCATTCGAAGACAGCGAATTTATGGCGATTTGATGTCGGCGACAACAATAAAAAAAAAGTGTGTAGGACCTTCTTGTGAAGTGCCCAAACTTTTTGTCCGATTTCGAAAAAAAAAAATTTCTATTGAAATTTTCATTGAAGTCCTCAGTATCAAATTTTGCGCAAATCTCTCTCGTGGGGTCCTCTCTTATGTATGCGGAGAGCAGGACAGAGAGATAGAAAGAAAGATGGACGGAAGGACATGAACCAAATAGACGCTTTTCGCTTCCTTGTTACACATGCCTGAAGGTTGATTTAAGCGGTGGTAAATTTGCTAAAGTGATTGAAGTGGCTCAGGTCTGGGGTCTGTTTCCGGTTAATTCAAACGAGGCGTTTATTTATGGGCTGCACAGCTTTTCAAGAAAAAGTATTCAGACAATTTTGTATAGAAGGGGAGTTACTTCTGAATAATTTTGTACCCTATATTTTAAACTTCGGTACGCAAAGATTGTTAGGTGCATGTGAGGTTGTAAAACATTTAATAGCTCCCATTTTTCAGCACACATTTGAACACGGAAAGTGGGCCGCGATAGCTCAGTCGGTATAGAAACTCATTACGGGCTGGATGGTCAGTGGTTCAAATCCCGGTGGGGGTGACATTTTCCGCACCCGTCCAGACCGGCTCTGGGGCCCACCCAGCCTCCTTTACAATGGATACTTGGTCTTTCCCGAGGGTAAAGCGGCTGGGGCGTCTCGTTGACCACCCACTTCCATCTAGCGCTGATGTTAAAGAAAGCGTAGAGCTATACCTCTACTCCCCCGCTGGGCCTTCCTGAACTTTACCTTTACCGAAGACGGCAAAGCCTTGCCGAAACGTGCGTGGTACTTGAAGGAGTTTCGTAAAAGGTGCGTTTTGTTTAGTTACTTGGTTACTTCCGAGATTTGAAGTTAGTAGGGAGTTCGTTTTATGAATTGCCTTCTTTTGAAATAATGCGCTGTGTGGTGGGTAATTTGACATTTTGTGACGTTTCGAACGTCTTTATTTCCAAAGAGTGGCAGGTCTTAAGAGAATAGACAGTTCTGTCATTACCGACTTGTCACAAAAACACCCAATCGAAAAATGAGTTTTATAAACAATTCTCAGTTATGTTTAAGTAACAGGGCTTTGTGGAACGACGGAATTGTGCGTGTAGCGAAGAGACATTTCAGTGGGCGTCTCTTTGAATTAATTCCCCCAAAGAAAGAATGTATTACCGACCAATTCCTTTTCATGTTACGTGGGCTGCTACCATTTCTCGCCATTGTCTCTGTGACATATCATTTACGGGCAGCTTTGTTTAGGTAAGACGTGAGCCTGAAATGATCGGTCTGTAAGCGTAAACCTTGTCACAGGCACATTCCATAATCAATCGTTGTCTAATTTCCAATTCTGTGCCGTGCGACAGTTGTAAGGTAAGCGGAGGAACCAGTACAAATTACGGTAGACGCATTTGAATACTAGTAGCTTGTTCTGAACAGCTAAGACGCCCACGTCAAGGTTTTGTTAATGCAAATGTGCGAATAATAAGGGATGTCTTTCACACTTCTTCTCAGTGATTGTTTGGATGAATTGCCCCCTGCGGGTATTTAAACAGGCCATCACACACAAACACACAGGTAGAGAAGTGGAAATAAATCTAAAATAAAAGAAAACTTTGACAGAGGTTCGTCATGCATTTCTTATTCGTTAGTAATGATTTAATGCATGTAATGTACCAGCAGCTTTGTGCGTGGGTTCTACACTTGTTTGCTCGTTTATCATTCTTGCGCATACAAGTTATGTTTTGGGTAAAAGAGACTCTAACAAATGGGCGGCAGAGGCCATGTCTTTTGTGTATCTACACTTCATTCACCTTGTGACGTATTTGTTTGTAGCAAGATTTCAAATCGACAGGCCCCGTTGGAGAAGGTTCGACCTACGTACTGAACCAATTAGGTAGGGGGAATAGGTGGTTCCGATAATATGCTTGTTTATTTATGGCCTACTGGCTGGTATATTATTTGTCTGATATTGTGTTGCTTTATTAACGTCATCAACTTTGTATACAGCAACTGTGGGGCGATTTTAAGGGAGGTGGGGAGGAGCGGGGAATACAACGACTGTGAGGCGCACAATCCACGGGGCCGCAAAATGAACAGCAGTTTAACCTTTTAAAGCCTAAGTCTTACTTTATGTACCAACAGGTTTAACATTTAACAATTCCACGTTCTGCCCACACAGTGCATTTATGTGTTTTGTGTGGATCTGAGAACAAACGACTATTATTTCCCTATACAGCATTAACTGACTGTCTTTTATAACACAGGTTTAACCTTTTGTAGACCAGTGGTCACTATGTGTACCACCAGGTTTAACATTCAACAATTCTACGTTCTTCCCACGCAGTGTACTTACGTGTTTCGGGTGGATCTGAGAACAAACAGCGATTATTTCTGTATACAGCATGAACTGACTGGCTTTTATAACAGAGATTTAACCCTTTGTAGCCCAGCGGTCACTACATGTACCTCTAGGTTTAACATTCAACAATTCTACTTTCTTCCCACACAGTGTATTTATGTGCTTCGTGTGGATCTGAGAACAAACAGCGATTATTTCTCTATACAACATTAACTGACTGGTTTTTATAGCCGAGATTTAACCCTTTGTAGCCCAGTGGTCACTATATGTACCGCCAGTCTAAACAGCCAACAATTTTACGTTGTGACCACACAGTGTATTATGTGTTCTGTGTGGATCTGAGAACAAACAACGATTATTTCCCTATATAGCGTTAACTGATTGGTTTTTTATAACCGAGATATAGAGTGTTTACTGCACGGTACGAACTGGTTCTTCAAATCGGACAGACACAGTTTCGTTCATAAAGGGACAATTAAGAAATAAATACATTTTCTGCTCTCAGCAAACTCTCTTACCTGAGAAAAATGAAAAAACTCTGTTCAAAGCAAATGTACAGTAATTTTATCGAGCCAAGCAGGCCTGTTTTCCTCAGAACTCTCAGCCTACAATTCATTTCAGATGCATGTATAACTTAAGAACAACAATTCTCTACTTATGTTCACTTAACAACAGGAAACGCACTGCACGTGGGCTTTCCGGAACGACTAAAATTACTCGTACGGTGGTGTGACCTCGTGTCACTGCACAAACAAGTCGCGTTCCCACGACTGGTGTATTTGACAAACATTCCTTACTTATGGTTACCGTAGGTTGCGCCGTCGGAAAGGTACAATTGCACAAACATTGGCCAATTGCCTGTTTACAACCGACTTTCACTAATTGTGACACGAGTTGAAGGAACCGCCAGCGTTTATATTGGACCCATTGCCTTGCCAAAATTTACGTATATAGCGCCCTTACCTGCAAAATAAGTTTCGTTTCTCGCAGTCGGCTATTTCATCACATGCAGATTGGCTGACTGATAATCCGCCTACGGCCGTGCTTTAGCTGGCGGTGGTGCTGGTGTTGGTGATTAACTACGTACAGAAATAACCGCAAGCGTGCAGTTTGTTGTTATTCCGTAACCTTGGGACAGATTCATAAACTTCTTCCGAAGCGAGTTCTCCACAAAGTGCGATCTAGTGCTTCCTCTTTCAATTTCCAGTATCCTCTAATTTCCTTAAGGTTATAGAGTAGTTGCTTATCTCTTCTTCCTCATCTTCTCGTCACTTCTGCCCTTCTCTCAATCTTTTCTGCAGTAACCTGTTTTACAAGGCAGTTCCTACGCAGTATGCCACCAATCCAATTAGCCTTCCTACTTTTTTGAGTGAATTTGTGACCTTCGCATAGAACCGTCATTGCCTTACTTCAAACCGAGTTCAATCCCAACTCTAAGTCCCAACTCACCAAATTTCTTTGCAAGGATATTTAAATTGAGGGACCAAGTGGAACCCGGGATCGAATCCCGTTGTGGGAGAGATTTTCGCACCCCTCCAAATCGGCCCTTGTGCCCACAGGGCGTCCTATAAAAAGGAAACCAGGTCTTCCCTCGGGGTTAAAGCGGTCGGGACGTGGCTTTAACCACCCACCCTCATCTAGCGCCGAGGTTAAAGAAAGAGTAGGGCTATACCTCTACTCCCCTCTGGGCCTTCATTGCCTGTTCCAAGGTGACATTTACTTTACCTTTACATGTACAAAGTAGAGCCATTAGCTAACTGAAAGAAGTCATAATGGGCTTCATGCGTATCGCACGGGAACATCCAGTGTTAAAAAGTGTGCAGCCTGTGACAGGGAGAAAAATGAGAAAAATACAGAGTGGCAAACACTAACACCTGGCGTACTCTTTCAATTTTAATGTTTTTATATTAACAAGGAATAAAGGCGTATTTAAGTTATAATTTAATGGATTGGAAATGAGTAATGCGGAAAAAATATCAGGTAGAAAGGAACTGTGATAAATTCCTCATCGACCTTTTCCAGTTCTTCAGAAAAATGCGAGTCTTCATAAATAACGATTAATAATTATATTACATTATATGGCAACGACAATAATGATTAATTAATGGTAATTAATTTGCTTAACTGTCTAGTTTCAAAGACAGTTTTGCTGAAAAATAAGACTTTAACGTTAACAATTAATTATCGACTGGCGCTCGGGTTTGGAGATTTTAAAATGCAATCTGTGCAACAAAGTTTTGTTCTGCACGAGTTCTACATCGGTCTTTATGATCCAGCTCATTACACCACATGCAAACAACCCTACTACTATGTATAAGGAATTGGTGAATCCCAAAGTATTCCCGATGTGCCATGCTTGCACAGTACGATACTGATTATCAGATTAAAAGGATTGAGATTGGCTGTGCATATAGCACGAATGGGAGAGAAGAGAAATGTGTTCAGTTATCTGGTGGGAAACCCTAAGCTTAGACGGGAGAATAATATTAAATTGAATCTCTTAGGGATATTGTTAGAGGGTGCGAACTGGATCGATTTGATTCAGGATAGAGACATGTGACCGTCTGTTGTAAATACGGTAATAAACCTGAATATTACTGTTGTCTAGGATATTATGCCTTGTAGTCTGCGGGTAAACAGCAGTGATTTTGAATTAACCGCTTAAAAGCAATATTATTGTGTTATGTATTACCTGCTTTAACGTTTGGCAACATAAAGAACTTTGCACAAGCAGCGAATTTGTATGTTGGAACTTCAGAGTAAGTAGTGCTTATTTACGTCAGTAGGTTTGGCCGGTTGTTATTTGTAATGTAGAAACAGCGTGTCTTCTGTGAGGTAGAAATGGCGTTTTTAGATTTAAGTTTAATGAATTGTACACTGAAATAACTTAACGCACGACCTGAGACCTGTCGGATTAAGTTTTTATATACATAACAAAGATTAAACACTTATGTGGAGACCACTTTTGTCCGTTTGTCCATACGTCTATAACCCGACATCAGCCACTCAACTGTCTGTCGGGTTTTTTTTCTAAAATATGATATAGGAGTTCTTTACAAAAAAAAATCGATGTGTAAATTTCGTGAAGATTCGCTCATTGAGAGTCACATTTTACGCAAGCGTGTACACGAACTTCTGCACGTAATCTACATGCTTCTTTATGGATTCGGGTGCAACTCGATACGGACGATCTCCCTGTAGGGCCACTGGGTAATTATGGGTGCCGAGAAATTTGGTACGTTCAAATATACATATATACTGTTCAGGGGTGTAAATAGAAGTTTACTGTGTCCTGTAACTTTTTCGTTCTATGTAGCTGAACTTCTGTACACGAAATAAAGACCAATGCACAAAATATTTTTGAGTGCAGATTTTTTTTTTGTTCGAATTCAACCCAGTAGAAACCAAAATTCGTTTCCGATGGATTTCAGCAGGCAGTGTCCACATGTATTGACCAGTTTGTATAAATTCGGTAGCTTAAAATTTACATAGTGCCTATGTATTAAGAGCCAACAAAATGTACACTTTTACATTAATGTTTTAATTTAACTATAGTGTTTCCGACATGTTTCGAACATACAAATTTTTATCCTCAGGAAGATTTGTACAAGCAGTTTTATGGTATTTCTTTCATATATCCATATAAGCAGACTGGTCGATGGCATGATGTGTTTGATACTCTTCCGGTACCGGGAAACGAACCCCAGCCTCCTGAGTGAAAGCCAGATATACAGTATGAAGCACATCCTGCCACCGACCAGACTGTTTATATGGATGTATGAAAGAAATACCATAAAACTGCATGCACAAGTCTTCCTGAAGATGAACACTTGGATGTTCGAAACATGTCGAAGACACTATAATTAAATTAAAACATTAATTTTAAAAATATGCATTTTGTTAGTTCTTATGACACAGGTGTATCACAACGCACGGTTCAAAGAACGTAAAGTGCATAATGCTGTTGAATACCTTTCACTTTCAGGACCACGCTTTCCTTGTAGGCGTAAATGAAAGTACATTTACATGCATGTTTCATGAAAATTATGTCGTTGAAGTAAAGAACGCCTTGGTAAAACATGTTTTCACTGCGTGACCCACCACATCCTGTGCAGCCTTCTTTAAAAATGTAAGAGTGGATAAATTGACGGCCTCACGCATTTATTACAAACGGACGGACAGACACAGCTCTCTCTCTCTCTCCCCCCCATTTCTTTCACTTCGTTTCTACTTGCTCTGTATTTCCTGTGAGAACTGTTCGAGATATTTCAATCGGACAGACGCCGTAGCCCGAAGCCACGCCAGATCTTAATGAGTCGGACTACAACAGCGAACTCAGATGGTGCTGAAACAAATCACAGTCTTCGTTATCGGTGGAAAACCAATCAGCCGGTCTGTTGTTAATAGAAGGGTTGTATCGGTCTTCCTCAAAGTATTTTTATTTATTTTCTGTTGACGCCCACCCTGGCTACGCAATTTTCCACTTAGTCCATCTTGTCCGCCCTATTCGATTCCATCCCGTCTTATCAAGCAACCGTAGACCAACCGATGGACTGGCGTTACGGTAACAACCATATGGTAACTTGATCTTTGCGGTAGTTTCTTTCTACAAACCGCCATCTCTGTGGGGGTTTATTTTAAATGAAGCCAGAATGAAGACTTTTGTTTTACCACAACCTATTTAAAGTCGCTTGGTAACCAATTTTCGGGAATTAGAGAAGACTACATAACGAGGAGCTTCTTGATCTGTACTGCTCAAGAAATATTATTCGGTTTATCCAATCAAAGGGGCACGCGGTGGCGCAGTTGGTTTTGAGGCACTGCGCTACAAGCCGGAAGATCGCGGGTCGATTCCCGGTTATGTCATTGGACATAATCCTTCCGGTCACACTATGGTTCTGGGGTTGAATCAGCCTCTAACAGAAATGAGTACCAGGAATATTTCCTGGGGCTAAAGGCGGTCGGTGCGTAGTGTTGACAACCCTACCAATTTCACGTACCGATTGTCTAGACATCTAGGAGCTTCATCTTGTTGGAACCCTCAGGGACTGTCCAGGCTGTAATGGGAATGCTTGTATCCAATCAAAAAGAATGAGATGAGTGGGGTATGTGGCACCAATGGAAGGTAGGAGGGTTTTGGTGAGGGGACCCGACGGAAAGAGAACACTTGGAAAAACTAGGCGTAGATGGGTGGATAATATTAAAATGGTTCTTCCAGCAATGGGATGTGGAGGTACGGACTGGACCGATCTGGATCAGGATAGGGACAGGTGGCTGGCACTTGTAAATGCTGTAATGAACCTTCGGGTTCCATAAAGTGCGGGGAATTTCTTGACTAACTGAGAACCGGTTAGCTTCTCAAGAAGGACTCTGCTCCATGGAGTAAGTTACTTTTTAATTAATTGTATGAGAGTTTCACGAAATTGTTTGTAATTGCTTTATTATTTATTAATTGTTTATTATTGCAGCAGTATGAAACACGCGCTGTTGATTCTCCTCGACACAAATCAAATCCGCAACGTAAATAAATTCTCAGACTGACAACAAAAACTAAATACGAAGTGAAATATAAATGTTAGCTTTTAATGATGTCTTGTCCTTACTCCATTCAACGCCGCTAGTTCAAAAGAAATTCTGACAACAGTACGGAGGCGGTAGAGTCGCTTTGTTCAAACATCAAGCACATTCAAGCGAGCGTAAGGCTTAAAATGCTATTTTTATTGTGTCAGTATGTAATATAGCATTGCTCCACAGGTGCCGTAGGTGGCAGTGTCTGCCAAAAGCAGTGTGTCATTAAGCAGTAGGCCCGCTCAGCCCGTTGCCCGATACACCGGGATGCGCTGCTGGCAAAGAATCTTTAAATGAGAAAACGCCTTTTGTCTCTCTCCGCGTTCAAAGCGCTACTTATTCATGGACACGTAGCGTAGACTATATAGAAAGTATCTCCTGGCTGGAAGACCCGGGTCGAATCCCGGTGGAGACAAGATTTTCCGTAACCGACCAAACGGGCCACGAAAGTCACCCAGCTTTCCGTTCAATTGGGGGCCGTGTCTCTTTCCCGGGGGTAAAGAGGCTGGTGTGTGGCTCTGACCACCCAAAACTTTGCAGCGCCGAGGTTGGGAATAGGTGGAGCCATACCTCTATTCTCTATCTGTGCCTTCATGGCGTGTCACGTGGGTGACTTTCACCTGCACCTTATATTAAATTCCTAGCTTATACTGTAAGTGGGTGCTAAAAATAGCGACACTCTAGACTAGGTTTTAAATTGCATTTTTAGTTAAATTTTCCTATCATTATCAGTACGTTTTTTATTGAACACCTTTTGTACAAAATTTTACAGAATTATACACATAAGTTATATGTACAGTAATTAATTCTTCACTCTGTGTGTCGAATGAACTGTTACCAGCAACCTGACCAAATTTTACCCAAGTCGCCCGCACCGCAAAAATACGATGAGCAGGCCTGAGCTAAATGTGCTGTATTTCTGTCCGTATTACAGTGTAGACACATGTTTCTAGAGTTCTACGAGGTTGTGACGACGTTGTATCAAAATTAAGCTTATTCCTTCTGGGTCCATAAGTAGAGAGTAGGTCTGTATGTTGGTCCCAAATCGGCAGGTCTTTTCCTGTAACATACGCCTGACAAAGCCACCGATACTGCCCCGCTACAACGCGTTTTATTTGCTTTTTTCACTTCAGATGATAGAAAAAGTCCGTGAACTTTATGATCTTAAATTTATCAGTAGGTGACACACCTAAAACGAAATCTGTCTGTCTCAGCTTTGAGTTATTTCTGGGTCGTTCCGTGTGCGTCTCTTCTATACACAGTTCATTGAATGTTTATATGGTGATGTAAAAGATAAAGCAATTCCTGTACAGGCCTGAACAGGTCCTGACGGTTTCAGAAGGTTGAGGCTCCCAGATTTCAAGATAATAGCACATGAAGGTGGTAAGGTTGTCAGCCCTACGCACCGGCAACCTTCACCCCCCAGGAAGCTTTCCTGGTACTCATTTCTGTTAGAGGCTGAGTCGACCTCAAGACCATAGTGTGGCCGGAAGGATTATGTCAATGAAAAATTTCGCTGACACAATCGGGAATCGAACCCGCGAATATATATATATATATACACATAACTAATTTACGAAAAATAATTTTAATGTAGTCGATGATGAAAAATAAATTTTGTCAATTTGTGTATGCCTGAAACATGGCGTCTAAACTTTTCGACCACGTCAAATTTGAAGTTCTAGAAACCATAACACTGTACTGTACTTGATCCGGTAACCGGCAATTTCAAGGCAAATTAGTTTTGTAGATTTATCAACAAATCTATCCGAAGGGCCAGGCCTATCAAGATTATTGGAGATACGGACAACCAGCTACCGGATAATTGGAGTTCTACTGCTTCAGTAGTACCACCGCAGCGGTCAAATGGTCACTTGCTAATTCGTGCTATTTCTTTTTGACGTGTATGAACTTCGCTGCACATCACGACAAAGTGTCTGTCTCTTTATGACTTGCAAGGTATGGGCTGTGTATGTAGCATACGTAGGAAGCAAGCGAAAAGAAAACATGGATAATCGCTATTGTAGTGATAATGATCATGAACAGTTGAGATTATTTCTATTAAGGCCTATATCTCTTGATTTTGCAGATTCTCTTACCCTGTCCATCTACATTTTGGTCTCCCCAGATCACGACTTCCACTTGTATGATACTGGCATCTTCTCCCATTTTTGCCTCAAGTTTTCTCCATTTCCTCTGGTACTGGCTGACGTCTTCAATTATGTCTCTTACCTCTAATTTTTCGAGGAACCTGTTTTTATTTTGTTGCCAATCTTGATTAAATCCAAATTTCTCTTAGAAATTGAAATTATGCTAATTCAATTTTTATGTTATGGTGGAAAATACAAAAAAGGATACCGCGTGGAATGGCTACATGTTAACAGGAGGATGATATTAAAAGGAGCCTGCAAGGAATAAAATGTTAAGTGGTGAACTGGATTAATCTGGCTCGGGATAGTTGTCAGTGACGGGCTAATGTGTATACGGCAGTGAAAATGAGGGTTCCGTTACGATTCAGGGAATGCCTTCAATAACACAACAACTGTCAGCTTCTCAAGCAGGCCTCTGCTACCTACAGTTACCTGTACAAATTTTGGACACTGTACCAGTGAATCACCAACCCACAGCTGCAGTACGTTTGTGCTTGTCTTAGGCTTTTGAATTGCCGCCTATCTTGGTGTGAGGACTATCATTTAGCCAGCTGTATAGATTACCTTTGATGTCTAGAAGACCCGTGGGTCTGGCAGCATGAAGGGTTTTATGGTGGAAATTACTGTGAAATGTGGTGAGCAAGACTTGTTAGCAACGAAGGCTTTTACGGCCCACGGCACGTCACTGATGTTGGTCTGACGTTTCTAACGGTGCTGTCGCTCTGCAAGATGTACAGCCATGAACACTGCTTTTGTGTTTTTCTTGTGCAGCCTGAGGGTGGGCAGAACTTTACCACCCATCTGTACTGGTTACCAGTATCAGGAGTGTCATACAGCGACGTAGTGACTACGAGCAATCGACATCTCTACTGACCTGCAGTCAAGATGCATCCAATTCGAATACAGTCATGTCCGCCGGAGTTCTCAATTCTTCACCTTTCTTTTCCTCTAGACAGGAGAGTACCACAAATTCAGACACAGTCTTTTTTATTTTTTATTATAACTAACAAACGCATAGTTAATATAATAAAATTATATATCACAACAGTCTCTTTGTGTAATCTACACTCCTACATGTTTCGCCACTTTGATATCATCATTAGGGAGTTTAAAACAAATACCTTGCTAAGTTACACACGTTCTTCAAATTGTAGCTGTTGGAAATACAATGTATAGAATTAAAATATTTCACCTCAAGCTTATAAAAGTTCTCAGATTGTAGCTGCTGAAATCACAGTTTTATAAAATTGTTGTGATATGCACTTTTATGAAATTAATTGTGCATTTGTTGGTTATAAGAAAAATAATAGAAGATGCACGGTACATGTCTTAAAATAAAAAATAATTACAGTAAGACACAACCACTTTCATATCGGACTTTTAGCAATTCATTGTCCATTATAATCCAACAGGTCTAACCGTGGTTCAGGTGGTTCATTGGCAGTTCTTCACCGTCGGGGCGTGTGTTCGATCCCTTGTCGGTGCACAATCAAGAAAATCTCTTGCCTTGAAAACTAAAACTGAACTGCATTACCTTTAAAGTTCCAGTTCCTACCGCGCAGTAAACATTCTCTTAGTTGTTAAAACTTGCTATTGATGTATCGGGAAATAAGCGCTTGTTTGTAAGAACAATATAAGGCATGTACTAGTAATTACACCGTGTGGGCAGTACGTGGAATTGTACTGAGAAGTGAAGGCAAACTGCAACAAAACACGAACAAATTTTTGTTAGTAATAAATAAAGTTTCAGTTATTCCAACAACAAACACTGTTTTCCACTTTAGTTCGTCATCTTCGGGCCAACCTTATTTACAGTAACGTAAAAGTATAAAATTCCATGAATTATGAAATGCCGCGTGTTCTTTTCTTGTAGTAAGATCTCAGTCCTAACAAACGTATTACAATTTTCAGTAAATTTCGCTCCTATATATGTCGCACGGCAATTTTCTTTTCCATATATATTTTAATCTATGTAGTCGGTCCCTGTCACCACGGCATGGCGCGTCCTCAGGTTGCGGATAGAGGAACGGCCTCCGATAAGGAGGGCAGCTGCGAATAAATTGAATAAGCAGTCGCGGACAGCCGACGAGGGGTGGTCCTC
>Ga0123355_10007841_pt1 | contig 16079 bp, 9 predicted proteins | sample TergutEmb28metaG_3_FD_89872 | JGI IMG/M metagenome (GOLD analysis project Ga0123355, IMG submission 89872) | Embiratermes neotenicus P1 segment gut microbial communities from Petit-Saut dam, French Guiana - Emb289 P1 | ecosystem: Host-associated > Arthropoda: Insects > Digestive system > Gut ...
TGTGCCTGTCGGGCTTTAAAAATTTTTTTATAAATTATTTTTTAACCGACAAAATTTTAAAAAAAAAAAAAAAAAAAAAAAGTTATTGAACATACAATGTGCGTTCTGATTTTCTCTACAATTTTCGTCTGACACATTTCTCATTATAAGCAGAAACGAGCGAGATATGATCAAACATGCATATCGGTTTCCTTGCAAAGTAACCGTTATTTTTGTGTCTATATTAATGAAACTTGAATTTTCTCGGCAGATTTTCGAAAAATATTCAAGTATCAGATTTCATGAAAATTCGTCAAGTGGGTGCCAAGTTGTTCCACGCAGAAAGACCGACGGACACAGACGAAGAAGTTAATAGTCGCTTTTCGCAATTTTGCAAAAGAGCCTAAAAACTCTAATTCTGAGATATACGAAAGGGCACACAGCACAAGCGGTCTACATAAACGCCGCACAGGGCCACTGTAGCCCTCGCAAATTTAGTGACGACGAAATTAAACAGATATCATGATGACACTTCAATTTACGGTCGGTTTCATCATGGGCACATTCGAATTCCCTACACAGCTGCAGGACTGCAGTCCTCCCTCAACCTGTGCACGGGACGGCCACCTACACGTGTGATGATACCAGATGCTGTATAATACAGTTTTGACCTCCTGATGATGAGCACATAGTGCTCGAAACATGTAGAGGCATATAACAAACTTATTATAAAACAAGAAATTGTGCATTAAGTTGGTTAATTACTAAGATTATACTGAGATGCACGGTAAGCAAAACATAAAAAAAAGTAAAGATACTTTGGAATACTAGTACGATACAACGTAGGGACAGTTCGGGACTCAGCTTTACGGTCCCAGAAGCTGCAGAAACCGAATGGGACACAGAACGCCCACAGCTCAGTCCCAAGCTATAGGTGAGCGATCTCTTCATTTTGACAGACACACGCCGGCGCTGTGAGGCCGTCCAGAAGGGAGGGCCTCTTGATGTCTGTATCCTGTGTGTGTGTGACCCAGTTTACAGTCGGGACCCGGCCAATTAGCGATGATGCTGGCAATATATCTAAAGGATAACCCTTTCGTCTTGCTACTGTTTCGACATAAAACACGACCTCCACCTGGCACATTATCGTCAGACATAATTATAATGATCAAAACCGACGTCTGAAAACGTAAACAAAATGGTACGCCAAGAACGTACGGTACGGACGTCCCTTAATGCTTCCTCTCACACCGAATAGGTTAGAACAGGAATTATACGGAACCCTAAATGTCCCAATTTAATTGTACAAATTAGGAATCTAATCTTTCTGTATGATTTACAGGGCAACAAACTGCAAAAGATTCATGACTTGTGCGATGTGACGCTGAGTCGTTGGACGCGAAATACTCGACGTTTCGGAGGATCACAATGCTTTCATCTTCAGATCCTTCAGCAACATCGCTGCGAGAACGTCGAATCTCGAACAAATTGCCATTTCAGGTACTCCTCGACGTATAATGGTGGGCCCGGTAGCTCAGTCGTTATAGCGACTGAGCTACCGGGCTGGACGGTCCGGGATCGAATCCCGGTGGGAACGAGATTTTTCGCCCGTCCAGACCGGCCCTGGGGCCCACCCAGCGTCCTGTAAAATGGGTACCGGGTCTTTCCCGGGCGTAAATTGCGGCCGGGGCGTGCTGCTGACCACTGACCCCCTTCAAGTGCCGCGGTCATGGAAGAGTAAAGCTATACCTCTACCCACCCTCTGGGCCACACCGGGCCTCTAACGGGAACCCTTTACCTTTACCTTTTTTACCTCGACGTATAAACACGATACGTTCTGAACACCTGGTCGTAAGTCGAAAATACGAAATGGCGTCGAACATGCAGCGTCCGGCAGGTCGAACGGGGTTCAAATAAGTTGTTTTTTTCTGATAAAAAAAACAATCAAGACAGATGTCGCCCCAATTACAGGCGTCGTGACAATCAACGCTTCTTGCTCGCAATTAGAAACGTGCTTCGAAAAGAAATTTTAAAGACATTTTTTACAGCAGTCTCAATTTAAATTTTATTAAGGAAATTATTGTCGTAAATTTGGTTCTTCGTAAGTGGGATGGTCGTAAGTCGGGAGTGGCTGTTAAGTGGAAGGTGTTAAAAGTAAACTACAAATTTAAAGCTGAGAATTCAGAACAGCTCCTACAAAATAGATTCATTTCTTTAAATTTGAGAGTCGTTTGACCGTGCATCTTCATCGTGAAATAAAGTGAAATGCCAACTTGATGCAACAATGTAATTTATTGGAGTTTCTTTAGCTCGACATGTTTCGGACGCATACGCCCATCATCAGGAGCACTAGATATTAAGTTGCAGCATATGGTTTTCTGTACCGAGTTTGTAAATGGGTGGTGGTCCTGACAGCCGCTGCGTAGGTCGTGTGTACGGTTTGGATGGTGCGCACCATCCAAACAGTACACACGATCTACGCAGCGGCTCTCAAGACCACCACCCATCTACAAACTGGGTGGATGATGGGCGTATGCGCCCGAAACATGTCGAGCTAAGGAAACTTCAATAAATTACATTGTTGCATCAAGTTGGCATTTCACTTTATTCATTTCTTTTAATTGGCAATTACTCGACCATGCTGATAATCTTGCAGCGTTTACCGGCTATATCCGCAGGCGGGCAGGTTTATGGGTTCCAATAGAGAAAGGTAAAAGTAACACTTAGGTTCGATAGCTCACAATGATAATGCCTACACACCATGGCCAACAGCACTTACCGAACATGACCCTCAAGGTGTTACATATACCCACGATAAATGTTCAGCACATAAAAGCAAACATCTGGTACCATGGTTCTTCTACAGGGGCTGATATTATCTTACTTGGCGAAGGAATTCCGAACGCGACGAATCATTATGATATTCGCGTTGAATACACCGCCACTGCATGCTGTCCTAAGACAGCTGCAGCCAGACCACACAGACACACCAGGGGCGTAGATAACGACCCCACAGACGCTGCAACGCAAGAGGCCCCCAAACGTACGGAAAACTAAAATCTGTTGTGGTTACCTTCAGAGTGCATTCCGTTCTCCTGAGAGAAGGGAGGAGTTTCGAACCCTATTACAAGATCTGGCAGTATGCATGCCCCTCCTCTTTATCATCAATTTCAGTATCATCTCCCTCTCTTAGTGCATGTCTTCGAAGTAGTGCCTTCTCTTTAAGATTTCAGACAACTCTTGCTTGGGTGTTTCACTTCCCAAAATGTTCTACATATTCCAGCCTTGTCGCCTTCGCGAATTTACGCACAATTGGGTGAAGTGTGCCAACAAGGCACCTTCTCGTCCAAGCTGCTGTTAGGTTCCGAGTCTTACTCCAAATAAACTCTGTAACAGACTTCTAAAAACTGAATCCACAAAGATATTTTTCACGTCTTTGAAAGGTTCCCTGAATACTATTCATAATCTTCGTTTGACGGCAGGTCAGGGTTTGCTTTTCACGTTGACCGTGCGCGCACACACAGACGGATACACAGAGGTCCTTCGGGGGTTTCAAAACGTACCGTGAAAAAAGCATCGTAACTTATTGCGTCACAGCACGACATGTGATAGACGTCTCTGCCAGTATGACGCCAACTAGACCGTGCATCACGATGCTGCTGGTTTTGGCACAATTCAAGACTCTGTGTGCCTTCATTGAAGGCAACAGTGCACATTCTCGCAACGGGCAAAACACATCCTTATTCGTGATTTCACGATTCCCCCGCGATTTAGCTGATATCTGCGCTCTTCTGGGATATTACGTAGTATGAGTGGTAATTTACCAGAAGATCGCAGAACTAATATCCTTATTCGTACCGATAAACAAGCGACACCTCACAATTAAATATCCGATCTCAACCACCGATTAGATTTGTACAAATTCCGCGCATGCCCCAGGAACTCAAATTAACCAAGACTAAAGCGAAGAGAGAAGTTTCAAAGAAGCGTAATGCCTCCGTCTTCCAGTTAGATTTCAAGATTCCTTGATATTTAAGGTGGCGGCATTTAACTCAGCAGAAACGTAGAAAACTATTTACCGACAGACACAGTGTAACATCCCAGACGATTTGAATCTTCAGCAACATGGTTGAAAGAAATGTGTATCTTGCCCTTCATAGTAATTGTTACGGGACGCGTAATCTCAGCCATCGGAGCTGACAAGACAATAAACTGTGCCCGTAAAATACGCATTTGTAACAGAGCGCATAGTGGGCGTGACTTCTACTTTGACACGAACAAATAATCAAGATTACTACTACTACTACTACTACTACTACCACCACCACCACCACCACCACCACCACCACCACCACCACTACTAGTACTACTATCACCATCACCACCACTACTATTATTACTAGTACCACCACCACCAATACTACTACTACTACCACCACTACTACCACCACCACCACTACTACTACTTCTAATACTACTACTACCACCACCACTACTACTAGTACTACTATCACCATCACCACTACTATTACTACTACTACCACCACCACCAATACTACTACTACTACTACTACTACTACCACCACCACCACCACTTCTACTACTACTACTACTACCACTACTACTACTACCACCACAACTACCACCACCGCCGCCGCCACCACCACCGCTATTACTACTACTACCACTACTACTACTACCACCACCACCACCACCACTACTACTACTACTACTACTACTACTACTACTACAGCTGCTGCAGCTACTAATACTAATAGGTAAAGGTAAAGCAATCCCATTACAGGCCTGGACAGGCCCTGAGGGTTCCAGGAGGTTGAGGCTCCCAGATTTCAAGACAATCGGCACATGAAAGTGGTAAGGTTGTTAGCCCTACGCACCGGCCGCCTTTACCCCCAGGAAGTATTCCTGGTACTCATTTCTGTTAGAGGCTGAGTCAACTCCAGGGCCGGAAGGATTATGTGAATGAAAAATTTCAAAAACACCATCGGGAATCGAACCCGCGACCTTCCGGCTTGTACCGCAGTGCCTGAACCAACTGCGCCACCGCTACTATTATAACTACTACTACTGCTGCTACTACTACTACTACTACTACTACTACTACTACTACTACTACTACTACTACTACTACTACTACTACTTCGGCCGGCAGGCAAAATTTTAACGTGCTATCCGAATTGAGACGAGGGGCTAGTATTCCTAAACAAAGTATACAAGTGGAGAATCGGCAACTAAGGACAGGAATCTCAATGTTCGTGAAGTAGACCGACAAAACCCATCACGAATACTGGAATCATACACATCGGAACCCACTTCCAACGTCAAACGCCTATTTGGTTCCGAGAATCCGTAAAGTAGCGGCAATAAAAACATGAAATACTCTCAAAACGCATAAAATCCCACGAAATTTTATATTTCATAAAACACGGGCTATTATTCTGAGCACAAAGTACATTAAATGACTAAAGGACAGCACCCTGGCATAAAGCATTATACAGACCAACCTCACTTAATGAAACAGATCTTGACTGAGAGTAGTAGCACTGGTGGGAGAAGCCGACCCGCCAGCCGCGCGGTCTCATGCCGATTCGTCCGATACAATCACGAAACCCTGAAACAAGGGCATTAAAGTGGGTGATCACGAAAGGTCGAAATTCCGAACACCGACGTTCACCAACTTTTCAGACTGTACTTATCTGGCTGGAGACTAACACGATACCTTATGCAGGGGAAGACAAACTATATCTCGGAGTGTAGGAAGGAAAGAGTTACCACATTTATAAGTGTGTGTGTGTGTGTGTGTGTATGTGAGAGAGAGAGAGAGAGACAGCGAGTGTACGCAAGTGAACTAAAGCTAATGGTGTGTGCCGGATGGCATACCGCCCAGTCGAAGTCAGGGCCCAGCTTCCCAATTACATGAAGACCTTGGGCCGCACGCAAAGTTTTAATGTTCGTTACCATCTACGAGCAGGCCTGTATGAATACAGTGATTTATCCCCTTCCAGCCTTAAATAAACACCGAGTGACTAAGGAAGTACGCAGCTGTAAAAGCGCAAATGAATGATCACGACAGTGTAGAAACCTAAAATACAGCTGCGAATTTTAAACTTCAAAATGCGCTCTCAGTCAACGGTAATCCATAGGCACCGAACGGTCCAATCATACAAGCTACTTGATCCTTTAAAATGGGACACATGTCGTAACGAAACGTCGAAAATCAACTACCAACCCATGCAGCGAAACATCGCAGAACAGCGAAGGCCACAGGTCATTATATTATTTAAATGAACTAATTAAAATATGGTAGAAAATTAGAACGGTTTCCTTCGATGAGATTACACACAGTACTTCATGTATTTTGAAACTTTACAAACTGGTTCAATTGGAAGAGGTAATTACAACTTAGTCAAGTAAGCAAAACGGTCAAACGTGCAGAGGAACTGTTCTCTGAACAGAGGTTAAGCAATGAATACAACAATGTCTACAACTACTGCAGTCTAATCTTAGTACTTAACCAACTTAATGTACAAATTCTTGTTTTATAATAAGTTTATTATATGCCTCTACATGTTTCGAACACTGTGTGCTCATCACCAGGAGGTCAAGATTGTATTATACAGCAACTGGCATCATCACATCTGTAGGTGGCCGTCCCGTGCACAGTCCTCTCTCAACCTGTGCACGGGACGGCCACCTACAGGTGTGATGATACCAGATGCTGTATAATAGAATGTGACCTCCTGATGATGAGCACACAGTGTTCGAAACATGTAGAGGAATATAATAAACTTATTATAAAACAAGAATTCGTGCATTAAGTTGGTTAATTACTAAGATTATACTGAGATGCACGGTCAGCAAAACATCAAAATCTACAACAGTTTCACACTGAAATGTCAACTAGCACTACGTCACGTGCAACATAAACAGAATACTCTTTCTTGTACTTCCGCAAAGGCATTCCGAAGTGAAGGATTTAAACTCTGAAACTACGTCACGTGCAACATAAACAGGATACTCTTTCTTGTACTTCCGCAAAAGCATTCCGAAGTGAAGGATTTAAACTCTGAAAAAGCAGTATGGAAACCGGAAATGCAGAAATACATCTCGATGTAAAATAAATACAGTACAACGACAGTACAGAGAAAACAAGCAAAGATCAGAATTTCAGCAGCACATACAAATCGCGCAGCTTGCTACAGCCAGCAAAGATTGTCTCAGAAAATTGCAGTTGATAACAGGCACAAAAGAAAGTGGATGGTGACATGTGGATAAATACAAGAAATTATCTGCACTGCAAGAGATATAGTTTCACACCACGTGTAAAACGTACGTCCACAAGCCACGAGTGCAACCACAGTTAAACATTTCAAATTCTGTTTCAGGAGAAGTTTGTTTCTTGGCTTATTTAAACATTCTATATCAACCACATACGTTAAAACGTAATGACACCGTCAAAATAAATACTGATTTAGAAACCATGTTGGAATAAATGCTTCTCCGCTATTGTAAAGGTAAAGCAGTCCCGTTACAGGCCTGGAGTGGCTCAGAGGATTCCAGGAAATTAAGGTTCCCAGATTTCGTGACAACGGCACAGGATGGTGGTAAGGTTGTCAGCCTTACGCACCGGCCGCTTTTACCCCCAGGAAATACTCCTGGTACTCATTTCTGTTAGAGGCTGAGTCGACCACAGGGCCATAGTACGATCGGAATGTTTTTATGTCAATGAAAAATCCACCGACACAAGCTGGGATCGAACCAGCGACCTTCCGATTTGTAGCACAGCACCTTAACCATTGTGCGACCGTGGTCCCCCTTCCCCGCTGCTGTATTTACACAAATATATTGACGAAACCTAAGAAAACCCTAACCATTACAAAATCTTATGTCCCAAACATCAGAATTTGAATTAATTCGCCTTTTTTAGGCGCGTTCGCGAAATTGTTAAAAGCGAATATTAGCTACGTCATGTCCGTCTGCCTGTATGTCCGCATGGAATAATTTGGCTCCCACTGACGGATTTCCATGAAATTTGATATTTCAATATTTTTCGTAAGTCTGTCGAGAAAGTTCAAGTTTCATTAAAATCTGACAAGAATAACGGGTACTTTAAAGGAATACCTATGTAAATTCTGATCATATCTCGCTCAGTTTTTCTTAGAAAGAGAAATGTTTCCTACAATAGCTGCAGAAAAAATAAAAACAGGCATTTTAGGCTCAGTAGCTTTTTTCCCCCCAAAAATCATGCCGTTTATGAGATATTTTGTAAAAAAATACAGCAGAGTTGGGCAGGCCACAGATGACAAAATAATATAGCGTATGCGCTTTGAATGTCGGATAACTGAAGCTACAGACGCACACTCAGAATATGTAATACTGCTTTCCCGCGGCAACGGTGGTTACGCCAACGCATCTCACTGCTATGTTACACGTACTCTGCCCCCTCTTTTGATTTTACATCAGCTTGTATTATCGGCCCAACTCAGTGGGCGTTTCCCTTACTCTTTTCCTGAGTACAGAGGTCGACCCTGTGCTCCAAAAATCGTGTTCTATTTCTCATTACAAACCCTACACGATGAAAGAGGCGATGGAACCAGAAGTCATATATCGCGATCAGAGTCATACAGAGTTCTACTACGTACATCTGATACCCGCTGCATCGCGGCTTTCAGTGGATACGTAGGTTAGAATAATACAACAGCCTGGATGCACAACAGCAAAGAACAGTCGGTCACAAGGCATTGTAACACGTGAGTGAATCTCAAAGGCATTTCCTGCCTTAATGGTCTGTCAACATGAATGTTTTGTCGGACACACAAACAGCAGCTCACACCCATCGACTCACAGAAATATTTATTACTAGATGAAATAAAAAATTACAGCAAAATAACAAAGGCGTCTGTGGTCGACAATGTCAACCATTTGCAGTAACATCCTCAAAGATAGACTATTTGTCTAACGGTGCTGTCGGAGAAGTTGCCGGCCGATCACGGCGCAGAGAAACACTCTTTTAGTTCAGAATGCTGGAGATATGAACTTCGCCGATTTGGGACATACAAATGAACCGACTGTATTTTTGTCATAATCAGTACCAGACACACGTTTACAGAGGACAATACACGCTGCGTCCTGGTCACAAGTATGTGCAACATGCATCACCGTTCGAACATTTGTGAGTCCGAGAAGATTACAGGCTGGTAACGACTCACGTCGTTCTCTTTGTTACGACGTCGTACAGTACACCAACAACAAACACCATCTAACCTTACACCAATAACAAACACCATCTATTCTTACACAGCCAATAAACACCATCTATTCTTACACCTCCAACAACATACACCACCTATGATTCGACCCCCAACAACAAACACCATCTATCCTTACACCTCCAAAACCAAACGCCATCTATCCTTACACATTAAACAACAAACATCATCCATCCTTACACCTTCAACAACAATCATCCACCCTCTATCCTTAAACCTCCAACAACGAACATCCTCTATCCTTACACCTCCAACACCAAACACCATCTATCCTTACACCTCCAACAACAAACACCATCTATCCTTACACCTTCAACAACAAACATCATCTATCCTTACACCTTCAACAACAAACACCATATAACCTTACGCCTCCAACAACAAATACCATCTACCCTTACACCTCCAACAACAAACAACATCTATCATTACACCTCCAACAACAAACACCATCTATCCTTAAACCTCCAACAACAAACACCATCTATCCTTACACCTCCAACAACAAAAACTATCTATCCTTACACCTCCAACAACAAACACCATCTATCCTTACACCTCGAACAACAAACACCATATAACCTTACACCTCCAACAACAAACACCATCTACCCTTACAACAACAACAACTATCTATCCTTACACCTCCAACAACAAACACCATCTATCCTTACATCTCGAACAACAAACACCGTATAACCTTACACCTCCAACAACAAACACCATCTACCCTTACACCAACAACAAAAACTATCTATCCTTACACCTCCAACAACAAACACAATCTATCCTTACATCTCGAACAACAGACACCATATAACCTTACACCTCCAACAACAAACACCATCTACCTTTACACCAAGAACAAACACCATCTATCCTTACATCTCCAACAACAAGCAACAACAGACAGATAATTAAGACAGGAACCTCCACCACAGAAGACGCAGGTACATGCAACACCATGCAGTAATTGAGTTGGTTTTCAAGACTTGGCAGAGTTGCCACAAACTGAGCGGAAGACAGGCGCTAGTATGTGTGTTTACATCCTCAAAAGTGCCGAACCCACACAGACAGCTAGCAATCAACTGCTAGCTGTTTCAGTAATTAAACAAGGGTGTCTCCCACACTGCAGAATCCTGCCTACACGCTGAGCAAGATAAATTGTCAAAAAAAGTTCTTTCAGTACAGAGCATATCCTGCCCTCCGAAAAAAAAAAAATGTCACGCAGCCAGCCGTAAGACCAACTTCTGCAGTCTTCCACATTCACTTCAAAACCAGCACCGATCGGCATTTTCTGAAATTATTTTATGCTACTTCGTCACAAAAGTAAGCGTATACTCTTTTTTTCTATAACACATTCTTATGCGCTCAAAATTACACGTGATGTGGTAGTACAAAATTCTGAGGTTAGGCTTACATGTGGAAAATATAACACACTTTTAATATCTGCTTGTGAAAACTATGCAAGAGCAATTGGACTATACATTTATTCGTAATTGGTGCGTTTGTACTTATTTAATAACACTGGCAGTAGCTTGGGTTGCATTCCTCACCAAATAGTATTCGGGTGATCAGATCAAGGAGGATAAGATGGGAGGGAAATGTAGAACGTATCATGCAAAGCGATGTGTTTGCAAGGTTTTGGTGGGAAAACCTGAGGGAGAGAGACCACATGGAAGACCTACGCGTAGATAGAATAATATTAAAATGGATCTTATATAAACAGGATGGGAGGGCGTGGACTGAATTTATATGGCTGAGGACAGGAAGAAGTGGAGGAATCTTGTGAACACACAGAAGAGCCACTGGGTTCCATAAAATTCAGGGAACTGCTCGACTATCTCAGTAACCATCAGCTTCTCAAGATCGATTCTGCTCCATGGCCTTAGTCTGCAGCTCGGATAATACAGCGTCTAAACAACGAGTTTGTTGTAGATCGCCAAGGGGACTGAAGCATTTAAAAGAAGTCTGGTAATCTCATAGGGCCGGGATAGCTCAGTCGGCATAGCGACTCGCTACGGGCTGGAAGGTCAGGGGATCGAATTCCGGTGGGGGACTAGATTTTCCACACCCGTCCAGACCGGCCCTGGGGTCCACCCGTCCTCCTATACAAACGCTATCGGGTCTTTCCTTGGGTTAAATCGGCCGGAGCGTGGCGTTGACCACCCACCCCCTACCAGCGCCGAGCTTAAAGGAACAGTATAGCTCTACATCTACTCCCCCTCTGCGTCTTCGTAGCCTGTTCTAGGTTGAACTTTACCTTTACCTTTACCTTTACCTGGTAATCTTAAGTTACCTGAGCATGCAATCAGCTGCCTAAAATTACACAGCGTCGGTGACGAACGAATGAGTGTGGAGGATTGATGTAATGACAGGAGAAAGAGGAAGTACTCGAAATGTCACAGCGCCACTCTGTTCACCACAAATCCAACATGCAATGGTCTTGAAAGTCGATTAACAGTTCGTTCTTTCATTCATTTCGTGTGCAGTAACATAACATTAAAATGAACTTCATGAATTGGATAAGCACATGAATGAAGCATAGCTGTGCACTCTTTTCTCTGGTCCTGTAGGTATGATTAATACTTGCACAAATATTTAAACTGTCGCACAAATGCTTATGTTGAAGAGGAGAGAAAACCTAGTGCGAAATACAACAGGAATTCTGCACTGGCTATGGAACCACAAAACACAAGATATCAGAAAAACAAACTGAACCACCCCAATCCAGACACGTGCACTACTACTTCCCCTCCTCTCCGCTCGCCTATACAGATTACGGTATTGGCGAACTTCCAGTCCAGTATGTGAACGGCCCTTTACGTGTCGACACGTGAACTGTGCCTACGGTCGTGACCAGTCGAAGTCCATTCATCATCAAACACATCGAGGTATAGCTAAAGTTGTATATTCTTAATCCGGACATGATGAGGGATCCAATTCGTCATGGTTGTGTCGGGACAGTCCCGGATTTATGGTTTTTAAAGACACATGACCCTGCGTCCTGCAAAATTCGGCCCGGAACGCCAAATGTCATGTATTTTTCCAAGTCATAAAAATATGTATTTCCTGGCAATACGTACCAACGGCTCCACATCCACACAGTGGGAGAACACATCTACAGCAGCGAGACAGACGTCAACCAACCACTATCAGGAAGGATTACAGAGGGAGAGGAAGATAAGTAGATCAGTGATTATAGAGTGTAGACTGAGGAGGAGGAGGATGAGGAATGGGGATATAAAGAAATATCAGTCATTGAACTGACATTCTGAGTTTCCGTATTATTTTGATTACGTCATTCTTTATATCTGTATGTAATAACGTTGTTATGAGTTATCTTTCTGTAGTAATAATAATAAAAAAAAATATATTCTGTTTTCTTCAAATTATTAGGATTAACGTTTCTGTCATGTACATCCCACCCACGGGGCACCACTTAAATACAGGGCGTTTCATAATGTACTCCGGGATTACAAAAAATTATTATAGGAAACCCGTAGGACACGTATTTACGAAACATGTACAGACAGAACTCAAAAAATGTGTTTCCAAGCAAGTAGTTTTTTCATCGTAGTTCACATTTCTGCCGCTAGGCGATGCGAGTGTATGTAGTGAGAAAATGGCCGCTCCGGGGGAGAAGTTTTGTGTGTTGGAATATCACACGAGTAAGTCTGTGGTTACTGTGCACCGTGCATTTCGTGCAAAGTATTCACCCCACAACTGTCACGTGACCTCGCTGACCTAAAGGCACGGATCATTGCAGCAGTGAAGAATATCGATGCACCCATGTTGACGCGTGTGTGGCAAGAACTTGAATATCGTATCGATGTGTGCCGTGTCACTCGTGGTGCACACACCAAACATCTCTAGTTGTCCAAAAAAAACTTTTTCAGTTTTCCTGTGGCTGTGAACAATTCCATTAAGGTAGGTCCTTTGGTTTTCTTGTTATAAATGTTTGTAATCACGGAGAACATTATGAAACGCCCTGTATTATTAAGCGAGCCAGTTTTTTTTTTATTTCTAGAAAGTGGAATCCCTACATTGTGGTCAGTTTCACGTCCCGCCCGCGTTATCCTTGGGAAAGAAACCCCGATGCCTACTGAACACGACGATGATTTTTAAAAGCACCGAGATGTGTTGTATAGACCTAAAAAGGAACAAATACCGCCAACAGAACTTTTGTTACATTTCTAATATGCATATAAGTCGCTGAAAATATACGCAATAAGCGTTGTGTTGATGGCAATTATTACTGTACAGTAGCAGGGTAGATGCGCCCCACATCCGGTCTGGACGCTTTCGAGAGGCGGAAAATGCGTTTACCCTCCAGGGAATCTACCGAATATGTTTTATCTATAAACAAAAACCGTGTTCTGGTTTACAAGTAACTGACATACTTCCGGTTGTTCATGACCAAGTCAGTAGTATCAATAGAAACTTATTTACTTACGAGGGAGAGTCAAATGAAAACCTTAAAAGTGCGTTGAAAATTCGAACCACAGCTCGATTGTCTTGTAAGTTGACAACAGTGATACTGATGGTTTGAAGAGTAGCCGACAGGTGGCTCTACGATGCAGGAATGTAACACGACGGCGCAGTAGTAGTGTAAAGATGGCGGCCCCGATTGCAACATGCACCAACGAAGAACAGCGTCCTGTCATCCGATTTTTAAGTAGTGAAAGGGTGAAACCCATCGAAATTCATCGACGAATGAAAGTTCAGTATGGTGATGCTACACTACAGCAAGTGTACGAGTGGACTAGGAAGTTCATGAACGGCATTCGTTCTGTAACAGACTCTCCTCGACCCGGTCAGGCACACCCAGTAGTGACACCAAAGGCCACTGCAGAAGTTGAAGCCATCGTGAAGGAAAATCGCCGCGTTATACTGAATGAAATAGCCGCACATCTGGATATGAGTCATGGATCAGCACACCGTATCGTCCATGATATTAAATAAAATGTATTTAAGGTTTTCATTTGACTCAAACTCATACTTACTTATTCCATGGAGCAGAGCCCTTCTTGAGAAAGTAACAGGTTTTCAGCTAGTCAAGAAACTCCTCGCAATTTATAGAACCCGAAGGTTCATTACCGCAGTCACAAGTGCCCGCCACCTGTGCCTATCCAGAGTCACATAAATCCAGTCCACAGTCCCCCACATCCCTCGTCCTGAAGATTCATCTTAATTTTATCCTCCCATCTACGCCTGGGTCTTCCAAGTGGTCTCTTTCCTTCAAGTTTCCCCACCAAAACCCTGCATAAGCTTCTCCTCTCCCCCATACGCGCTACATGCCCTGCCCATCTAATTCTTCTCGATTTTATCACCCGAACAATATTGGGTGAGGAGTACAGATCATTAAGCTCCTCAAACGAAACTAAAAACTTTATTATTTTAGTAACAATAAAGGGTGAGCCGTAAAGGTAACGGTGTCACTGTCCATGAAACGAAGACATATAGTGGGAGGAGAAGTACAGTTCCACTCATTCTTAACCTCGGCAATGAATGGAGTGAAGTAGTTACCTTAAAACTCCGGCCGCCTTTACCCCTGGGAAAGCACCCCGTACCCATTGTATAGAAGGCTGGGTGGGCCCAAGAGCCGGTCTGGACGTTTTGGAGAATAGAAAAGTCTCTGTCCCTACCGACATTCGAACCCCGGACCGTCCGACACGTAGCCTAGTCATTACACCCAATACGCTACCCCGACTACCCAGTGAATGCACAAGACATATTTAGGAATGTGCATACACTATGTCTTCTCGCTTAGTTTATTTACTGACCCTGTCCGGTACCCAAAGGACAGGGGGCTGAGTGGGCCCCAGAGAGGGTCTGGACGCTCTGAAGAAGATACAAAATATTTAATGATAAAGATAAACAGCTATCGTAAAGTGGCGGCGACTTTGCCATACCTTTAAATATTGTCACTACATTTCTACGTGGAAGGACTGATAACAACCATGAGAAACCTCTGGGTCGGGGCTGAGATCCGAACCCGGGACCTCACCAATATGAGATGGAGTGCAGACTATGCGACGCCCATCCCAATTAAATTACCCGTGCTAATAAGACAGCCTGAAAACCCAACCTTTCAACAGAACTGACATGACACGCTCCTTTATTCTGAGACACAACATACAACAGACTATACTCAAGAACGCACATAGTTCACTCACGCCTGTAAGCCTCTCCTTGCAGAGTCTATAAATGAACAGCCTGAATACACGTCCTATTTCTTCTTAAGCATTGTCTTTCTTCTTTTATTATGCTCCCATTTACTTCTTTTTTCGGCAACATGGTTCACGAAGGAAGACAGTTCTCCCCTTCTTCGTCTCATTCCTACGTCAAAAAGCACGCACCTCCCGCATATACAAGAAGGGCTGATAATCTTCAGAGCCTTCTGAGAAGCATGTAATCTTCTTTAACCATGCCTTTTTAGCTTATAACACAACTCAGACACTTCAGGAGGGTTCAAAAGAACGACGGCGTGACTGAAGGAAGAAGAATTCAGCTGCACCGTCGCCAACAATGTTTCGACTGATTACACTTAAACAAGGGAAAGCTGTCACCGTGTGCGCCTAGAAGAAATGTACGACTGGAAGCATAGGTCCACTCAGTCTTAATCTAGGCACCTGGTGGAAGTGGGTGACAGCTTCACGCCCCATCTGCTTTACCCCCGGAGGAAAAACCAGGGCATCAATTCCACAGGGGACTGGGCGGACCGAAGAGTCGGCCTGGACATGGTGAAGAACAGATGTAAAAAAAAAAAAAAAAAAAAAAAAAAAAACCACCACAACAACACCCACA
>Ga0123355_10007842_pt1 | contig 16078 bp, 10 predicted proteins | sample TergutEmb28metaG_3_FD_89872 | JGI IMG/M metagenome (GOLD analysis project Ga0123355, IMG submission 89872) | Embiratermes neotenicus P1 segment gut microbial communities from Petit-Saut dam, French Guiana - Emb289 P1 | ecosystem: Host-associated > Arthropoda: Insects > Digestive system > Gut ...
CATCGGGACTGAGAAGCCCTGAACCCAAATGTTAATCTATCTATCTATGATAAACAGGGAAGACACCATGTGATGATACCTTTCTCAGATTATAACTGATTTACCAGTCTACACTGAAAGAATTAGAAGAAACAGATACAGAAAGTTACCCATTGTGTTTAGTCAAAGAAGATATTACAACACATATTACTGGATTGTTTTGAAACTAAAAATTTGAGAATGAAATCTAAATGAAAAATGGATAAGTATACATTAGGAGATAGTCAACAGCAAAATGCAAAGGTGCATTAACAAACGTCAGATAAGAAATTTAGACATGTTTATACAAAAATTTCAATGGTTTTGAAAAACAACAGTTGCTAATATGTACCATTAGTACATGATGATGAGCTACCACATGACAAACCAGCGTTTATAGGTAGTAGCCTCTAGTATTGTAAGAACTACATTCTATTATTATTACTATTATTACATAAAAGCACAGTTAAGACTGACTAGCTTCAAACTAAATGGCCCTGCCTTACAAGGGCAATCATCCGGTGAAATTATTTAGGAACCAAGCTATTCTTAAGTCGGCAGACAGGGTGGACATACATAAATATGTTGGGTCGAAAGACATGGCCAGTCAACAGGTTGGTCCTCCAGACTAGAACTTCGTTAGGGACACAAGCAACACCCCAACGTACGAATTCCATCACGTTACGAAATCTGGTCGAAGTCCGACATAGCGCCTTCAGTACAAGCGTGATGATACTGTTGCCAACTACAACCCAAAATTTTACTCTTCTTTGCAGCTACACGGACGGACCACACATGGTACAGTAGGTGTGCAAACTATGACACCACTCCGTGGAATTATTTTCTGATTAGATTAAACTGCCTTTCAACTGCCTTTTAAAAATGCACGGTCTACCACCTTTCATTTCGAAACCTTAAAAGACGGGGAACATTATCATTAATCTACACAAAATTTTCTTACAGTGTCGACCAGTACTACAGTAGAGCCGTTTAAAATATCATAGCCAATAATGATATTGTATTCTCGACAGTGGTAGCTACTGAAGTCCTAGACAGTATGATCGCAAAGTGAGACCGTGCACCGTGTGAGGCGCTTTTCTACGTTATCTACATTTACAAAACCAAAGAGGAATATCAGTAACATAGTAACAAGAGAAAGGACAATTCCGACTAAATGAACCTACGGTAACTAACATGTGACTAGTGTGTGAAAAAATAGCGTGGGAATCTCATACATTATTATCAGTCTAGGTATACAACGAAGTCGCCAATAGGCTATCATTGCACAGTAGTTCCATATGGTGAGGGCTACTAGCGCCACGCTTGGCAAACTGCAACATCGCTGGCCACACACGTGGCGTAGAGCGTACTCTGATCCATGGCGTAGAGCTTCCATCAGCACGTGTTTCCTTTCTGACGTATCAGCCACGCCAGTGATTCATTATTCACTCAGAGGTTTTCAGATAGTATTTTTCATAAGCCGTATATTCGACGTTCATGTTTTGATTTTTCACCAGTGCAGGTTACATTACCTCATTCTCGTCGAAAGATTAAAAGGGTAAGGTGGTTTGTATGCCGGTGTTGTCCGTCTCGCATTCCATGATCGTTAGCAACACATGGTTTCTTGTTACTTAACAAATGTTTTAACTGCGATCAGCTAGTCACTCCAACGTATCCTTGATGATGCAGTTGAAAATATTATAAATTTAAGTCCCTACAGAATCGGAATCCGTTTGCCTGCTGTGAATGACATTGATTGTGTTGTGCATGGTGAAGTATCTGTTAGCAAGGCATATAAAGTGTGTTACATTTCAGTATGAAAACAGAAGTGGCAGGTGTATAGTAAACACTTACCCACAACAGCTTTATTGTGTAACAAGTCTGCTTCCACTGGAATATGACTTGGCAACTTGTGTGCCAACGAACATGATAAAAGGTACACTGTGTATGATGTAAACCTGCTTCCACCATAGAGCATTTGCTGTCTGCTTAGAGCTTCAACATTTAATGATGCTTTGTCCAAACTGTCAGTTTAACCATAGTCACATAGTAATACCGTTATAAAAAAAAAATTCTTGTCAAGGATACCAGACATGGAACCCCATCATCAAACTCATACCATGCTAGGACAAGGAGGGCAGGTTTTTGGAGGATTGAGATGGACAGCGGGAAGAAGGCCATTGTGAGAGAACACAGTACAGGTTAACTTACAATTGAGAATACACAAAGAATGAAGACCTTGCGTGTCTTGGTTTGAACTCAGGTCATGTAACACCTTGTAGGTTGAACAGACCTGATCACATTCTGGTCACACTTTCCTACCTCCTCATTGACCTATAAGCTGTTGAGAACCAGGCAGTGATGAATAGACTGATTTTTAGGCAGTATATTTATATGAGTGACTTGGGGTTTCTTACTGCATTCCACTTGGAATGGCAGTAGAGCTGGTCTCCAAAACATTGGTTTGTGACCTATCTGTGACATAGCTGATAGCCTCAGAATTTTAAGGGTTAGGAATAAGACAGTATAACCCACACGAAATACAGGAAGGTTGTTTTCTTTTGCTTTTTTTTTTTTTTAATTCCAGAGCTAAAAGTTGTATCGTTGATTGTGCTTTTTGTTGACACATTGTGGTGACAAAATGTACAAACTGGATCCACCCTGAGCAAGGAACACCCTTGAGAATGTGTCATTTTGATGATGTGTTGGATCCTTATGATATAATTTGTGCCTGCTTGATTCTATGCTCTCTAATGGGGGGAATGTTTTAATATGTGAACTCCAAGTCATGGAAATGATGTGGTTATTTCTTTTTCAAATGTTGGTATAGATTCATTGGTTGTGACATTTTTATTGCATTCTACAGTCAAGTGTGGTATATACTGTCAACTGTTTTTACAAGAAGTAAAGTTAAACTTGTCTTATGCTTCATTAAACTTCCTACTCTGGAATGGGGGTATAGCACCATGGAGTCATAAACTGTGACTGGATGGTGGATGTTGGATGAGTCCCAGTGTTTGTCTGGGTGCAGTACTGAAAATAAAAGTCGCCACTCCTGCTAGAAATGGAATACCAGTCATCCTGTGAGCACCCAGGCCATATGTTCATTGCACTACCCTACCCAGGCCCTATACTGGTGGCATCGTGTCTTATCGGTTCACGCACATCAAGCCAGTCAGTGGTCACTACTGAGCTACTATGGGTGATTTCGTATACTTGAAGAACAGGTGCCCAGCCATTTGTCATATACCCTGGCGTGCTTTATATAACTGAACACTGCTGGTGCATTCTGTAGCCAGTCATTGTTCAGAGCTACTGTAGGTGACTTCTTATAATAAAACTCCAGCCATCCCTTCTGTAGCAAGTCATTGTATTAAGTTAGCTGTTTGGGCTTATCTTCTATAATTAAATAATGTGTGTTCGCTTCTAGTCAGTCACTGTACTAACTGTGCTAGTCTTGCTTACCTGGCTGTCTTGTCAGTAGGTGGGCACATTACTGGCTTAGCAGCTATCCTGTATTATCTCTTATATGAGGTGCCAGCCAAAAGATTTTGGACTGATCACTTGGAATGCTAACTGGATATAAGGCAGCTGTATGGTAGTAGGTACCTCTGAATTAATTTATTGTATATTAGTGTGGTTAGCGTCATTGTAACTTAATGTTGTGTTTTGTGCAGTTGACATTTAAGTGTGTTCATATTAAATGCTTTCTGTGATTTTTATAGTTTAGTTAAGTGGCAGACCTTAAAGAGCGGAGAATTTGCTACAAGTTTTGTTTTAACCTTAAGAAGAGAGCTTCTGAGACTTATAGAATGCTTATAAAAGTAATTTATGTTGACACCATGAGTAGGGTACAAACATTGAATGATATTCATGCTTCAGGTCATCAAACTTTGGCTAGGCATTTTGAATGTTCAGGTCCTCCATCATGAAATCAGACTGGTGAAAATGTGGAAAATACGCGTCGAGTCGGTTATGAGGAATCCATATATTTGATGATGCTTGCAGCATTCTAGGCACATCATATAGTACACGATGACAACAACCAAAGATTTGAGACAGATTGCTGCAAAATTTGTGCCTATCTTCTGAAAGATGACCAGAAACAAAACCAATTTGCCTTTTGCAAGGGCCTACAACAACAGGCCAAGAAGGAAAGAGACATCCATTCTAAGTTCAGAGCAGGAGATGAAAGCTGGATTTCTGGTTATGCCCCAGGAACAGTCATCCCACTGGATGAGTCATCCTCCTGCCATCCAAGAGAGTTGAGGCAGATGAAGTCAAACTTCAAGAGCATGTTTTCTGTTTTCTTGAACAGTGAGGCAGTTCTTCAGAAGGAGTTTCTTCTTCATTGCCAGCCTGTGAATCAACAGTTCTGTGTAGGAGTACTAAGGGTCTTTAGGGAAGCTGTTGGGAGAAAATACCTGACAAGTGGCATACACAGGACTGGCTTCTGCATCATGACAACACATGCCACACGGATTCACAGCTTTTTCCAGTGCCGAACCAAAAAAAGATGGTGGTGCTATCTGGCCTTTGTGCTTCTCCATCCTAGTCTTCATGGCTTATTCTGCTTCTCAAAGATAGACACGTGGTTAAAGGGATGACCGTTGAAGGATATCATGAGGAAAAAGCTGAATCACAGGCAGCACTGGAGCACATTGCAAAACAGGATTTTCAGAGGTGTTTCCAGCTGTGGGAGAGACACTGGGTAATGTGTTTAAACCAAGAAGGGGATCCCTTTGAATGGGACAATACTAAACTGTAACTAATGTGAGCCATAAAGAGTTACATTCCCTCATTCTGGAAACTTTGGACTTGCGCCTTGTAATATATTCTCATTTTCCAGTTTAGTGAGATATTGCCAGTGTGTGAATGTTTTTGTTAGGTTGCCACTGTCTGAATAGTTTAATTCTATCGCCATCATTGGATGGAAAATTGAAATAAAAATTGGTTGCTGTGTTTGATAGTCACATTCTGCAGTTGGATAAGAATTCACTATGAATCATTCAGTTTTGCCCCTTTTAGTCAGCTGTGCTTCTTACCTGGGTAAATACGTATTTATATTTGTATACTTTTAAAGTCATCATATGTAGGAAAAAGAATGCAATGCCAATGTTACAAGCTGTCATGTATAGCAGTTTCTGTAAGGTGGAAATATTGTAACACATTTAGTAGAGATGCTTATGTTTGGTACATGGTGTAATACACCAGTGTTTGGAGGTATGATATATCTGCTGGACGTTTTGACATAAGAACATGTTTCAGACAAGGGATACTGAACAGAAGGTGCAGCTGTACCTGTTCTTAGTGGCATGATGTTGAGAGTTGGAGTAAACAGATATAACTTCTTTCCTTAGCTATATGAGGACTGTACATGTCCTAGTAATGCTACTGCTGGTTGAGGAACATGAGTGTTGTTGAATATTATTTGACAGAACATTATACGAACATAATTTTGCCGTTTCTAACATTTGAAACAGAGGCAACCATTTTGCAGGTAGTGTAACTCACTGTTTAGTCTCTGCCTTCACAGTTATGTACTGTCTAGTTCTGGTAAGTTGGAACTTGTTTGGTGAGGAAGTGGTGAAAGGAACAAGCAACAGGGAGGATCAGGTTATGCCGCTGGTACCTATTTAATGGCACTAGATGTCAGTAAAAAATACCAGTCCCAAATACATTGGCCTCAAGAACATTTGGAGATTTCTGCAGCATTTAGGTGATCTAAACATGGTGAACTGTACAGTGTTGCTTCTATTTACTGTGTGTTTATACACACACACACACACACACACACACTACTTTTGTGAGTATTTAGTGTGTTAGTGTATATGTTGGTGTGTTTGTATTTAATTTGTGTTTGAGTAGAGTGTAAAATACATTGTCTCCCGCACAGCATAAAACTATTCGCCTTAAGGGCATGGAAGTTTTAGGAAATGTTATTGAAACATGTGACAAGGAAGCAGGGCAGAAGCTACTGTTGAAGGGCAGTCATGTACACATGGATACCTTGATGGACCACATGAAGGATTCGGAGAAAACACAGGGAGAGATGCTAGAAGTCCAGAATAACTTCTGAAAATGCCAGGCAAGAAGAGGCAGAATTACAGTACTAATGTTGTGTCTGTGGATGACTTTGATAAGTGTGTTATCAGGAGCACAAAGTGTGTAAGAATTATGTGGAGGAAATGCCAGTTGAAGAGACACATTCGGGTAGAGAGAGCAGACATTTTACCTGGAAGTCAAGGTACCTGAAGGAAATACAGGAATATCGGGATGATGGACACTTGATATTTTACATGCACAAGACATGGCCGGACAGCAACTTAACATTTCACAATTGTTGGCAAGAAGGTGAAGTCATAGGCATCCATACACATGTGAATTCAGGAAACAGGCTTATAATGGTGCATGTAAGGGGAACTGGTGGATTGCTTCCTCTGTCCACATCTCATTTACAAGGCTGAACTTGAAGCAGGAGACTACCATGGACAAATGAATGCAACAAATTTTGAGAAGTGGGGATTCAAGAAACTTACTTCCAACTTTCCACCTCATCCAGTAATTATTCTACATAATTTTCCTTATTATTGTCTCCAAGTTGACAGACCACTGTCAACTTGCATAGTAAAATCAGGCATGATATGGCTCTGCAGGAAGGGTATAGTGTCTGATGAGACCTTGAGCAAAAGTTAATTATTCCACAGAAGCCCAAAGAGATATCAACAAAAGTGATCGCATACTGGCTAATCACGGTCATGCAGTTCGACTGCCTCCGTACATGTGACCTAAACCTATAGAGCTCAAATGAGCCTAAATTAAGAGACTCGCGCTGAAAACATCACAGCGGGTATGCACCCCTAGAAATTACTACAAGTTACTAAAGACTTGGTGTGACTTGTGACAAAGGACGACTAACAAGGGTACTGGAAACATGTTGAAAATATCCAGAAGTAATATTGGGAAAGAGACAGGGTTGTTCCATATGTCGTAGACAACATTACTATACACATGAATCCTGATAGCGATATAGTGGTGGTGATGGTCAACGTGAAAGCAGTGACACCGAGGATAGGAGTAGCCAGCACAGTCACTGTAATGTAAATGATAAATGCTTTTGTACAGATAATAGTTGCTGAGTCATGTTTCTTCATCAGACCAGTACCCACCCCATGCTACCTGCATTCTTTAAATACCTTTGAAGTCTCAGTTCACCAGAATTGGACAGTACATTCTGCATGACATGTATTGTCATCTAGATATCCCACACTAGTGAAGCTGATAGTTGCAGCAGCAGTGGGGAACATTAGGAGCACTAGCTGTTTCAATGAGGACTGTGCTTCAGTGAGTGGGTATTTTAAAATATTTATTTTTAAAAGTTGTAAGTAAATATCACTTGGATGCTTTATTGTTTGTTAGTCTGGTTTTTTTAAAGTCATTAGATGCAAAGCATGTATGAAAGTTTTATTTTATATGGTATGTGTTTCTGTTGTATCTGACTTAGGATCAGTTACTGATTACTCTGTCTCTCCAAATATTGAGGCATGAAAATGGCATTGGTTTATATTTTTGCAAATGTATGGCAGTTTGAACACAAAAGTTCCAAATGAAGCAGCAGATTGGCATTTGGTAAAAAAGACCTTGTGTATTAGAACTGCATGTTTGTTATAATGAGATTAAAGTAAGTAAAAATTACAGCAGTATATGTTGTGTATTTTAATAGCAATGTATAGATAAACTGATGAGCATTCTGTTTGATTTTTGTGTTGCAGACATGCATAGTTTGTGTTTTCAGATGGTTAATTTTCAGTCCATCCAACCATAATTTATCTTTGTGTCATCACATGAATAATGTTGTACAGTATAGAGCCACTACTTGTTCATTTGATGGAAGCCATCCTGTTTTGTACGTATAACTATTTATTATAATATGCTGTCGTTACACAACATATAAAACAGTTGCACTGTTACAACTGGTTACATTCGGCTACATGTTTCAGCCGTTATCCGGCCATCATCAGGCCAACAAGGAATAGTGTTAATTAAGGTACATTCATTAATGACTGTACCTTAATTAACACTATTCCTTGTTGGCCTGATGATGGCCGGGTAACGGCCGAAACATGTAGCAATGTTGCAATAGTGCAACTGTTATTTATTTTGCATAACGACGGCATATTATAATAAAAAGCACTACTTGTTCACCCCAATTTGTGGTGGGATATTGAGGATGACATACCACATAATAGGGAATTTCTTTTTACAGACTTCCATGTGTGCTAAGTGAGGGTGGTGCTGTATCAGGGTTTGACTGTATTTTGCTAAGGATTTGTTCAGGTAAGCTGTAAATATATAAAAGTTTATTTTACCTGCTGCCTGTGCAGGAGTAAATTATTGGGATTAGTCAGTGTGGGTTTCAATGAAATGGGTCGATTACTGATCATATATTTTGGATTTGTTATATACTTAGAGGAAAAAAAGGGAATACAATGTGGCAGTGCATAGAATTCAAGAAGCTTATGATTCAGTTAGGTGGGAGGTCATGTATAATATTCTCATTGAGTTTGGTATCCCTGTGAAATGGTAAGGCTAATAAAAGTTGCAAAATGAAACCAATAGCAGAGTCTAGGTAAACAAAGATATGTATACTTGTTTCCTTCAAGAATGGTTTGAAACAAGGAGGTGTGTTATTGCCATTGCTTTTCAACTTTGCTTTAGACTGTGCCATTAGGAGGGTTTAGGCAGATGAGGAGTGCTTGAAATTAATTGGTACGCATCAGCTTCTATTTTATAATGATGATCTTAATGTATAGGTTGCAAGCATACATACTATAAAGAAAAACACAGAAGCTTTATTATTTGTTAGTAATGAGATTGGTTTAGAACTAAGTGATAAGAAAGCTAAGTATTTGGTCATGTCTTGAGACCAGCATGCAGTGCAAAATCACAACAGGAGGAAGTGTCAATATTCTGGTAGGTTATAGTATTGGTCATTCTGAGCAAAAAAGTGTGAATATGCACGTGTCCTATTCCGAACGGTTTCCGAGATAGAGCTATTTCACACTACAGGAGTTTGGATTTGGCGCCCAATATTGTCCTTTACTCTGCCGTACTGCACCACTGTATGAAGCATGTGAATTGGAGTGAAGCCTCAGTTGGCTGCTGTAAGTGGGTGCACGAGACAAATTGATCAATCTCATAATGGATGTTATTGCCAGCATAAAGGAATGTCAAGATGCACTGAGATGAGCAACACGCCATGTCCTCACACGAGTTGCAAAGTGCATAGGTGTTGATGGTGGAATTTTCGAAAATGTATTTTACTAGGTAAAATGTACCAACTTTGTCCTTTGAACAATAAATTCCAATATTAGAAACAATATGTAATGTCTCTCTATCAACAATTTTGCAACTGTACAGTGAAATAGCTCCATCTCTGAAACTGTTCGGAATAGGACACATGTACATACACACTTTTTTGCTTAGAATGACTGATACTGTGACCTCCCAGAATATTGACATTTCCTCCTGGGATATTCTGTATATAGGTAACAAATCATTTGAAAGGGTGCAACACTTCAAATATTTTGGAACATACCTAATGAACCAAAATTCTGTTCGTGAAGAAATTAAGTGCAGATTGCAGTCAGGGAATGCTTGCTATTATTCATTGCAGAATCTTTTGTGTTCCAGTTTGCTGTCCAAAAATATAGAACTGTAGAAATGTAGAACTATAATTTTGCCTTTTATTTCGGTTTCCCACAGTGAGCGAGGAACGTACGCAGAGGGTGTTCGGGAATAGGGTGCTAAGGGAGAGATTTGGACCTATGAGGGACGAGGTAACAGGGGAGTGGGGAAGACGACATAATGAACACTTTATTTTATGATATGTACTCACCCAATATTTGGGTGATCAAATCAAGAAGAATGAGATGGGAGGGGCATGTAGCTCATGTGGGGAAGAGGAGAGGTGCATACAGGATCTTGGTGGGGAGACCTGAGGGAAGGAGACCACTTGGAAGACCCAGGCATAGATGGTGGGATGATATTAAAATTGATCTTCAAGAAGTGGGGTGGGGGGCATTGACTAGATTGATCTGGCTCATGATAGGGACATGTCGGAGGTTCTTGTGAATGCAGTAATGAACCTGTGGGATAGCTTATTAGGAAGGACTCTTCTCTATGAAGTTAGTTAGTTTTTTATCTGTGCGGGAAATACTGCTTTGGTCAGTGCATGTCTGCTGTTGGGAAGTTGTGTATCTGCCAATCAGTCAGGATTAGACAATTTTTTCTTTATATTCCCAGAAAGTTTTAAAATATGCTAATACAAACGTCATTGAATTTCCGAGCAGTAGAAGAAACTTCTTGATGAAAATTCACGCTAATATTTTTGTATTAAAATCATCATCTGTCCTAAAATGTTTTTATAGTGTTAGCCAGTTGCTTCTACATGACCCATCTGACTTAGACATCCACTTTGATTTCATGACCTTTGTGTCTGTGAACTTCTTATCTTGAACTTAAACTGAATGCTTATACACAAATGGCTAATGCTTGCTATTCGTTGTTATGCATATAAGCTGTTATAAGGTATAAAGTTGCCATTTGCTGATGACAAGACAAATTACTAACACAGCTAACATACAAACCTCAGAACCTCTCAGAAGATGGTTGAGAATTGATTAATATGTTGCCATTACTAATGAAAGAATGAACTAGCACAGTAGTCTCTACATACTGTTTGAAAATGTCATTGTTAATAGTTTCAATTAAAATATTATGGATGAAGTTATTTATATAATTTCATTTAAGTCTGGAAATGAATGCATAGTCTAACAGTTCTGGTGTACAGGAAAACCTCGTTAATTCAAAGTTGGTTAATTCAGAATACCTTATACTTCAGGGTATGACTTTCCTCATCATTACAAATAGGATTCTGTGTACTCCTTATTTTGGCTAATATTATGTATGTTTGATTATTTATATTTGATTAGTAATAGTTGTGTAGTTCAAAATTTTTTGAAGATTGTCTGTGATCTGTGTGAAGTGAGGTATTATTTTTTTCTTAGTTTTACCTGATGGTAGACTGTGTACTGAGCATAGCAGGAACTGGTATGCTGCTATTTTTGTTGTAGAGGGTGGCTTGATTAGGTATTAATAATAGTACCAGTTACAATTTTTTTTAAGTGTTCCTATGATATAACTTAAACTTTTCTGATTTACTAAATCCAAAAACAGTATTATTCTTTTCTTGTATGCTGCAGTTGTGTTATACTTATGCCTCATGTATATTTTTAAGACTGTGTTTTGGTACGTCTGCCTTAGCCTTGTTTTCATAAGTGATTAGAATATTGTGTACACATCTGCAAGGTGCCTGAGAAGTCATATGCCTGACTTATTTATTGATTTATCTCATTATGTCTGCAATTTATGACTTGGCATGAATTTACATGACTTGACAACCCTGTGTGGCAATGCACATGTGACAAAACTGTGATGAGCCAACACCCAGGGTCACATTTTCTCATTATTAGTAGTGTGTTGTGTAAAGATGGGAATGACAATTATGAGCAGTTAGTACATTGAGGAGAGTTTGGTAGCAAGTGTTTGGATGCATAACGACAGCACAGGTCAGACAGTAAATCAGGTGATGACACCATTTCAGCAGCGATTTGGGAAGCCATGTCTGTGCAGAGCAACTCTTTCAGTGTGGGAAAAAGTGTGTTTATATAGAGGAATATGTAGGATTCTCCTCAGAGCAGTCAACCAATATCCTGAATGGTGACCTGTGCTGTGGTTGCCACTTTCATTGAATGATTGCCACACAAGTCCATGCGGAAACGATCAGCAGAACTTGGAGTACTACATTTGACCATGTTTGACCACAACCTGGTGATGAAGTCGTTTTGGCCAGTGTTTGTAATTGAACTCATCGATACTGACATGAGACTATGTCACAAAGCATGTGCTTTGTTGTTAGAATGATTTCTGGTAGCCTTGTCTCATGGGAAAGTTCTCTTTTCAGATGAATGTGCAGTTTACTGCAGCTCCCAATCTTGAAATGTTTTTTGGGGCTAAACAGAATCCTTATTACACACTTGAGATGTAAGACCACCCACCACACGTGATGAAAGTGCAGATGTAACTGGCATATTTCTTTGATGGAACTGTTAGTGGTGTTACGTGTATTAAATATGGAATTATGTTATACCAGAGCTAAGGAACAGTGGGATTATGTAACAGGTGTCATTTCAGCAAGATAGTGCTTCAGCGCATTTCACCCTGACTGTGTGTGAATTCCTTAATGAATCATTAATAGGTCAGTGTATTGGTTGGGGTTGTGCAACATCCCCTTCGCCACTGCCATGGTTGCCATGTAGTCCCAACTTGAGCACACCTGGTAACAGCCTGTGCACTAACTCTGTGTTATGAGACATCATTACTGATACCTGCATCTCTTGAACACCATGAATTCCATGGAAGGGATCACAAAGGATGTTATGACACATAAACCTCTGTGAGGAACATGAGGGGTTCCCACAGGGATCTGCAGATCCATAAAATGTGGGTAGGATGAAATAAATAAGTCAGGCGTACATTGTCTTCTCAGACATCCCGTAGGATAGTGAATTACTGCTTTACTTTTGCTACTGCTTTTTATAAATTTACCTTCCAAATTGTGTAGAAAGTTCTTGAATATTGACCTGGAAATAGGCAATCCCAAAGGTACCCCTTTCTCATATTTATAACGTGATCTGTGAAATGGAAAATAATTTTGATTTGAATTAGCATTTATTAGATTAGCCATTTGTTTGTTATTGTTGATGTGTTAATTTTTTATGAGTTTTGCCATAATTTTTATTGGTTCGTTTATAAAGATGTTGATATACATGAATTTTATATCCAAAATGATCAATTCAGATTCTTGTTTCACTTTTATATTGCATAGGTTTGCTAACTGTGTATAGTTTTCTCTGCTACATTCATTAGGGAGGTTTGGCATAGACTTCAGTTGTTCCACCACTGAAAATAATGCCTGGTAACATTTCCAAAAAAGATCCAATAATTTTTTTGGCATATTTATAATGAAAAGGTGTAACATTATGTCTCTTAGCTTCACTGTGCTTGTTTGTCTGTATGTGTCTGCATATAAGAACTCCAGCCCCTGTACAGGTTTTCACTGAATTTTTTTTACTGGGGAGTCTACTAAAATTTATTAATGTTCCAGTTTTTGTTCAAGTGGAACAGTAATTGACACATCACTGAATACCTATATGAATTTCTGAGTGCACATCTAGCACTATTTGGACAAGAAATTGCCAAAAGCTGTAGTGTAGAATGAAGCATGCATTGTATGTCATGTATGTTTTTATGTAAGCCACATGGTTTTTGATATGGTTAAAGAAGATGGTGTGAACATGGCAGAATTTTTACAGTCTGTTTACATTTTGTAACACATTTTTAATTTTTTAGTATTGAATGCAAAGTCTCTGGTACCATTTAATTTGCTGATTTTTAACTTTTATGAGGAACTGTTGGAAGAGAGAGACAGTTTGAGTCCACGCCTGTGGTTAATTAAAATTCCAACAGTTTTCTTTTTGAGTAAATATAAGGGTAAGTGAATAATACAGGGTGACAATAAAGAGGTCACTTTTTTACCACCATGTAAATGGGAACTAAAACTTACTGAGACATCGAAAGGTAAGAGGAAGAGTCGTGGTGGCATAACAGCAGTGCAGTTGAGGAAGATAAACTCAAGGTAATGCATTATAATATTTTGGTGTGTGGTGTTCTTATACATATGGCCTCTATTTTTGATACAGTCATACTGGGTCCTTGGATAAAATGTAAATTGCTCTGTATAGGCATGACATTAAGACTTCACAGATTCTCATCCTCAATACTGTGACTGCTCCAGAAAATTTGCTTCTGGGGTAAGAGCCAAGAGTCATTTTTGGATTTTTTGCTAATTGATGAGCAGAAACAATTAGAATTACATCAGTATGTACCAGACACTCATTAGAAATATCATTCACCCTTACTTTCAGAGGTCATTACAGATGACAGCATGGGATGTTCCTGCCTGAAGTAGGCAGATAAGTTTGTTCCTGTGTGAAATGCTTACTAATGTTAGTTTTGATGTGCATGGAATCGTGTGTCATGAGTTTGTTCCATAGGAATAGACTGAACCAACATTCCTTGTGGGACTTTGATGATGTCGGTGGGAAGATATGTGCTGAAAATAACCTGAAAAATGGTGCACTGGAGATTGATTTCCCCATCACAGCATTGCCTCTGCTGACTGTGGTTTGTCTTATATAATTTCTGTCCAGTAGTGCCATGACTGAAATCATAGACTTTGGACTTTTTCCTTCATACGTATTGAATTATAACACACTATGTTTTGAGGCCAGATTTGTTTCCGGTCTTCAGGCTTGCTTCTTCCAAAACAGATCTTGCTACATGGTGATTGCACTGTAATGCACTCTTAACATCAGATAGCTACAGTAACCAGGATATCAGTCATGTCCTTTATACCAGAAATAAACAATGCAACAAGACTGAAGAATCCACAGGTATATAGCCATGCTTCCCTACCAACATGCAGCCTCAAAGTAGAACAGCCAGCTGTGTGCTAAGTGTGACATGAAGACTCATCACCTACCAGTTAAAAAAACCACTCAAGGAAACATAGGCCTGAAAACCCCTGATGTATGGTGTATACCATGTGAATGTGGGAGGGTGTATGTCAGTCAGGCAGGAGTTTAGAAACCGGATGCAAGGAGCACACGAGGTACCTTTTCCTGGGCCAGCTAGAGAATTTGGCTGTAGCAGAATGTAGCATGGGTACGGACAGCATGAAATTCATCATTTACAGAATGGCTAAGGCAGAAAGGTGTGTGGATTGCTCGATTAAGGAGGTTATTGAGAACCAGGCAGCTCTTGCTGCAACAGGTCTGGAATACATCCAGTGAGAATTGATATCAAACACAACATTATTTCACCCCTTTCCCACGCCTAAGAAGAGCAGCCATTACCATTACATTTAAACTACCAAGACTCCCTACACAATGACACTGTTTAGTGAGGTGAAATACAATGGCCAGCTATGTATTTTGTGTATTTGGTGTCTAGTGAGACTTGTGTAGCCATATATGCTAACCGTTTTTAAAATATGTGGTATTTAGTAATTTGTTATTAATCTGGGTTAGTTACAGTGTAAATAATCATCCTGTCATGTAAGTTGTTTTGCAAGAAACAAGACTTAAAATGGGGTCAAACCTGACCCTGAAATGCATTACGTTTCAATATGTACAATGGAGAGAGTTCGAAAAGTGTCTGAGTTCGAATGTCATACACCATCGTGAGAACCCTATAGAATGGCATGGCTGTTCTGCATCCTCTGTACTGTCCAGACTTGACACCATTCCTTTGTTGAAACTTAAGTTAGCACTGAAGGGAAGGAGATGTGGTGACATCAGCACAATTCAAGAACAGTCTCCTGTTGTATGCAGTCCAAACAGTGGAGAATATGGTAGACATACTTATTGGGGACAGAGCATTGAAGGAATGCCCCTTGTGCAGAAGTCAATGTGGCTGCTGGTCTGCTACATCAATTGAAACATCTGCTTATGATGTGATTTACATGCATTTAGAATGCAGTTGGACATGGTGGCCGTACAAGGAGCATTCCTCGATAATGTGGGAGCATCTGAAGCATTACTTCAGCTGCCAGAACACATGAAGTTGAACCCACTGTTATGTGGATGGGTCAGCCCCATGCTAGGAACCAGAATCAGGCGACCCAGCCTTGTGAAGACAGAGGAGCTCAACATTTGAAGGCTGCTCCAGTGGAAGCTTTGTTACTCCTTGTGGATGGACCTTTGGGCAAGGGCTCAGTTGTAATGGCTGACATACAGCATAGTGTATGGGTAATGCTGCTTTCCTTATAAATGAGAAGTTCCTAGATGGTATCAGAAGTAGTACAAATATATGTAACATTTGAGCAAGTCTGTTGTGTCTGTCCATATCACATCACAGTGGTGCTGGCAGCTGTAAG
>Ga0123355_10007843_pt1 | contig 16078 bp, 7 predicted proteins | sample TergutEmb28metaG_3_FD_89872 | JGI IMG/M metagenome (GOLD analysis project Ga0123355, IMG submission 89872) | Embiratermes neotenicus P1 segment gut microbial communities from Petit-Saut dam, French Guiana - Emb289 P1 | ecosystem: Host-associated > Arthropoda: Insects > Digestive system > Gut ...
CATCGAACCAGAGCAATACAACCCATGAAATAACTCAACAAATAAGTCGCAAGCTCCCGAGGATGGATGTATTAACATCCGAAACATGTTGAGCATTAAATAAAGAAATAATAAAGCAAGTGAGATCAAGTTGGTCTCTCTTTATTCAACTATTGTATCTCCTTGTTGCCATCTGTGGCTTCTGACATTTTGCTAAGTAGCAAAGTGTCTGCAGTAGTTGACTTGTATGATTTTTTGTTGAGTGAAGTGCTTTAAGTTAATACCTGTTGAAGACAGACTCTACATCATTATGTCTGTTAACCCATATATTTTAGGTACCCAACCACATCGCATCTTTCACTGAAATTACATGTGGCCTATCTTCACTGACGGTTGTTGGGAGAATTCTACTCTGTCCATATCAGTCCACTACACTACTTCACAGGGGTAGCATAGTCAGTATGTTGACTAGGCTGTGGGCCATACAATGTGGGTTTCAAATCTGAGCCTTAGGTAGAGACCTACCTCCTCTCCAAAATACCCAAACCAGCATAGGCACCCACCCAGCCTCCTAGTCACTGGGTATGAGGGGCTGTTTCTTGGAGGTAAGGTGGCTGGGGCATGAGGCTGACCACACACCATCTGATGACAAGATTGAATGCAGACAAGGGTGGCAAAATAAATAGTTTAAAATAAAACAACTGATAATCTGCACTTAACACATTTTAAATTAAAGTTTATAATCTTTGTTGGGTGTGATCATTGTGGTTACTCAGCCCAAGTGCAGAAGTCCTACCTACACCACTGATCATAATATAATCAGTGTGGTTCAGGTGACGAGGGTTTCTTTGTGAATTGCTGTTTCAAAATTTTAACTCCTGCACTACAATTGTTATGCATCAGAAGGCCCCCACTGCTAGCTCGCTTTTTCACTCAGCCGTAAAGTTTTGTGTGATGTAACCTGAAGCATAGACAAACGCAGACCCCCTACTTCACATTCTTCATAAAAGTAAAATAGCATAGTGGTCCCTCCTTTGCAACAAAATACGTTGCATCTTCAAGAATGACCCTTGGCATGCCAGTGATTTGAATTCTTGAATCCAAGCTGAGTGGGGCAAGCTGCTTGTGGAGCTGACCAACCATAGCTTTCAGTTTAATGCCTTGGGTTTGTATCCTGTGCAACATGGACGAGAGCCCCCCACATATTCTGGGAACACTGTATATGTATGTATGAAGGGCATTGGTCAATCATGCAGACAGGGACTGCTGTTTCAGCAAATAAAAAGCTGTGAGATCGCGCACTTTATTATTGGGTAGTGTTGTCTTAGTACACTATTCCAACACAAGATGACCCTAGTCGTGCACGCCTGTTGAATTCTGCTGCATCATTATCACTACTAGTGGTGAAGTGGATGGGCGAGAAGTGCAAAATGGGAAGAGATGGACCACGTGATTAATGTGGAATGAAGGTGTTAAACTGTCAGATATTCATCACCGGTTATCTGCAGTTCATGGAGAGAAAGTACCTGCATGCAGCACTTTGTTCAGCTGGGTACAGGGTTTCAACACTGGCAAGTTAAACTGCACAGGTGGCTGTTAGTGAGTATTATTGCAGCACCTATAGAGAATGGTTCCTTCAAGCCATCAGGAGGCTTCCAAGGAAATGGCAGGGATGTATAACCTAGGAGAGGAATATGTTTAGCTAACATTTGTTAGTATTCAGCCTAAAGTTAATAAAGTTGCACAAGTGAGATGAGCCCACATCATTTCTGAATGCCCCACATAAAATGATATCCCATAGTCCATAGTCCTGTCCTTTTATCTGCTCTCATAAAGCAAGGTAAAGCAATCCCATGACAGACCTGGACAGGCCCTGAGGGTTCCAGGAGGTTGTCTCTCCCAGATTTCAAGACAGTTGGCACATGAAGGTGGTAAGGTTGTCAACCCTATGTACTGGATGCCTTTACCCCCCATGAAATATTCCTGGTACTCATTTCTGTTAGAGGCTGAGTAAACCCCAGAGCCATAGTGTGGCCAGAAGGATTATGTCAATGAAAAGTTCCATTGACACCATCGGGAATCGAACCCGTGACCTTCCAGCTTGTAGTGCAGTGCCTCTACCAATTGCATCACCGCGTGCCCTCTATCTGCTGTCATGCCGTCATTAATATGTTGGAACACAGAATCTCCAATTAAGTCACCATCAATTTCAGTATTAGCTATCTAAGGTCAGTTGTTCCTCAGAACCTGAATCACATCAACTCTTTGGTCTTGGCATCATGATGCACCAGAAACAGACTACTGGTTTCCAGGTGCCCAACAGCATCAGAAACATAATTCTTGCGTTACCAGTAAAGGTAAAGCAATCCAATTACAGGCCTGGACTGGCCCAGAGGGTTCCAGGAGGTTGAGGCTCCCAGATTTCAAGGCACTCAGCACATGAAGGTGGTAAAGTTGTCAGCCCTACGTACCAGCCACCTTTACCCCCAGTAAATATTCCTGGTACTCATTTCTGTTAGAGGCTGAGTCAACCCCAGGGCCACAGTGCAGCCAGAAGGATTATGTCAATGAAGAATTCCAATGACGCCATCGGGAATCAAACCCGCTATCTTCCGACTTGTAGCGCAGTGCCTCAACCAACTGCTCCACCATGTACCCCCCTATGTTACCAGTGCATGGTTGTAAATCAAGGAAGTAATAAATTGCTTTTAACACTTTGAGTTCCCGCCTTTTACCATTTAATCAGGTCTAGAAACCTCGGCATTTTTTACTCATTTTTCCATGCGATCCTAACCCGAGTTAAAGCCATGAACGTTATAATACACGTGTGAATATATAAACCTGAGCTGTGCTCTGTGCTTGGGTGTGGGACGCACAGAAAGTTGGAAGAGCTCGAGCCTTGCTTCGGCTTGGGCATCAGTGTTGGACATAATGAAGATTTGGTTCCTCTTTGACAGGGATGGAGAAGAATTTAGACTAATGTGAATCAGTTAGTACACAAACTGATCATCTGACTTAACTTGAAGCTTTGGTGGTTAGTAAACAGATTATGTGCCATGTGTAGGACCTTTAATTGGCATTAGTATCTAAGTACAAGTACTGCACCCGTATGAATAGGATTTTGAGAACCATTTGTGTTCAGAGTGGTAGAGGTGTAGGAGTGGACTGTACGAGGGATATTCATTAAGTAACATCTGAGACTGTATGTTACATCCATACTTATTACTGTAACATAGGCGTAATGGATAAACCTTCTGTTTCTCCATGTAATTGTCCAAGTGAGTGAGACTTTTTGTCCTGGTATTCTCATTTTCATTCCAGTAGACAAAATACTAAAATGAGTGTTTCCATTGACTAGAGTATCTCAGTTTTCACCTCCTTGCCTGGTGGTCCAGGAACTGAACAACAGAATGCCTTCTGTGTTACTAAATTCCCTCTACAGTGACGTCTGTGCAGACTGTTTGGAATGTCTTGCCCTTCAGTCAGACATCATATCCAGCAGTTTGCACTTTTATGGATCACTGAAGAAACACAACTGAAGGAAAGCATTCAGACATGAGAATATAAAAGCCAAGGTGTACCATTGTGTGCAGACACTCATCATTTACTTCTTGTCTGTGGGAGTCAACCATCTTATTTGTAACTGGGACGGATGTTGCGGTAACTGACCTGGTGGTTGTGCAGAGAAATGGAGGGTTTGTCTATAATTTCTTGTTCTGCTGGGTATCTGTGTTGTAATAAAGTCAAGTGTAACACTTTCTTGATTTATGCATGTTTGACAGCCTACTTACCACCTAATGTGATGTTATTAATTTTCATGAGTAAATTATGATCCTGTCTCTTGTTTTGATGTGGCAGGAAACCGCACTGTATGGGAATTTGGCTGGGCTTATGGTGTGGGCTGGGGTGCAGCCATCTTTCTGTTTGGAGGAGTGGTATTACTTCTGTGCGACAAAGAATCAGAGGAAATCTACTACAAGGAGCGCAAGATTGTTCACGACGGCGACTCACGAGCCTAGTGCCCACCCCCCCTGCCCGATGTTGTGCTCTGAACTGCTGCTGCTGCTGCCGCCGCCACTTCAACCCATGTCATCACGTGACAACGTATGAAGAAGAATGCATGCTTGCTCACTCACTGCCCTACAGACACAAGTTTCGATTATTGTAGCGTCACATCCCACTTACCAACATACACATCTCAGCTCTGTAAAGAGACTGTGTTGTTGGTTTGATGAGGAGTTGGTTTCCAGAAGAACACAACTGATTTATTATGCCCAAGCATACAATTAAGTTGTACATGGTAAGGAGCATTCAGAGCTGTGTATAGAGAGAGAGAGAGATAGTTGCTCTCCAAACTGACACATTTTTCACCTGTGATGGAGCCATGTGTTCCGTACATTCATTGCAGGCTGTTTAGTTCCCATGAACAAAGCACAAACCAGTCAGAAGATGAAAGCAGTGAAAATCGAGTATAAGTTTCATCTAAATTCTTGGGAACTAAATGCATTTTTTAGATGTTTGTGTAGATTACAATATGATTTCTCATGCACACAAATAGACTTACAGTAAAATTGATCCTCCACTGAAAGGCTAATATTCAAGATTGTATTTTTTATAAGAATCTAGAAAACTCCTGTAGCTGCCAGTGCAGAGTTAATTTTTAACAGTAATTCCTGTAATGTTATGAACATACTGGAGAATCAATGTACTCGGTTTCATTGCACCAATCGAATTGCACATTATTAATTATACATAAATACTAAGAATGTATCGCTGTGTTTCAGTACAAGTGTACCATTCAGGGACCTCAGTATGCCAAGTTTAAAACCAGTTGACAGTGATAAAGCTATTATATACAGGATTCTTCAGTCTGTAGTAACTCTTGTTGTTGATGTCCGTTGTATATACAAGATACAACTTGTACAGCTTTGTAAAAACTTGTGGTTCAATTATGATTAAAATATTTCTTACATAGTTAAGTATGATATATACATGGTAAAATTATTGTTGCTGTGTTTGGTAGTGGAAACTTACAGTCATGTGACACTGTCTGTTCAGACCTCTAGTGCCCTCTGAGTCCAAAGTCAATCAGGTCCTGTAAACATACGATATGCAGACTTAGTCATATGGCACTGTCTGTTCAGACCTCTAGTGCTCTCTCAGTCCAAAGTCAGTCAGGTCCTGTAAACATACAATATGCAAACTTACACTCATGTGGCACTGTCTGTTCAGACCTCTAACGCTCTCGGAGTCCAAAGTCAATCAGGTCCTGTAAACATACAATATGCAAACTTACACTCATGTGGCACTGTCTGTTCAGACCTCTAACGCTCTCGGAGTCCAAAGTCAATCAGGTCCTGTAAACGTACAATATATGCAAAGAATATTTAGTTTTTTGCCAGTGACTGTAATATCTACTGAAAATTTTTATTATTTATTTTTAAAAACCTCTACATATTGTACCATTTATACACAATTTACATAAATAACGGAGCTTCTACAGACTGTACAACCTTGTAAATAATAGCTTATCATTGCCTTCTAGTTTTAAACCCGACATGCTCCACTCCCTAAAGATGGTACATGGGTACTGAAACATGTCAGAGGTACATCCTTAATATTTACGTATAATTAATACCATGCATTTGGTTGGTGCAATAAAAATGAGTACATTGATGTAAAAAAATTCATGGAATGATCAACTCTGAAACATCTGAGAATGTCAGAACTTAACATAGTGTTGTGTCACCATATCTGCAGTACTTGAAAACCAACTTCGTATCATATTTCTTCCTAGTTTCTGAAATCACTGTTGGAAGTATCAGTAGTTATATAAATGAGAAAACAAAATATACTGTAGGAGAAAAACTGTTCAATCTTGGACCATAATCTGCAAGCTTCCTTGACTCACTAATCGAAACTTGTGTAATTTGTCTAGTGTACAACGATTCCAATGACCAGGGGTCACGTGTGACGGGTGAGTGTGCTGTGTTGTGTGCTGTGATGTGGTTTCAGTGGAGGAAAATTCGACTGCTTTTGGAGAATTCAGGTTTTAGTAGGTGTTTATTTTTTATTTTAATTTTTTTTTTTGTTAAAAAGTCAATAAACAAGAGGTGGTGTGTTTGCATGAGGCTGCAGACCTTAACTCAGAAGGAAAGTACTTGAGTATTGGTTGCAAGCAGATCTGTGCAGCGGTTTGACAACCATCTTCATTTGTTTTGATTTGGGAAAATGTGCAGGATCCCTGAAACAAAGTTTCTCATGAGTGGCCAAAATGGAAATGGTTTATGATGATGGTTGTACAATTACAGCTTGTCTTACCATGCAGTAGGAATCCAGTGATCGTCCGAGACTCTCGCAGCGACATGACTAAAGGAAATCTTTTCCCACGACGAGCCACATTGTTGTTCAATTAAATCCAGATGTCTAATAGCCTCCTGTTCATGGAGGAAGGAGGAACTTCCTAAATGCTGGTATTGTGTGTTACATGTACTGGCTTATGGTTATGGTGCAAAAATGTTTTTTTTTTTTTTTTTTTAATTATTGCGTTCTGTGTTCATATGTACTCATTTCATGAACAGCAATCCTTTTCTGAAGCCACCTTTTTATGTCACATTTGCTGCTGTCGTATATTTTCAGTTGACTTATTACTGATCTTGTTTCATGTTTTCACTTACGTGTTGGGTTGTGTAAGTGCATAGATTGGCGGATTCTGTTGAAATCTCGTGTTGCTATCAGTTCCACCCCTTATTTTTGTCCTAAAATTAATATTCAGTTGCATCCTGTTATAAATACATAATAAAAGTGAATCTTATGTTTATTGGACCATGCATCATTGTGATAGTTGAAGAATAAAAGACCAACTTGATGTCACTTGCTGTTTTATTTCACTTCTTATATGCGCAACATGTTTCGGACATTAATATATCCATCACCAGGAGCTTGCGACTATTCCGTTGAATTACCACATTGGTCGTATTGTTCTTGGTTCGATGTGTGTTGGAGTTTCGGTGTGGTTGGGTTGGAGTGGTATCCGTGTTGCAGGCTGAAGCAGCCGAACCACACCGAAACTCGAACACATATCGAACCAAGAACAATACGACCAATGTGGTAATTCAGCAGAATAGTCGCAAGCTCCTGGTGATGGATATATTAATGTCCAAATCATGTTGCGCATATAAGAAGTGAAATAAAGCAGCAAGTGACATCAAGTTGGTATTGTATTCTTCAGCATAATAATTGTGTCTGTTAAGCTGATTTTATAGGTAGCTGTCGATTAAGAGGCAGTAACAGTAAGAATTTCAATGGGACATGGATATACATACAGTTATACATCCCACATATCATATTATAGGCTGCTCTTTTTAATTGCATTTTTAAAATCCATTTCAAAATGAAATGAAGGAACATGGATTCCTGCTGCATTGAAGTGGAAAGTTACATGTTGGACTTAGGTATTGTGCACTAGGTTGGTGTGTTCAACTGGAGACAACTGTAAAACATTCTTCCTGAATAACCTTATGTATACTAATGTCAAAAATGTTTAGTATTTGGAACAACATGTTCAAAACAGTAGCAAAAAAAAATAGCCACAATTATGACTTTTATTGTTACATATATTGTGATGATGCCTTGTTTTCTTTCTAAGAGGGATGCACAAGTGACTGATCCCATGCCCTTTATGTTTTTCAACTTTAGTGAATTGTTTTGGTTGTATATTTGATGTTTAATGAGATACTGTAGTACATGTTCTGCAATAAGTAATCATCTTCATTGGCTGTGACAAGTAAATCACTACAGGGGTATTTATCTGACAGTCAGTATGCTGGTCTTCAAGCCTGTGGGTGTGTCCTTTTTGATTGCGTGGGCAGCGGTTGATTGGCATTAAAATATTTTGCGTGCCTCTATTGTCACACACATATGGGTTGAAAAATGGTTTAATGAATTCTGCCATCTGTGTTTTAAATTGACACTCCGTGCATTTTATCAGCAGATAGTGCTTATGTTTGAAATAAAAGAAATTACAATCTGTTGAAATTTGGCTCTTTTCTCTTCCCTGATGCCATGAAAATGTACAGCCAAGAAATTCTATCTGTACAAACTCACACTTCAGCAGTTCCATTTGTAATTCAACTTAGATGTTTCTCAGGATATTTACCATTTTGTTGGACATTGGTGTATACCACCAGGTTTAAAGTTAAGGTACTTATTACTTCGCTCATAGAGTTTCATTTATACTCATTATTTCAGTGATAATTTGCATGAATGCCCAGTAGCCAAATCAGCTTCATAAGTATAATGCTTTATGGACCATATGAGGTAAAACTGACAAACCTCTGTACTTTTCTCAGATCAGCTTCAGCTGTTAAAAGATCAGTACATTTCATCATGTCTGAGAAAAGTTTATGATGCTTTGCTTCTGAGCACATGTACACTTTGCAGTGTGACAAGTAGCAATTTCTAGCAGCACAAATACTTGTGTCATCCAATATCAGACAAAGAAGTAGAACTGTTTACACTTGACCCTTATCATGACCGATGCCAACAAAGGGAGGCAAATGCTGGGCAGTGATTGTATAAAAGACAAACAGAAAGAATGTGTTGTTATTGAAACAGATTTACACCATTTATCTTTCACCTTTATTGCCATACATGACCATATGCTGGTGTATAAAATATACTGGTAAACAGCCTATCATGCCATATGCTGGTCTCTGTGTGTGTACTTGATAGCACACTGTAGGAAACTGAACATTGTAATGTAGTAATCTGTAACTGTACCATAGCCAAGTGTCATACCAGTAGGTTTTCTTTGAATGTGATATGTCAATATAAGTAAAAAATTACACAAAAACTAAGTTATCACTCTATAGGCTGTCAAAGTTCAACATGCTATTTTCATATTAGTGTATTATTTTTTGTGTACTAAACATATTCAAAAAGTTCCATTAAAATCCCATAAGCACTTGGGGATGTTTAGAAATACCACTGCAAAAATGCTAAGTAGGGAGGGGGATTAGAAATCTCCACTGTTATGGAAACGTTACCATTGAAAACAAAACAGTCATGGCTTGAACTGTCCGTCTTCTCCCAGTAGAATGTAGCGTTTCACTTGTACAAATCAATTTAAGGATGGCAGCTGTACAGAAAAGGCCACAAGCATCATGTTGCAGACTCTTGATTGGGACACAGTGTAAGAAGTATGTAGTACCACATTGTGAACTCTTAATTTTTGGACATGGTTAAGTAGACACATAAGTCTGTCTGTATATACAATGGATTGGGATTCAGGATTTCAAAGTAAGCAGTACATAACTGATGAGTCCCACAGTATGTAATAGTTCTTACTTTCGATTACTTAAAAATGTTAAAGGTACTGTATAAATGAAGTAATTATTTATTGATTGAACATGTGACTTAGTATCTTATTGAATGTGGATAAAGAAACAGTTTCATTTGTAATGAATCCTACAATATGTAATCATTTTATTTTTCTTCTCCATTATCATAACAGAGCAAGTTGCATGTGTGAGTGTGTGCATGAGTGTTTGGATCGGTTAAGACAACTCGGGCAGGATAGGTGTGTGTTTTATTGTTTAATGAACATTTAAGACAAAACTCATCAACTAAATGAAGGGGATACCAACAAAACACTCTTCTTTACCAAGTCAAGACAATTTTAAGTGTTAATTAGAAATTTCTTATGGCCAACAGAGAAACCCTATTCATGAGTAAGGAGCATTTTCTGTTATATAAGAGAGCAGAAATATTAACTGTAATAATAAGAGTAATAATTATTGTGTGTATCTTGTGATCAGGTACTCATATTATTGTGTGTGTCTTGTGATCAGGTACTCGTATTATAGTCATTGAACAAAGGAAGCAGATTATTGCTGGTACATTACTTTCAGCAGTTCAGTGGTTCACATGGAGATAACAGTTTTTATTGATTGAACAGTATGTAGAAACAAGAATTTTAGATACTTGTACAGACCATGTCTAATACACAATGTTATTTGTGTGAAGAGACAAAAGCCTGCTGTCTTCTGATAGAACTTCATGTTTATCTATGGAGTGTTACATTTATGGAAATTTTTGTGGTACTTGATCTCCTTGCTTTGTTTAATGGACTATAAGACTGTTTTTAACTATAATTTGTATACTGAGAAAGCCTGACTTCACAGAACTCTACCACATATGAAGAGGTTTGGATGGTTACCATATCAGTATGCAATCTTTGCTTCCAATGTATCCTCAAAAAGTCCTTCCTCAGTGAAGAGGATTGTGACATACTGAACTTAATGTATTGCAGGATGGTAACCATTTGTGAATTGACAGTTACATGCTGCATAGAATACAATTCTTAATTGTGGCATTAGTTCAGTGTCTCGATCCACCTTAGTTCTTACATCTATTTTCATAATGGTTTGTCATAAGTAGTAAATTTATAACAAGTTAATTCAGGGAAAATCTGCTTCTGACTCTGTATATATACAGCGTTCAATATTAGTTTCGACATATTAACTTCATTTATGAAGCTGGTATCTGATAGCCCCATCTCCATGCATGTACAGTCAAACTTGATTATAATGTCATGAAAAGGACTGAATACTTCGTGTCATTGTAAACGAGCGTTGTTATAACCAAGGAGCATAATTTTACGATTGACAGTGAGGAACTGATTGGTAGCACAGAATGTCTGACATGATAGAGAGGTGTCGTATAAACCAATGTTGTTATAACCGGGTCAGACTGTAGAATATTACGGAATTTGGTAGTTTCAACTGACAAAGCACTACATTTTGTCCTACTAATACCATATCCTATAAGTTAAAATATGGTCACCAACTCTGCAGCACTGGAGAAATTCAAGTCCCTGATTCCAGTATGATAAAATGTTACTCCAGAACTACAGTAGGGTCCCCAGCCATGTGTTACTGTGAGATTTAAAATTGCTGTTCCCAGGCCATAATGTTTAATGTGTGCTACATTCCCGTATAATTTTGACGTGAATTGTTTTCAGTGTTCTTATTTTGTTTTTGTATAAGAACAGATTTTGATATCAGCTTGTACCGTGGATGAGAGCTTAGTTGTAACCTTTCAACTTCATTATTAATTGTAGCTGTTCAAATTAGGGTCATTGTTCATTGTTCTGGTGCGTAGTACTCGTAGGTAATGATGATGACCAGCGCTAGTATCATCAGGTATCTAGCTACCTCTGCAGGTTTACAAGAGAGTGAAGGGAGGATTCTTTGTTATTTGTGGCAGAAACATTTTTGGTCCTTGTCACATTTCATGCTGAATTAACAAGGTAGTTGAGTAAAAAGAGACCAGCTTGATGCCACTTATTTTATTATTACTTTATTCAGTGCTCAACATGTTTCGGATGTTAATACATCCATCCTCAGAAGCTTGCGACTAATTCGTTGAGTTCCTTCATGGGTTGTATCTAGTTCGATGTGTGTTGGTGTTATGTTGCAGTGTGGCTGTGGTGGTGTGGCATCCGTATGCAGGCTGAAGCACCAGGAGCTTGCGACTAATTCATTGAGTTACTTCATGGGTTGTATCTGGTTCGATGTGTGTTGGTGTTACGTTGCAGTGTGACTATGGTGGTGTGGTATCCATATGCAGGCTTAAGCACTGCTTCAGCCTGCATACGGATACCACACCACCATAGCCACACTGCAACGTAACACCAACACACATCGAACCAGATACAACCCATGAAATAACTCAACAAATAAGTCGCAAGCTCCTGAGGATGGATGTATTAACATCCGAAACATGTTGAGCACTGAATAAAATAATAATAAAATAAGTGGCATTAAGTTGGTCTCACTTTACTCAACCATCAAGATGATGCACGGTCCAATAAACATAAGATTAACAAGGTAGTTATTTAGTTCTGTCTGTATTCATACATTACATTAACAGTCAAATTCTCTGGGTTCAGTTAGAGGTGATTGTTGAGTGTGATGGATATTACAGTAGTATTCTGTGTTTATATATAGGCAGAGTAAGATATGTTTTGAGTTGGCACCTTGAATGTGGTATCTCAGGCGGTTTGTTGGTGTAGTGTGGTCAGGAAATAACAGCTTGTTCTTCTTTGGGCTCTAGTACCTTCTGAATTCTAAATTTTTTGAATAGGAAAAATGTATATACTTATTTTTTATGCTGCAGTGCAAATAAATGTACCCAACTTTCATTATACATATCATAAATTTCAAAAAGTGTGAGTCTATGGGAATCTTCCCATGTCAAGCCCTGGGGATGAAGTATTGCAAATCTTTGCCGTCACAAGGGAACACAAACATCTATGCCTCAAGCACTGTATGAACCCACATTTCCAATGTGGGTGAGCCTAAGGTTGTGGAAGGTCTAAATTGGTGGAGTACCATTTGGCAGCCACTGTGAGCATAGGTTATGTACTGTCTTGTACTGCTGGAATGCTGTGATTATGAGTTTGGATGCCAACCACTGCGCAGATATATGTCTGTGTTTTTCTGTGTGCCTTGTGATGGGCCTTTCTCTTGTTGAAGAAGTCCCACCATATTTGTATAAAGATTCACACTTTTAGAATTGCATTTGTAACTGTCACATGCCAGAAGGTCTCACTTATAACATGAACATAAATATCTCAGAAGCTTGACACTGTAATCTGAACCTTGGTGTAGAGCCTTGTTTGAACATTTGGACATTGATTTGACTAGTGAGGAACTATCCCGTTCAGGTATCCACACATCTGTCACTGTCGTGACAGGATCCCATTCTTTTGGCCCAGTACCTCAAACCATGGATGTGACCAGTGAGATAAAGATTAACTGTTTGTGTAGATGGGGCATGAGATATGTTCAGGTGTAACTTAATTTTAACATGATGCATTTCAATGTGGAATAAGAAACCAACTAGATGTCACTTTGTATTATATTTATTTCTCCTTTATAAGTTGCTCAACGTGTTTCGGGCCACCTTGTGCCCATCTTCAGGAGCTGACGACTTAGTGGTATTTTTTCACGTGTGGTGTAGTGCCATGGCTGTGTAGGCACAACGTGCTACGTACTTCCCAATGGACACACAACCAGCCAACCGGATCTGACTGCTTACACAGCCACGGCACTACACCACAAGTGAAAAAATACCACTAAGTCGTCAGCTCCTGAAGATGGGCACAAGGTCGCCCGAAACATGTTGAGCAACTTATAAAGGAGAAATAAATATAATACTAAGTGACATCTAGTCGGTTTCTTACTCCACATTGAACTACGATGCACGGTCAACCACACATCAAATGATGCATTTCCTTTGTAAGAAAAAGATTTTTATCAAGTAGAAACATTTCACAGATACTGGAACAGCACAAAGATCGTCATACTGTGTATATACAACAATATTAATGTCTTTTATAAGTTATTGTACTAAGTGATATGCTGACATTCTTCATGTTTAATTTGTATATGTGTGATATATGAAACATATTTTATAAGGCAACAATATTGCTGTGCATATCAAATTGTGGTATTGAAAATGGATTTCAAATGGTAGATTTTAACCACCCCCACAATTTTTTTTTTTAAATGCAATAATTTGTACCCAAATATCTTTTCACTCATAATGTAACTAATTATTCAACTCAGTATTCGAACTGATGTTTTGTAGACATTTTCAACTTTCCTTGGGAGCCGCTAATGTCTCTAGTCAATCAATATTTTAGTGCAGTTATATATTTTCCTTCTCCAAATATATAAAGTATGTATTATTTTCACACCACAATATTACTTTATTGCTTGCACTTGTTTTCAAGCCCTTAATTTGAGAGGTTATATTTATAATTTTTCTGTGTGCTCTACTCTTCATATTGGAACCATGTTCTGCATTGTGCCCCTTTGTCCACACAAATGCTGTATTGCAAGTTAATGGTATTGAAGTATTCATGGGCAATCAGCTGTGTCAGGATGGACTGCATATCCCAGATTTTCAGAAACTGTCAATGTCTATGTCATCAAGCATTGATGACAGTTCCCAAAACATTAGAAATCCATAACATGAATGAATGTCCAAGAGTATTTCACTGCACTTAAATGCCATGAAAGTTTCAGATATTCAATATATATATATATATATATATATATATATATATATTACTCCATATTTTTACCATGTCTGAAGTGGAAAATATTTTTTAAACTCATACAATGTATTTATTTCGATTAATTTGTAGTAGCACTGTTTATTTGTACATACAAAATAGAAATTATTTTTTGCTTAAATTTTAACACTACCAATATTTTATTGTTGTATTAATCTAGGATCGCACATAGGGAATGTGGAAGCAGCAAGGTGTTAAGTGTCATGCAATTGACACAAAATGATAGTGTTGTGTTTGTCCAACGTCACTGTTTCCATCCAATTCCTGTCACATGTAATGGTGAGCATTTCTGTACATCAGAGGTAAATACCTGTAACTCTTACATAATACAATTTTCCTGGAATTTTTGTAATAAAGTAATCACACCAAAGTTTATTTAGTAGCACAGCTGCCACCAAGAAATGGGAGTTAAACGTTCTACAAGTTGGCCCAAGTTGGCATTTTAAATAAGGGTTTAGAACCACAAACCCCTTTGTTTTTACTGCACACTTGGGTGGTTGAGAGTCACAAGCGTTTTACTGCACATGTACACACTTTGTTTTGTATTTTGTAGCAGTGATGTTATATATGCTTTTATTTGTTTCTACTGGGAATTGAAAACATTCTTTAAACGCAGTAAAGCTATGCCATATTGTACTAAGAAGAAAAGAAGGATATGAGGAGGCAAACTTGCCTAATACTTTGGTGAACAGAAATGATGATATATTTTTCATTTGTCCATTGTAGCTAGATAAAGTAAGTGTATATACTCTGTAGTACTAAGATAACCAGCAGTTTCATAGAAATGAACTGTGACTAAACACACACATACATATACATACATGTACACATATACAGGCAACATAATCTTTCAATAGAAGTCTTCATGTTGTAGGTCCACACAACATCCTTTTGTCAGATCGTAAGTTCTTTTGCATGTTTTTCATTAGGTTGGTAGAAACAGACAGTGATGTGAACACTTGGTTTCATAAGTAGCATAATTCTGCAAAATTAACCTTTAAGCAACAGGCCGGGTATTTAAATTTTAGCACGTGCTTTATAAGAAATGAGAATATTATTTGCAGCAAAAAAAAATTAAATACAATTTTGAAATCAGCAATGTTTTGTGGAAAATACAACAGAGATTATGCAGCATATCTGAGAAATTCAGGAAGTTTCCTTGTTGTCTAAGTGCATAAAATGAATTTGTAGGGGGTGTTTTTCTACATGCACGCTAGATTTAGAACACAAGTACCGTAAAGTTTAACACAGTTTCTTTCTGAATTTCTGATGATGTCATGGATAGCTTTTGGAGGTATGGCATATATTTCTTGAAAAGTATTTGAAACTTGTAGCATTAATATTATCTGTACTTGAAAGATTGAAAGATGCATTCATGTCCATGAGTTTACATAAAATTGTGTGCCCCCTGACTGGCTGTGAAAATAAAAGTCTTAGATTATCAGTATGTTACACTTATAACAAACTCTCTTTATATGCTTTGTGTGGATCGGCTGCAAAGTGTTGTGGGAATAAATAGATCAGTGGCAAGCCTCAGTGGTTTTGCATGTTGCTGAAGTCACATAGCTCATTACTGAAGTCAGTGCATTGTCATTCTTTAATGGATTTTCAGGCAGTTTCTTTTATTTATGTTTATTGTGGAATATTAATTGATGTTTACTGCAGGAACGTTAGTGCAGCTGTTGTTGTTAAAGGCAAGACCTTAATGAAACTATCTAGATCAGTATTTATTGCAGATGGTTGAAAGCCATATCATAGTCACTCCTGTGGCTTAGGCTCAAGTTGGGTATAGTAGAAACGGAATCTGGTGGCACATGGGAACGCACGGGCGGAGAAGTGAAGGGGAAAAAGGCGAATGGAGGGGGTAGCCAGCACTCTTGCCGTGTATCGGACACGGTCTATCCAGCATTACTACCGCTGAAGCGCATACTTCGGCTGCTAGCAGCCGACTGA
>Ga0123355_10007844_pt1 | contig 16077 bp, 12 predicted proteins | sample TergutEmb28metaG_3_FD_89872 | JGI IMG/M metagenome (GOLD analysis project Ga0123355, IMG submission 89872) | Embiratermes neotenicus P1 segment gut microbial communities from Petit-Saut dam, French Guiana - Emb289 P1 | ecosystem: Host-associated > Arthropoda: Insects > Digestive system > Gut ...
AAATAACTCAACAAATAAGTCGCAAGCTCCTGAGGATGGACGTATTAACATCCGAAACATGTTGAGCATTAAATAATGAAATAATAAAGCAAGTGACGTCAAGTTGGTCTCTCTTTATTCAACTATTGTATGACGTATTTATATTTTTTAGATTTAACTTAGGTTTGCATCCCCATCTTTTGTACCTGTATACTGCATTTGCTTTTATCTGCTTCTCTCTCTCTCTCCCCCCCCTCTCTCTCTCTCTCTCTCTCTTGCATAACAATGACATTATTTGCCGAGGCCAAAATTGTGGAGTCCTTTTCTTATATCTCACGGCAATGAGCTATATTTATATTTATCACACATAATTTTTACTTCCAGTGCAGTTATTGCTCCAGCTATTCTATAAATCACACACACGAGATGCTGCTTCTTCCACACTGGACAGCCTCATTTTATCGTTTGATCCCTCAGCAAACAATCAAACTAAATGTTGTTCCCTGCCGGATTCCTTTCTGTGGTATTCTAGATTGACACCCTGTAACCTTGAAGTTTATGACTCAGTATTTCGAAGGCATGTATTGCCTCAAGTCCCCTCTTTTATGAAGAAGAGGGCAGTAGGATTCCCGAAAGTTTGATATCTACCGACAAAACCGCACAGTTTCATACCCACAATAAACAAAACAAATACAATTTTTACCGCCTTAAGGACCCCAAAACTTAAGATAAATTTTCGAAGAGATTCACACAAGAATTTTCACAGGTCTTGACGTGAAAAGTGACCCTGTTCCTTTGGCAATCATCTGTCAGCCTAATTTGTGCTTTGCGGAAATCCTCGTATTCGTGAGGCCTTCCGCGAAGAGGAAAAGTGTCTGGAAGCATTATCTTGTGGGGCAGTGTGAGGTGATGACATTTGGAAAAAAAATACAACTATTGATGCACTTAAGAGGACACAAAATTTCTGGGCTACACATTTGTGTAAACACATGACTTTCATGCGAGGAGTTGCCACACTTGCGCGCGAGAAGTATGAGGAAAGACAGATGTCTTTATAAGAACCCTTTTCCAATGACATTATCATTCACTAAAGTTGATAGCTTCATGGCTTGTTTAGTCGTCGTGTTTTGTGAGTTAGCTTAGGAACTCCGTTTAACATTCTGCTGCAGAGAAAAGAAGATGGACATAGTGGTTGTCGGCACGCTGAGGTCTTTCTGCAACAGTGAAACTAAAATTAGCAAGAGGGTAGGCACCGATAGACAGTTTATTCCTAGCAATCTTAATTAGTGTTTGCGGTCCCTCGCCTGCTGAGATTACAGGTTCGAATCTCGCCGGATGTGTGGTTCTTTGTTGTGAATATTGTCTGTAGTCACGTAGAGGTCTCTGAGATAAGCTGATCACCCGTCCAGAGAAGTCCTACCGACTGTAGTGTGTCGTTGTGTACGATCTAGAAACCTCAAGAATGAGGAGGCCGTTGTCCAAGTGGGGCCGCAGCGCCGCAGGAAGTAAACATCTAAATTAGTAATTACTTCCAAAGCTGTGTCGGCAGTTCTGTCTCGTATAGTTGGTCCAAGCTCTGTTTGCATTAAAGTTTTCCTATGAAGGAAGTCGAGATTTGTTGTTTTCACATCAGTGTTGCTGAAGATGTCAGTCTTCTTGGAAGTTTCGCTGTTTTGCTGGGCAGGAAGTTGCCGCCGTACTTACGTGGGGTGTGTGCGCGAGTGAGTCACAACTTCTTGCACTATAAGGTAATCGCCGATGTCGAAGAAACAGTTGACTATTTAACAAATAATGCAAGGTAGTGTGTTCCCTGTGAGTTATTTGGTAAGGCTGAAGAAATAATTGACTATTGAGATTATAATACTTATCACAACTAGCTGGCTGAATTCCGATACATGAAACTGGCGTTCGGTTTGCTCTGAGCATAAAGAAACAGCAAACAAAGGAGGCAGTGATATAACCGATGAATATCATGGCAATCTATCATATGACAGGGACGTGGCTGCTTAAATGTATACGTACATTTGTCACATGGTCTTTCGAATTTTGCTTAGACTTTCTACGCGCAGGATGATGGTATGTACAGAGAATTTATCTTTGACTATTTTAATGGGATGGAAATTGTCCCTTCAATAATCTTTGTCAGTTCCTCACCCATGGCAATATTTATCGTCTAGACAACTCGCCGATGCAATCCTGGCAACATTACAGCTTAATTACTGTATCTTCTTTCATCCGGCACAGCTTTGAGTTAGTAACTTCCTTCCACCCTACAATAACCATCATTATTTAGAGTCATCTGAACAGAGGCAGGCAGGACGCGCGAAACAAAAGCACTTACACTTAAGAAGATGTATCGAAAACAGTGTCTAAATTTAATGCTGATAAATGTGTCCTGTTTCATCTTCTCAAAAAAAAAAAAAAAGGCGTCATGTTGCAAATGAAGAAACTGATAACGTTCTTTATATCTCATCGGACAACTGGATATAGTCGCAAATTGGGAATGTCTTGTTCTCGACATGTCGGGCATAAATAGCCTAGCGCCTTGAATTTACTGTAGAACAGGTGCAGCCTTGCGCATTGTGTGCTAGACCTCTAACTCCTCTTAATAACTACATGGTCTGCAGGACGATTGAAGCTTCGATAGCAATTTCGATTATCTTTTATTTATTGCCGCGGTCTTTCATTTATTGACAGTATTTTTACTTCACCTTAATGACAATTTTGATATCTGTGTCAGTTATTACTTTCAGCGTTAGCAGGTGAGGAATGTATTGGCAGGGGAGAATGTCGTTTGGAAACTAAAACGGAATAATTCGTGCGTTCGAATGGTATGAAGGCGTGACACACCTGTCATGAAGGTTTGAACGGTACTGCATCTGTCTCACTAAAAGTCACTCTTGTTAGAAATAAGAACACACATCACGCTTCGTAATTGGGTCCTGCAGATCCAGAGAGTGGGGTTCAAAGTGATTACGGCGCGATATAGTGCGTAACGACTTCTATCGTAAGGTGCAAGGTATTTTGTGTGTAGAGGTTTTTGTAGCGGATATGTCGCCGAGGATCTCCGATCTGTACAGTGACGGAAGTCGAAAGTAATGCATTTAAAGTACCGTAGCAAAATGTACCAGTACATGAAACCGGACATGTTCATTTCAGCTGCCGCTCTATATCTAAGGTACATTAAAAATTAGGTATCATCCCATAAAGCAACGTGTTCACTTTACCCGTCATTACACTAATTGGATTTCCGCAGATTTTTTTGTCAATTACTGTTTTCGGTAACAAAATATTCTTAGAGTGTCTGACTTAAATGGACGTACGAGCATTCCAGATATTTTTGTCCAGTGAACCTGCGTGACCCTTAAATGTCTGTCAGAGGGAAAGGAACAAAACTGAACAACAAAAGAAATATCTGTCAGCGCCTTTGGTTCAGGCTCACACGATCTTCTAATTGCATATGTTGGAAAGTTTAACGATTATGTGTTTCCTAACGCGTCGAACTTTACTGGGAAAGATTTGTGTTGTCATTATCTTCCAGTGACGTTTATAATACTGCTCTTATCAATTGGTCAGTAAAGAAATGTTCCCTCACCACACCTTCAATTATATAATAGCTCAAATGCCCCATCATTTATTATTAAACTTATAAGAACACAAGAGTGATTGGGAAGCATTTAATGCAGTATTTTGGAATTCGTGTAGGTCTCTAGAATCTGATTAAAGTCACTGGAAATTCTTCTGGACAGCCAGTAAATTTCTGACGTACAAAACTGAACAACTCGAATGAGACAGTAAAAAACCTCAGCAGATGAAGTATCGTCATTAAATTACATATTCCCTAAACAATCAAATACACGTGTTCGCCGCGTAATGGATGCCATTCCTGTTTCGTACACGTGAGGTAGGCGCTTCAGATTTTGTCAGACCCTCAGAGTCTGCAATTTAATAACAACCGTATGCCTATTTATTGTCACACCAAGCTGCGGTGTCGAGGAAGAAAGAGAAAAATATATAAGGAAAAAAACATTATTGATGTTTCAACTCTCCAGACTGCCCATTACGAACTGTTAGTTTTCGACATAGGTAGACTAATTTTAAAACGTCTTTTTCGTAGGTCCTAAAATGAGAATACCTCATTATCCAAAAAGAATTTTCTCCATAAAGGGGGAATAATGTCTTGAACAGCACAGCTTATCAGGTTATCAAGCATTATTCTCCATGTGGTTAGTTTGAGCCTCAGGCTTATGTTAGCTGGGTGGATCGATAAGGGCCGTAATTAAATTATCTCCGACAAATTTTGGCTTAATTTTCAATTCCAAAATTTAAAGTAGATCTGTTCAATAGTTTAAAAAATACATATGTGTGATGGTCGCATCAACAGACACGAACACAGTACCATGAGTACAGTTGCTTGGGCTTCCGTACAAAACCTTATAAGCCGAACATGTCCGTCTGTCTGTTCTTGTGTGACCTAGTATCAGCGACTAAATGGTTTCTCTGCTGTAAGAAATACAATATTTTCTTACAAAAATTGTCGAGCAAGCATGGATTTAGTGAAAATCGGCACAATTATAGTCAGATATTACTTACGGTTGTAAATAATTTCTTCCCGTCACATATTTATTGGCGGATTTGAGTGAACTTCTTTATAGGAGATTTCTGGTCAATGCCGTTGAGCAATCGTGCTACTCGGTGCGGTGAAAGCCATGTTTTACATACCCGCATGTATTTTGTCCGATTTGGACAGAAATCTACTGAGCAACTCTGGGTTCAGTGAAAATCGGTGCAGGGAATGCAGTACTATTCCATTGTCTTCCATGAAATTTAATTTACGTGCGTTGCGTGATGTATGATACGTCGGAAATAAAGAACGCCTTGTTGAATTCATTGCACACCGTTTGCAATCTTATATATTTAGAGAAATAAACATGCGTTCTGTAAATGTGTCTTACAGCTGCCGAAAATTTTATCCAATGAGTGCTTTTAAACATAGCCTAACATTTTATGGCGGTAGGCCTAACTATGGAGAATGTTTTTTTAATGTAAAGCCGTGCAGTATGGTTGGCGTGTACCGACTTTCCGGACACCTGCTGTCTGAATAATTAATGTAGATAATTACGAGGGAAAGTCATTAATTACCAGGAATTTTATTCTAAAGTGCATGGAAAAGTATGCACAACGAAAAATCTTATTTCGGGACACAAAATGGCTCCTTAGCAATATGTCTTATAGGGGTCGTGACGACCAAGCAGTTTGAGCCTGCTCAGTAGGCCGTACAACATGGCCGCTCCACTGTCAACTTGCACCGTGGAAGAGCAACGAAGCGTTGTTCTTTTTTGTGGTCAGAGGGTGTGAAACCTTCTGAAATCTACAGAAGAATGAAGGTTCAGTATGGCGCCATCGGACTTTCACTTGTTTTGACCTATGAAAGAACATTTGCGGGGCCAGAAGTTTGCAGATGACGACGAGGTAATGGAGGCGGTGCAAAGTTGGTTAAAGGCCACACCAAAAAGCTATTTTCTAGAGGGCATCCGCAAGCTTGTGGACAGGTGGACCAAGTGTGCTGCGAAGCAGGGGGACTATGTCGAAAAATAAGCCGCAAACAATTTCTGTAATTAATCTTGTAAAAAAGTTATTACGAGTATAAAATTTCCTGTTATTTAATGACTTACCCTCGTATGTTCTTTACTTAAGGTTCATAGAAAGGTAAAGGAGACAAACGGCAACACCTAGGGCTAGATGGAAGGATAATAGTAGAATGAATGTTAAAGAAACAAGAAGAGTGCATGGACTGCATTCGTGTGGCTAAGAATAGAAGGAAGTTGTGGGCTGACACGAACTCAGCAATTAACTACACATATGTACAGGCCTAGTTCACTCGAGAAACTTGTTAGCTGATTAACTCTGCTCCGTGGATTTGGCTGGTTGATTAGCTAGCTGGCCAGCTAGCTAGCTAGTTAGTTAGTCAGTTAGTTACTTACTTAGTAATACCCTGATGGATTTGTTTTGATCACACCCACACTTACGTTTCACCATTGCTATATGTAGTTTATTCTTTTTTTGTCATTTAGAAATGCAGGATACTGAAACACAAATTTTCCGTTTTTGTTTTTCGAAGTTAGTGTTTTCAAAACGCCCAGTAGCTAGATGCGCGGCAGATAGGGTCTATTAGAAACGTGAAGCTGTCTCATTCCCACCCACCAAGATCAGACCAGAGGGACAGAGTAGTCGTGGTAGCAGCAGCAGCAGCAGAATGCTTCAAACTACATCATAATTCTAAACAAAATATGTAGCTTTGATATAATCTGAGAACGAAAAGGAGTAGAAATAACAAAGAAAACAAGAAAGTTAAATCTTGAACATAAAGGTTTTATAATCAGCGATGTCTATCCAGTGGCAGCTCGTCAAAACTTTGTGTACTGTGGAACTTATGCAGGTCTCCGTTACCCTTACGCAGTATTGTTGCTGTGCGTTGTCATTACTAACTAACCAAGCAACTCTCGGAGCAGAATGTATCTTGAGAAGCTTACACTATCTAAGCTGGTCAAAAAATCCCCAGCGTTATTGTACCGAAGGTTTGTTGTAGTTTCCACAGCAGTCCACCACTGATCCCTCCCATCTGCCAGATGATTGCAGTAGGCATAATCATATCCTGTTTCTTTAAGACAATTTTTAATATATTCTTCAAATCTACGCTTAGTTCTGCGAAAAAAAATTCATTTTCAACTAATTTTCTATAAGAATATCTTACTGTCCCGTGCTTACCATGTTCCCCACTCTTCGAATCGTCCTTAATTTGATTTTACGAGATTTTGCTTTTCAAGCAATTTTCACTTAAAGAATTAAGCTTCTAAACCGAGGAATTTCTATATCTGAAGGAACTAGGCTGTGACAATGTGAAGTGGCATCCTGTCCCTGTCCATTACGGCCTTCTGTAACTTATATTATTGGTGTCGAATCGGCGGGATCTTATAATGAAGAAAGTTGTAAAGTTACTCGTTTAAAATAAAAAAAAAATTACTTGCGTACCTGTTCTCTTCGAACGACGTGGTTATGTGATTAATAATTCTGCTACGTATTTGGTGGGTTTCAGGTTTAATTTCTTGCAAAGTCATGGGGTTTCCCCATGTTTATCGTTACGGCTGTCCTCATTGATTCCAGGCCAATTCCGAAATAGGCCGGAAACGCTGCCTCCCTCATCCATTCGAATTTATCTTTCGCAAACCCCCCTGTTACTTGGTCGGTGTCGTTGAGAAAGCCTTCTTAGATGACTGAAGATCTGGACCCGATATACATTTCTACAACAGTCTGCTTATTTTTCACTGTAAAGTTGTTGAGTAAGACGAGAGCCGCCACTGATTACAGTCAGTGCAAGGTAGAGTAAGGCTGGGGCTAATATACATACCAGAGTATTCGTCATTATACTGGACGGGTAAGTACGAGCTTTGTATGATTTGTGATACAGGAATATCATGGAAATGCAGTCTTAAGTAGAGGACATTTGCCGGACAACTGAATGCTGAAACATTACGATAAGACATGCTGTTTATAGTTGTCAAAATGGTCTAAGTGTTTCCAAGGTAGGCTTTATAAAAGCGAAACATAAGTCCCTTTATGTTGTATAAATAGTTTGTGCCGCATATTCATTTACAGTTGTGTTCATTCATGTCGACAAGATGGCCAGTAAAGCTGATAGGAATGAAATGTTTTTACGGTCTCACTCCATGGAGCAGGCTCCTTGAGAAGCACGTAATTTCTCAGCTAGTAAAGAAATCCTGGAATTTTGTGGAACACGAAGGCTCGTTTTCATCTTCACCAGATCCCTTGTTCCTAACCAGACCCAGATGAATGCAGATGGCATCACCCATTCCTACTAATTTTAGATAAATTTTACAATACTTCGGCTCCAAGTGTTTCCTTTTATTTACGTCTCCTCACCAAAACTTTGTGTACTTTACTCTTTTCCTCCATACGTGCTATATGCCTTGCCCAAATCTTCCGCGAAGATATGATCACCCGAATTAAATAAGGCAAAATACAAATCACCAATCCCTTCTTTACGCAGGTTCCTTCTACTTTCTGTCAAGATTTTCTTGAATGAGATGGGCAGTATAATAGTTCTTTTAGAGAGGGCGATAGTGCATTAGAAACTGCTCTAGAGGCAGTAAGTCTACAACTTAAGCAAATCGTACACTACAATCTCGCTAAACGTACCTTGTGTCCGCGTGCCTAAGGCGATAGCAGCGAAGATTTGGGCAACAAAAGTTTCACCAGTTCAGACCCGCTGGTAAGTAAAGTGTCGTAAGCTAACATACGCTTTCGGCACTCAGTTAATGGCATGAAAACCTCAAACTGTCTTACACAAAAGTTACAATGTGTATTTTAGGCCCCCACTTTGAATCCTGCTGATTTAAGATCCTTGGTAAAATTATCTTTCCATCTACTCTGAGGACTTCCAAGTTGTTTCTTTCATTCATTCAGGTTACTCAACTGAAACCCAACCACATCCCCTGCCTGCCGTATCTACCTCAGTGTTATCACTGCAGTAGTACTGGGAAAATAATGAAGAAATAGAGTTCTTAATTATGCAGTTTTCTGCCTTCATCAGTCACATCTTCCATCATACGTCCAGCTATTTCCCTTAGTACCCTGTTCTCGAAAACCCTCTCTCTGTTTCCTTCATTCAATATGACAAACCAGGTTTTACACCCGTACAAAACAGCAGGCACGCTGTAATGTATATTTTAACATTTATCCTTTAGATACCAGGCGAGAAGACGAAAGATTCTAAACCGAATAATACCGGGCATTCTCCGAATTTATTCTGCTATTAATTTCTTCTTGGATGAAAGTTTTAATAAGTTGTTGTCCCTCTCAAGTATTTTAACCTTCCCACATTGCCAGAGGCTTTATTAGCTGTTTTATGTTTTGATTTTTTCCTGCATACTTTTGAGCCAGTCAAATGCAGACTTCATAGTTAACTCAACATTTACTTCTGGAACGACCTCCGCATGAGCGACTACTAAATTTCCATGTGTTCTTTTTTATATTATTGTGTTTTCACCCAGTAAATCAACATCATGGGCGCAGTCCAGAAACCGATGTGTCCAATTAATTTTCATTCCTCCTAATATTTTGTACCTTCCTGCAAATTACGAAGCGTAGCTGCAAGGAAGGATATGTAAAACGTATCCGTGACTCAGACCATTCTGAACGTGAAACATTATCAGCCTAATATCTGTCCGTCCACTCTATGTTCTCGGTTACGTTTAAACAGAGTTTAATGAAGTAACTTTTTTTCTCTCATGGCTCGGCAACCCTAGTGGGTCCAGATCTCCTCATTGTACAGGTTCCGCGATCGCACTGAGACACACCACACTCGGTAGGACTTCTCCGGGCGTGTGATCGGCCCTTCGCAGAGACCTCTAACTTACAACACAAAACACCCACAACAGACTTTCCCCTGGCGTGATTCGAACCCGCAGTCCCAACAAGCGAACAAGCGCAGACGTACGCCTTATCCTTGCGGCCACTGGGATCGACTAGTGAAGTCACTAGCTTCCTAAATATCCTAGACTCAGTGAGATTATTACTACAAAGACGATTCATCCTAATGGAATCATGTTCAGTCTATTACTAGCTTCCGAACTTTCTAGTTTTAGTATCCAGTTTTCTCAATTGCCTGGCGAACGTGGAAAATGTTATGTTATATATTTGACCCGTTGCTTTAAAATGAGCGTTGATAAAACAAAATAGTTTCTTCCACGTAGGGAATTAGCCAAGAAGGGTAAATGTTTGCTGAGCATTTGTGTATAGTGAATAACTGTGGTGCATGTGTATAATTACTCCATTCAGTTTTATCACACTTTTTGTGATCTAGTACATCATTAAATTCCTTGAACGCCTGTGACAATAATTCCTTATTCACTATAGAACTAATGAAATTATGGGTCTCAGAAGGTAACATTGTACCTTCTGCTCGGATCATTTCTGCAGGAATTTGATAAATACTGGACATTTACATACAGCACTTAATAACTGATACTTTTTTACATATCACTTGCACTGATGTTGCTGCTGATTGTTAGAGGCCGAAATGGGTAGGCTATAAAATGTGCATGGTTAAACATTGATATTAGCTTTCAATGGATTCCTTAATTAATGTCCGTTATAATCATATCTCTTTGTAAATCAGGAGACGGATAACAAAATGGAAATATACAAGTATTTCTGAAATACGTTCCGAATATGCAGATGTGTTCCGAACCTTGAAAGGAAAGTTTCATATCTTGGCCGTTGTAAGTTGCAAGCAGTTGACAGAACTAGTGTCCTGTCCACACAGAAGATTTATCGTCCTGCAGCTCTGGCGTTGCAAGGTAGTGGACTGGAACAACACGTGAAGTTACAACAAGTCCTGGTGTGTTCAAAGTAATGCCACAGTGGCATCGGTAATTATAGGTCAGCCAATTATCATTAGCCTTTCTAAATATAAAGATGCCTTTGCCTAAAATAAGCATGGAATTGCATAAATAATGGAAAATCTTCAGGAGTGATGTTTGTTGCCAGTCCGTACTTTTGTCTCAAAGAGTATTTCATGGATTTGCGATAAATTTGTTACACAGAATTGACACTAAACTTATTGGGTAAATCTAATTCCTGTATTATATGAAGAATAGTTTGAGAAGACTGATCTGTGCTACAAAATGTTACCCTTTGTAAGAAGTTAGGTCATATTAAGATACTTAACGGCATGCAGAAATAAAAATCTGATTCTATGCGGTGTGTTTAGCATTGTAGATAGGTAATCTCCGTGTAAGTGGGATAGGACAGTGACAGTAAATGTGATGGCCGACGAGTTGTCAGAATTCAAAGCGACACATTTGGAAAAGATGCGTGGACTTACTCCAAAATATATATTTCTATACTATTTATGGGATAGTACAATACTGAAGGTGGAGTCAGCAGGATCCCTTAAACTGCGACACTACTTTAACCTATACAGTTCATTGACCCGAAGGACCATCACTTTGTGAAATTTAACATTCGAAAATTTTACTAAGATGTGTCAGTACATTCAGAATTTGGTTTAATTCTGAAGAAAAACCTTACACAATTAGTTACCTGCATCGCGAGGGTAAATCCTGCGTAACTGGCCGCATATTTGTGAGGCCCAAGGATATGGGGCCCGTATCAAAACACAGTTGCTGAAAACAAGAAACTGATTTTGTGTCTATGGTATTTTTCAGTAAGACTTACAGTGTTTGAAGTAATTAAAGAAAAGATATTTTAAGTTTTCTAGAAGCAATAAAAAGATACTAGATATTCAATCAAAACACATTTTATATTTTCTCACTCTAAATATCTATATGTTTTGTATTGAATAGTCGATCATCGGGTTGATACAAGACCTAATTGCAGACAAAATGCAGTTACATGCCGAACATGTAGTATATAGCATAATCTTGTGTTTTTGTTGTGGGGTTCCACATCACATAAATATTACTAAAATCCAAATGTAATAATAAGTAATGACTATGAGCAGGGTAAACTGCCTTTTGCCTGCAGTTAAGTTTTATATCAGCCCGATGGTAATTACAATCCGAAACACGTAGCTATTTAGAGTGAGAAAATGCGCGTTGTGTTTTGACTGAATATCATAATTTAATTCAGTTTACAAATAAAACAGGTTGTGTTCTGTCAACTTATTCTAGGAGCTGTGACATAGGGAATTTGTTAGAAATTCTTCAACGACGTATCATTTCAGTATACGTACATACATACATACTCATGTGGGGTCTATACAAATGGAATTTCCCTTAAGAAGTTAATCATCTGCGTCAGATTGATATTATTTTTAAATTCGATAATACATATTCACTACTGTTGAGAAAGTATCGATTAAATAAAGCCACAAACAAAGAATCTAGAGTCAGTATTGCTCCTTTTCGTGGTACTTGAAGTCAGTTCAGAGTAAGAAAGTGACATGTGCATGCTTGCATCTTGTCTACTCAGAGACGCATAATTAATTGTCCGGCCAGACGAAATATTGTTACGCAGTGAAACTGCGACACGCCCAAGCACCTGTCACCAAGATGCCTGTCGATTGGCATGATCTGTCTTTGGGTGGTCAGGGACTCTTATGTCTACTACTCGATTTATTAGTTCAGCAACACAACCAGTGACCGGTCTTTTGTTTCCTCAGTGATAAAGCGATATTTATCCGAAGCAAGTACTATTTCCGATTCCCTACTTAGGCCATTAATTTCGCCAAACATTAAGTGTTGTATGATCCCTGATTTCCAGTCCTTCTCGGAGTAACATGTGTAGAGATGATGTCCGCGTCATTTATAATGCTACGTTTTGATCTGAAGGTGCTGTATGGGGCCTAGACTGAATCTGCAGCGAGCTCCTCCCTGTCAGTCATTTCGCCTGTCTGATTCGGAATCTAAACAGTCTCTACATTTACTGAAAGCAGACATAAACCGCCAAGAATAATTTCCCATTTATTCAGATTCCAATAATAAAATTATACTTTAAGGGAATGAAGAAGAAGAAGAAGAAGAAGAAGAATGAGAAAATGACGGTGGTGGTGGTGGTAACGATGATAATGATAATGACGAAGAAAGTGGAACATATTTGCTGTTTAATAAACATAAAATAAGCTGTTAAAATTTGCTCAATTATTATTTTACACTTAAGATAAGGCTACACTGTTTCAGATGTGCAGAACCAATAAACCGTAACGACACACAGGCCCATGGAAGGTAGAAAAAGAGGGTCTGAAAACGATAGTCGATGACTATTTTAAGGTACAGTTTCAAAATTCATTTGTACAAACGGAGGAAACCTATGAAAAATTATTGTTAAATAGGACGATACGCGAAAATGATACCTCGTGTATATACCGTCACTTGTATTTGTTGAAATGTGTATATGAGAAATTTCTAGTGACTGTGACTGTTGAATAAATACCATTTAAATATTGATTTAACGGGCCGGGTAACTCAGTCGGTATAGCGATCGACTACGGGCTGGACGGTCCGGGATCGAATTGGACTGCTTGCAGTCTTTGAGCATGGAGGTTGTGCAGTGAAGCAGTGTCAGCCAGCGTGCAGCGAGTGAAAGGAAGTGACTGTGCATAGTGTGGTTTACCGTACTGTTAGTGTAAGTGCAGAGAAGCGGAGTAGGAACAAGGGAATTATGAGTGAACAACAGAACACTGCGGTTTGTTCCTTTGACCCTAAAAGCCCCCGAATTTCAGTTCTCGACATCCATGAATGGATTTTCGAACAACTGCACGTGCCGGAAAATGTAGTGACCATGGTACAGATAGACGGGACCCGCCGCCAAGTGTACATCAAATTAACCGATTTCCAGTACATGCGGGACTTACTCCATTCAACTACCGGCCAGTCCGAATACAAACACGACAATGGGGAAATATCGCAAGTGAAGATCGAAATGGCTATAATTGGCACGAGGCGAGTGAGGTTAGCAAACCTTCCCCCTGAAACACCAGATGAGGCAGTACGTTTCACCTTCTCCCAATATGGTGAGATAAAGGAGATGCAGCGAGAAAGTTGGTATAAGCCCTATCGTTATTAGGTTTTTACGGCGTCAGAATCGTAGTTATTACCTTAAGGAAGCATAGTCCGTCCCATGTGATGATAGCGGGATTTAGAGGGTTAGTATCATATGAAAGGCCGCGCACGACTTGCTATGGCTGCGGTGAAACAGGTCATTTCAACCAGGTTTGCCACAAGAGGCGAAGAGTGGGTTTGGAACGACCAAGGAGCCCACAGTATCATGGGCCGACATTGCGGTAAGTGGAACTAGGATTCCGAGGTCTGTCGGAGTAGAGAAGGAGGTGGATGCGAACCACGAAAGTATATAGACGGGCTACGGCGTTGAGCACCAAGCAGAAGATGGGGAAGAAATGCAAGAAGACAACACGCATTCGACTCGTTTGGCGTCGGAACAGAGCGAAGAACCGGAACGGGGTGCGGTAGGCGGAAGCGACTTCCGAAATGTTGGGAAGACACCGTGCGTTGAGGGGAGACCGGGCGTAGAGAACTCAATGGATTGCGGAGAGGAGATAGTAGGAGATACAAACGCAACTGTGGAGTGCCAAGCCCCACTTCGACAACCACAAGAAGACATGAGTACCACAACAGAGGCGCGGGAGAAAGAGGAACGAGGGAGAGGGAAGCAGGAAATCAGAAGTGGGAGATTGTTGGAGGATCGCACTCAACCAGTCGAAGAGGTGAGGACCGCGAACCCATCGAGCAGTCCCAAAAGAACAACAAAAATGGGAATAGAGATTATCGGGAAACGACTCACGTGCGTAGATGAAACAGGGCGAGAAGCGTACTCTCCAAGTAAGTAAATACACAAGCGATCAGCCTCAAATAGGTGGGATGGAAGTGTTTAAGATTGCGACATTAAACATAAATGGATTGACTTCGAGAAGAGAGGTAGAAGTTTTAGAGGACTTCCGACGACGACAGGAGATGGACATTCTTTACCTTCAGGAAGTCGTAAACTCCACAATCGAAACCCAGCGCCGTTATAAGACCTACACCAATGTGGGGACGACTTGGCGGGGCACCGCCATGATGATGACGAACGAGATAACGATCACAAACATCACAAGACTACCGTCGGGACGTGGAATAGCGGTAGAATATAGAGCTATATGGTTGGTCAACGTTTATACCCCGTCAGGACACCCAAGCGACAGGAGAGAGAACGTTTCTATAAAAATGAAATCCTCTACTTGCTGAGGGCCTCCTCATCTTTAACTGTGTACTCTTTCAGACAGACATCACTGGGCACTTCAACTATAGTAAGCCGCTCGACGGACTATTTCGTGTTTTTGATCTACGCGACATGTTGCGTGCGGATCCCGTAACGACTGTTTTCACGCACTTCTCCCCAGTGGGAGTATCAAGGTCTGACCGGATATACACAACAAAAGAAATGAGTGACAAGAAAATAAGTGCGGGGACTGTGGCAGCAGCTTTCACCGACCACCTATCAGTGGCAATGCGGCTCTCCGTAAATGTCCTCATCGTGCGACGGGGCAAGAGATTCTGGAAAATGAACACTTCCATTCTTAGCGAGGAGGTTTTTAAAAAAAGTTTGCAACAGACGTGGGCGGTTTGGAGGCAGCAGAGAAGGTTCTACCCCGATTGGCCTATGTGGTGGGGAAGGTATACAAAAACGGATTCGTCTTTTCTGTATTCAGGAAGGGCCTGAACGTCGGCGGGACTTTATGACGTTCTGCGGAACACATACCCACACGGACAGAAGATGATAATACCCAACTGTCTGAAAGCTAAGATAAATAGCCTACATGGAGACAAATTGCAGCGAGTAATGCTAGACAATGACGAGCCGAACCAGTTAGCGGAAGAGAGACCAGCTCACTTTCACATTCTTCAGATGTGAAAACGACAGGAGGTGAGAATGATCCGAAGTATACATGACGAGTGTGGGAACATCCAGCAGACAATGATAGGCATCATACGAGCATTTACGACCTTCATGCGACGTAAATATGAACCAATCGCATACATGGCCGAGCAGGGCAGCGGGCGTTACCGACGGCGTGGAAAGATCTGTTGGAACATCACATCTCACTGGAGGAAGTGCGCATCGCCGTGAGAAAACAAGGTAAGAACAAAGCGCCAGGGAGTGACGGTATTGGGTTAGGGTTCCACGAGGCGAACTGGGCAACGATCCAAGACGACATTGGTGCTATGATAAACCAAATGTTCAAAGGAGAGAAAAGTGTCCGCGCAACAGTATCAAGGATTGATCTTGTACCTGCCCAAGTCAAGTGACCCGACCACACCGGTGGACTTTCGACCCATTACCCATACGGATTACAAAATAACGGCCCGCATCATCGACTACCGACAGCACCCCATGATGGCAGAGATATTACATCGGAGCCAATTCTGCGGGGTGCCGGGGGATGACCATGTTTGAGGCGATGGCGACCGTGCGTGAGGCCATTGCACAGGCCGAGGTTACGCGCGTGCCAATATGCGTCATTTCCTTAGACTTTCAGGAGGCTTTCAATCGAATCTC
>Ga0123355_10007845_pt1 | contig 16077 bp, 14 predicted proteins | sample TergutEmb28metaG_3_FD_89872 | JGI IMG/M metagenome (GOLD analysis project Ga0123355, IMG submission 89872) | Embiratermes neotenicus P1 segment gut microbial communities from Petit-Saut dam, French Guiana - Emb289 P1 | ecosystem: Host-associated > Arthropoda: Insects > Digestive system > Gut ...
CCATTTGCGTCCCTTTCTACTCCGCCTTTTTTTGCCTCTGCTTCGCCGGCTTCCAAAATTTTAAATACTCGCTTAGCCCCCGCAATAGGTGCTTGCAAATTGGCATATGCTCTCCCAATTTGGTCAAACCCTTCCGTTAAAGTAGAACACATAAGCGGCACCATCATTAAAAGGTGAAACTCCATACGGCCTGTGGCAACAAGGTACCCGCCAAGCCCAAAAGAAACAATAAGCGTAAGCCAGTTAATTTTCAATGAAAAAAAGTTTTGCCATGCAGTAATAATCCCCTCTTTAATGCCAAGCTGCCTAAGCCGGTCATTTTCCGGTTCAAAAGACTTTTCCGCCTTGGCCTGCATATTAAACGCCCTTATGGTCATTGCGCCGGAAAATATATTGCTCACGCTTTTTACCGTATCTGCATTACTGGCAAGCCAACGCCTGTTTACATCTGCACGCGGAGCAGTAAACCTGTTTTGTATAACAAAGCCAATAATTCCAATAAGAATAGCCGCAAAACCCATCCATACGTTAATTACAAAAACAACAACGGAAGAAAACACAATATTTATTATACTGATAAGAAATGCAGACAGTGGCCATGCATATACATTACCAGCAATGTCTGCATCTGTGTTTATAGCAGCAATGCCTTCGCCGGAATGTTTGCTTCCCGCCGTTTCAAGGCTGCTTCTTACAAATGTACGGAACAGATGTTTTTTAAAATCCCTAATAGCCCGCTGCTGAGCCACATCGCTTACAAAAATGCCAAATATAAACGGCAGCAAAAACCCAATTAGCATAGCAAAAAACAAAAGTATAGACGAATAAACCCCTTGGATAGACCTGTTTGTAACCGCATACATAACACTTGCGGAAAACGCAGATATCATAAACGGAAGCGCAAACCCCTGCGAGCTATGCATAAACTTGCCAAAAAAGAAGGGCAGTGCGTAGGGTTTTATATAGCGGAACATTTTGAAGAAATATTTATTGTCGCCTTTTTCAAACTTGATATTATCGTTGTCCATAATGTTACGCCACCCCGTTTCTGTTTTCGTACAAATTTTTATATGTCTCGTTTGATGCAATTAGCTCTGCATGTGTACCTATGCCGCAAATCTTGCCGTTTTCCATAACAACAATTTCGTCGCATGCGGCTATGGCACTTGGGCGGTGCGCTACCATTACTACGGTTTTGCCCTTTGCTGCTTGGTCAAAACTTTCTAAAATTGCGGCTTCCGTTATTGGGTCTAAGGCACTTGTTGCTTCGTCGAAAAGGATTATCGGGGCGTTTTTGTAAAATGCACGAGCCACCGCAATACGTTGACGTTGGCCGCCGGATATATTTTCGGAAGATTCTTGTAGTACGCCATCCCATTTTTCCGGCAGGGAGTTGATAAACTCTAATATACCGGCGTCTGCGGCAGCTGTTTCCAGGCGTATAGCATCTGAGGCGTTTGGCTCTATGGTAATATTTTCTCCAATAGATTCGGGAAAGAGGAAGGAATCTTGCGGAACGTATGCAAAAGTATCCCGCAAGCTGGCTTTAGATACTTCCGCCGCATTTTTGCCGGAAATAAGTATTTCGCCAGATGTTGGCTGGTATAACCCTAAAAGGAGTTTTAGCAGCGTGGACTTTCCGCTACCACTGCCACCAACAAATGCAATACGTGTGCCTGGTTTTATGGTGAACGTTGCGTTATCTACAGCAAGTGGTGCGTCTTCGTTATATTTAAAAGATACGTTATTAAACGTAATGGAAACGAGGGCTTCACGGCTTATAATTTCGCCGCTATTTAGGTCTTCCAAGGCTTCTGCTGTGCTGCTAAGCAGCCTTTTTGCATTGGCAACCCCGGTTTGCACCCCATTAAAACGTTCCGCCAGCGTGGCTACCCACTCAATGGTCATCATTGCTATAGCGGTAAATGCAATAAAATCTGCAATGGACATGTAGCCATTTATAACACGCACCGCCGCCAGCACATTTATAATTGAAAGCGGAATGCCAGCACCAACAAACCCAAAAGAAATAAGCGGCAGCACCATAAGCATAAAGCGTTTGAACGCCGTAAAATACTTGTCGTATGCGGTCAGATATCTTTCTTCCAAAACATCTTCCAAGGAATATGCCGCTATTGTTGAAATATTCTGAAGCGAGTCGTTTACCACTGCATTAAAGTTCGCCCGCTCTTCGCTCATTACAATTTGGCGTTTTTGTATGGGAATAGAAGACAGCATTTGAAGCACTGCAAGCACGGGTATTGTTCCAATTAATATTAAGGTAAGAAACGGGCTTATCATAAACATAAACGCAAAAATGGCTACAAGGTAAATCATGTCTTCCAGCAGCTCCCAAGCAGATGTACCAACCAAGTCTCTTGCCCAGCGCAAGTCGTTTTGGAAAATTGATAAACTTTCGCCGCTGCCAGCTTTTTCGAACGTGGTAAACGGTATACGCAGGAAATATTTCATGAAGTTTTCACGTAGGTTAAAGCCCGCATTTGCGTTAAAGCGCATGCGGTAATAAGTTCTAACAAACGAGTTAATAGCTCTTATTACCGCAATAATTGTTAAAAGGCCTAATAGCCTAAGAAGTGTGTTGGTCTCGCCGTAATAAGCGGCTTCGCCAAGGGTGCCTCTTAGCTGGGTTTGTAAAACTATTGCGGCAGAAAATATTATTGAGGAAATTATGTAGAATACCATAAAGCCTCTGGATTTGATGCCGTTTCGTTTCATTACATTTGCAATTGTGGAAAAGATGGTAAGCCCTCCTGTCGCCCTGTTGAGCTGTGATTACGAGAAAGCGGCTCCGCCGCTTTTTTTCATGCAGTCGTGAAGCACCGTTTGCGTAGCAAACGGACAGGAAAGTGCGAAGCAGTTTCCTGTCACAATGAAAAATTTCAAATGGTTACTGAGAGTAACCATTTGGGTTTTGCATTGTAAGTTTTTTTCACAACCATAGGTTAACGCATTTGCAATTACGCCGCAATATATCAATGGTTGAAGTGTGATATCATTGGTTGTATTTTAGTCAACCATTGGTTGTGTTGTGGTAATTATGCATTAACCAGACACTAGCAATTAATGTTGTAAGAGGAACAAGACACAACAGCCCCAGCCAACTTGCAACCTGTGCATCGCCAATTAATGACGATACAAGTAACAATAATGCAAAGCTTAATATAAAACCACAACCGAATATAAGCCATTGCCGCTTAGAAAATTGCTTGTTTTCGGCTCTGTGCGGGTTTTTCTTCCTATATATAATTTCAAAAATGGAATAATAAACAGCGGGAATAACAAGCATGGCAAGGAACATGGGCGGCAAATGCCACGGGAACGGGATGTGTATGTTCCAGTCTTTTAATAGCTCAATATATATTGCGTTTGCATAATTGTAGCTGTTTATTTGCGAGCCTATCATCGACACAATTCCTATAGACAAATAACCCACAGCAATCATCCAAAAGTTCTTTAAGCGAATTTGTAGTTCACCAATTTTAATTAAGTAAATTGGTACAAATATTAACATGATGTGGATGATAATTGTTTGCATGTTGCGGAAATGCATAGTAGAAAATTGGCCATTTATCATTTGAGGCGAGCCAAATGTTAAAATTCCGCCCCACATAGCGCAGCCAAATAGGATATTGTAAAATATTTGCATTGCGTTGCCGTTTGTTTTGCGGAACGCACTTATGTACAATATAACAATCATTGTAATGCTCATCATCCCGCACATGGAAAATGGTATTGTTCCCAACCAGTCGAAACCATCGTACATATTAAAGCTGTAAACCATCCGGTATATGTAACGTCCTGCCTCGAAAAGAGCCATTACGGATGCTAATGCAACTTTTGTAATACGGATACCTTTCTGCGTTTTTGCATGAAGACCGAAGTATAACGCAAATAAAGAACCTATTACTAATAGCACCAAAATCAAGTGGTTTAGGTTGTACAAGAACTCGTATTGCCCTGTGGATTCAAATCCAAAGAAGTAGTTCATGTTCATTTTCCTCCGAAGTACAGATATGTTTCAACTATAAAATTTACGTATATTTTAAAAGAATTACTTACTATCTACATAAAGAAATACCCCGGTTGAAAAAATATTTTCGGTGTGAGATATTCTCATAAACCCGTTATATTTTTCTACGGATTGTTTAACATTTCTTAAACCATAACCATGTTCATTACTATTTTTAAGAGATATTATCCGCTTTTCGTTATTTTCTTCTGTGTATTTTACATCGCCGTTAAATGAATTATCAACCTTTGCAAAAAGGCCGCCTTTGCCAAATTCAATATCTAATTTGATTATTTTATCATTTACTTTTGCTACAGCTTCCAACGCATTGTCTAAAAGGTTGCCAAGCACTGTTACAATATCGGATATTTCTATATTAATTACAGGAGGTACAGCTACCTTTAAATCTAGTTTTATGTTTTCTTCTTTTGCGTTTTTCAGTTTAAAATTTATTATGCTGTCAAAAGCTATATTGCCTGTGTTACTGTACACTTCACTTTCATCTATATCCCCACGCAGGTTATTGAGATAATCTATAATCGACTTACTGTCTCCGGCATAATCCATTAAGGCAGCCAAATGGTTTTTCATGTCATGCCTAATAGACTTTACCTTTTCCATAGACTCCTGCATTAGCTGGCATTGGGTAAAGTAATACTCCTTTTCTTGTGAATGTAGTGCTGACTTTACAGTATCTTCAAGTGCTTTTGAAATAATATTATATAAAAAGAGAAATATCAAAATAACTCCAGACGTATTAAACATAACAAGAAACAAAACAGAATACGCAGAGCCAACATTGCGGAATAGCATAATAAATGTATAGCCAAGCGGGAAGATTATCAACGGCAGCCATAATCTATTTAAATTTATTGTTGTTTTTTTGATGTGCTTAAATAAAGGAAACACCAGCAATGTTACAAGATAAATAATAAGACATGTAATTATTAATGCCAAAAGTTCATTTCCAATAGCCAAACCAGTAGGAACTAAACCAGCAAGTAATCCGTTAATATCAGTTACAGATACCATTATATGGTGGCTTACAGCTACCGCCGCTACACGTTTTATCGCCGTAGATTCATAATTTAATGATACAACCGCTAGTGCAGCAAAATGCAAAACAACATCCACTATTTCATATATATTAAGCATTAATACAGCCAGAAGAAGCAAATATGATAAAACAGCGGTTACCAAAGTAGTTCTTCTTTTCTCAAAAAACACTTTCATGGTTCTTTCAACAATAAGTACTATAACAACAAGTGCGGAAATTGCTACAATTAAGTTTATGCTATTCATATGTTACACCCGCCTTTTTTCCATTATGTTGTAATATGCTTTCCTTACTTCTTTTCTTCTTGGTTGGCTTATGGGCAGAGGTGTTTCGCTATTGGTCAAAATCAGTTCATCAAATTTTATTGCTGCGATATAGTCGTAGTTAACTGCATAGGCCGCATGTATAAAAAGAAAGTCGTATTTTTGCAGCTGTTCTTGGAATATTTCTTTTAACGTTCCGTAAAATTCTTCTTGCTTGCCGTTTGCTAAGTGTAAAACTAACTTTCTTTTAACACTTTGAACAAAGACAATATCCTTGATATACACCTTGTAAATATCATGCCCGATTTTGTATGTAAAATCTCTTAACCAAAGCCCAGAAATACTTAAATATGTTTTTATAACCTGCTCAACCTTTTTATAGTCAAGAGGCTTTATAAGAAAATTGAAAGGACGAATGTCGAATAATTGCATAGAATATTTCATTTCCCAAGATATATAAACGATTGAAACCATGTTATTGCGGTATGCTTCACGAATGTGTTTACCAACATCTACGCCATTTATAGCATTTTGAGCAAATTCTATGTCAAGAAAAATCAAGTTATAATGCGCCCCTGTTTCCATTTTTGCGCACAACTCTTCACCTGTAAAGTAAACATCAATTTCATGCTTAATATTATGCTTACAAAGTATGTTTATTAGGACATTTTCCAGCTCTGCACATATCCTCTTTTCATCATCACATATCGCTATAAATAATGCCATAAAATTATCCACACTCCTGTGTTGTTCTATACACTACACAATATAAGTCGAATAAATTGAAAACAGTCCACTACGGTGTAAGTGTTAAGTAATTTGCATATATGCAAATTACTTAACACTTACACCGAGCTTGCACTTTTCCGGCACTGCTGCGTCATCTTCTCCTTGCGTGCTCCTAGCACGCCGCGTCGGCGATTCCTTGCATTTCCGAAAATTTGCTGCGCCTCAATGGACCATTTTCAATTTAATCGACTATATAACAATTTTCGTCTAACATCAAGAATAGTTTATTGCAAAAATCCTGTAAGTTATTACGTGTTTGCGCTGCGGAAGATTTTTTTTGCTATATTTAGCAAAAATTCGAGGAGGAAAACTAAATGGAACTTTGGGAAATTATAAGAACATATTTGGCAGCAGACGGGTTGCTGCCTATTATTTTAATTGTGTTTGGTATTTTTGTATTAATGGTGGTACCAAGAAAGCCAAATTGGATTATGGGCTACAGAACAAAAATGGCTTGCAAGAACCAAGAGACTTGGTTTTTTGCACATAAACATTTTGGGAAACAAATGATTATTTTTGGCCTTGTCTATGTTATTTTGCTTGTTGGAAGAGTAATTCTACTAGATAACGAGGCCTCGCAATGGATTATAGGTGTGGTTATATCAGCGCAAGTACTTGCTGTGCTGCTAGCCTTAATTCCTACAGAAATAGCACTAAGAAATGAGTTTGACAAAAATGGGAGCCGCAAGCGGTAGTTAGACGAGAAAGCGGCTCTGACGCATTAGGCATAGTGAGCAAAGCGAACGCTTTCCGCGCCGCTTTTTTACATGCAGTCGTGAAGCACCGTGCCGCAAGGCACGGATAGGTGTAGCGGTTCGCTTTTAGGCGAACTAGCGTAAATGCGTAGCAATTTCCTAGCACATAAAAAAGCCCGGATATAAACCGGGCTTTAAACAGATATTTTAGAAGCTATACGCATGGACTGGAAACGTCGCCTTGGCGGCCATTATTCTGCTATTTTCCGTAGCTTCCTCCTTGCATACCGCTGGTACGCTGCGTCGTCAGCAACAAAAACTAGCGAAACAATGCCTCGTCAATTCGACATTTCCAACCATGCGTATAGCTTCTAAAACACTATCACACACTTCAACATACCTTCATCACAAGCCATTAACGACCCAAAAATCCCGGGTACTTCTTCCAACGAAACTGTTTTTGTTAAAAACGATTTTAAATTAATACGGCCGGAAAGTGCTAGCTGCATAAGCTCCGCCGCCTGCGGCATTGTGGAATACCAAGAGCCGATAATTTTTAAAGAACGTCTTACAATTTCGTCGCTGGAGTTAAATGTAACTTCCGCATGTTCGCCTATAGAAACAAGACTGCCATCATGTCTAAGAGATTTTAAGCAGTTGTCATACGCTTTACCACTGCCGGAACATTCTAGTACTACATGAACACCCAAGCCGTCTGTGAGATTGCGCACGGTAGTCGGTAATTCTTCCGGGGCAAGGGCGGCGTCTGCGCCGTTTTTTAATGCGTATTCTCTGCGCCATTTGTTTGGGTCTACCGCTATTACATAGGCTCCCATGGCTTTTGTCAGGCCAACCGCTGCTTGGCCAATTGGGCCGCAACCGTTAACTACAACATCTGTACCAGGGGTAATTCCAACACGTTTTATACCGCCGTATGGTGTGCCCCAGTTATCCATTATTAACGCGCCGTCTATAAAGTCCAGCCCGGGCAGCAAGCGCATACAGTTGCGTACGGGGGCAATTAGGTATTCGCCAAAACCGTTATTAACGTCTAACGAGCCGTTCCAAGTTGGGCATAAAACAAATGCGCCGCTGCGGCAAGCCTGGCATGTCCCGCATCCGCCAACGTTGTTTATCATCACAGGGTCGCCAATGTTAAAAGAATGTACGCCATCGCCCAACTTATCTACTTCCCCGGCAACTTCGTGGCCGGCAATGTTATCTGTAAAGCCGCCTACAGACCATATCCATTTGTCTGAGCCGCAAATGCCGCTGGCACGTACTTTTATGCGCACGTGGCCTGAGCCAGGCTCCGGAATTGGAACTTCTACTACCCGCAAATCTTGCGGGCCGAATGCTTTTATTACCTTCATCATCATACTCTAACTATTCCTTTCGCTTTTTCTGCAATCATTTGCGCTTTTACACTTAGCTCGGCGGCTTTAAATGCGTGTTCTTGTGTCATTGCGTTTTGTGTACGGTTTAGGCTGTCCAAAATTAATTGGCCAAAATATGGGAAGCCGACTTTGCCGGCAACGTTAATGTACTCTTCCTTTTCGCTTGTAACAAGGAAAACGTGGTCGCTTAAAGTGTTTTTGGCAACGTCGCAGTGTTTGCGCAGTTCGATATACCCTTTTGTGCCAAGTATAAATGTTCTGCCGTCGCCCCATGTACTTAGGCCGTCTGGTGTAAACCAATCTACACGAAAATAGCCTGTTGTGCCGTTATCGCCTTTTAGTGTGCAATCGCCAAAGTCGTCTATGCCGGGGTGGTTTGGGCTGGCGTAATTTTCTACTTGTGCTGCTACAATTTCTGCATCTTTGGAGCCTGTGTAATATAGAAAGTGCTCGCACTGGTGGCTACCTATGTCGCAAAGGATGCCGCCGTTTTGCTCCCGCTTAAAAAACCATGGCGGGCGGTTGTCTAACCTTGCACGGTGCGGCCCCATGCCCATTGTTTGTATAACTTTGCCAATTGCGCCGTCTTCAATTAATTGCCCGGCAAAAATGCCTGCTTCGCTGTGTAGGCGTTCGCCATAATATACTGCGTATTTTTTGCCGGTTTTTTCAACCATGGCTTTTGCTTGTTCTAGTTGCTGCATGGTGGTAAGCGGTGCTTTGTCTACAAAGTAGTCCTTGCCTGCTTCCATTGCACGCAGGCCAATGGCGCAGCGGTCGGAAGGTATGGCGGCACTGGCTACCATTTGTATTTCCTTGTCCATAAGTATTTCGTCCTCGGAACGGGCGGCTTTTGCGCCGGGGTACATTGCTACGTAGTGTTCTACTTTTTTAGGGTCTGGGTCGTATATCCATTTTAGGGTTGCGCCGGCTTCTATAAGGCCGTTGCTCATTCCGCCTATGTGGCCGTGATCTAGGCCTATTGCGGCAAATGCGAACTCGCCTGGTTTTACAACCGGGGTTGGCTTGCCTTTTGGGGCGTGGTTCATTCCGCTTTCGGGCTTTGGCATTGTGGGTTCCTCCTGTGGTTTGATTTTGTTTATAGTAGCAATTATGTTGTACATACGCAAGGTTAAAAAAGATAAAGCTATCTAATAGAATTTTTTATGGCTGTTGACAGAGAAATTGAAGCATGGTAACGTATTTGTAATAATAAATGCGTAGAGCTGTATTATTTAGTAAATAGAGGAGCTGAAAAAATGAAAAAAATCGTAACATTACTTATTCTGGCTTTGCTTGTATCGTTTGTTGCTGCCTGCAACAGAGAAGATAGCGAAGACGACTACACACCAGAAGAAACTAATGCAATACTTACACCCCCTACCGATGCGGCACCACCCACGGTAGAGCAATATCCCGAAAAAGAGGAAGAACCATCTCTTTTTGAGGCACGTGACTTGGGAAGAGAAATTAGAGTAGCATGCTGGTGGCAATATATGTCACCAACTGGCGAAGATCCGCCAGACCCTGCGGTGGTAAGCAACTACGTAATATATCGCATGCGTTACGATAATCAAGTAGCGTTGGAAGAAGCATTTAACGTAACATTTACAAATATTGTAATGCCAGGCGGGTACATTCTGCCAAACTTAACATCTAGCGTACTAGCTGGCGACCCTTTTGCAGAATTGGTTATGATCCCTCGTGACGGTATGATCGCTGCAATCACAGGCGATCTTATTCAAAATGCAGAAAATTTTGCATCCCCAACATCAGACCTTATGACCAACCAAAACTTTGTTGAGCAAAGAGTATCTTTATTTGGCAACCTATACGGTTTTGGTCGTGCAGATTTGCGTAGGCACGGTTTAGGCTTAGGTGTTAACCTAGACCTAATTAATTCCATTGGCGCACCAAACCCAGTAGATTTATGGAACGACGGCCAATGGGATTGGGAAGCAATGCGCAATATTATGGCACTTGGCACTTTAGATACTACAGGCGACGGGGCTATAGACCAGTTCGGCCTTAGTGGATACATGGGCAGCATTATACGCAGCTTTATTGCATCTAACAGCGGCGTAATTGTATGCGAAGATACTTTGCAATTTGCTATGGAAGACCACAGAACTCTTGAAGCACTAGAATTCTTGGGCGACATTTTTGCAAATGGTTGGTGGTACTACGACAGATATGGCGATAACATAATGGGCGACTGGAACCGCAATACATGGATTCACAGAGAAGGGCGCTCTGTTCTGTTCCCGATACAATCTTGGCAGGTAGACGAGCAGCCGATGGACTTTAACTATACAATTGTTCCTTGGCCTGCGGGACCAAATGGCGGACGTTATCACACAATTGATGGCTTTTACCAAGCTATGACAATTCCTTTTGGCGTACAAAATCCTGAAGATGTTTTCATGTTGTACGAAGAGCTGCAATCATGGGCAAGAAGCGAACCTGATTTACGCCACGAAGGCGTTTATGGCCATATGCGCCGCCTATGGCATACAGAAGACTGTGTGCAAAGGGTTCTTCATGTAATTAGCGCACGTGATAACGAAAAATTTGACCTTGGTTTTGCTGTGCCCGAATTAACATGGATATTTGGAACATTTGCTCATTATTTATTCCATGGAACCCAAACACCGATGCAAATAATTGAGTCTCAAAGGCCAAGACGACAAGAGATGATTGACAATGCGTTTGGTGGTTAATTAACAAGATATCGAATATAGTACCCCTTTGCGAAGGGGTATTTTTTATTGCTCTAATTACAACTTCAAATGATCCGTATTTGCGATCAGTTGAAGTTGACAACCTCTATACCCAACGGTAGAATAAATTGTAAAAGGCTTTCAACAAGACATAACAAATTTTAAAGGATGATTTCATGCCATTTAAAACTTTCGACCTAAACAAACTCAATATCCTCCCACTAGCCGAACGAAACCATGACGTAATTCTCGAAAAAATTCTAGCAGAAACTCCCCCACCCTTGCCCAACCCGGACTTGGACGCAATATGCAGCGCAATTGTTAAAGCACGCAAAAACAACGCCGCCGTAATATTAATGTACGGTGCACACGTAATAAGGCGCGGCTTGGGTAAATTTATGATCCGCTTAATGGAAGAAGGCCTTGTAACCCACCTTGCAACCAACGGTGCCGGCTCTATTCACGATTTTGAACTGGCCATGATTGGCGCAACATGCGAAAGTGTGGAACGCTATATATCCGAAGGCCAGTTTGGCCTGTGGAAGGAATCCGGCATACTTAATGAGGCTGTTGCAGAAGGTGCCAAGCTAGGCTTGGGCTTTGGCGAGTCTGTTGGGCGGTATATTTACGAAAACAATTTCCCATACGCAAGTTCGAGCGTATTGGCCGCAGGGTACCGTTTGCAAATTCCGGTAACGGTTCATGTAAGCCTTGGCTGCGATATTGTTCACGAGCACCCAAATTGCGACGGTGCAGCCATTGGCAAAGCCACTATGACAGATTTTCTAATTTACGCAAAAAGTGTAGAAAATCTGGAAAGCGGTGTTTTCCTAAACGTAGGCTCTGCCGTAACAGGCCCGGAAGTTTATTTGAAATGCCTGGCCATGGCACGCAACGTGGCAAAGCAAGAAAACAGGCAAATTGCAGATTTTACAACAGCAGTGTTCGATTTGCAGCCTATACAGGGCGATGTTAGCACCGCACCGCCAAAGTCCGACCCGCACTATTTTTTCCGCCCATGGAAAACAATTTTAGCAAGAACCGTAGCAGATGGCGGCAAAAGCTATTATATTCAAGGCGACCACATGGCAACACTAGGTAATTTAGCAGAAAAATTATTACGGAGGCAGCCATGAAAAATATATTCGAAAACTACAAGAACCTCTCTATAGCCGTCTTTGGCGACTACTGCCTAGACGAATACCTATGGATAGACTCCGCACTAAACGAGCCTTCTCTTGAAACAGACCTAGTTGCATACCAATGCATAAAACGGGAAACTTCCCCCGGCGCAGCAGGAACAATTGCCAAAAACTTGGCCAACTTGGGCGTAGGCAACGTATACGCAGTAGGCTTTGCAGGTGACGACGGACGGGGCTTGGAGTTATGCCGTGGCCTAGACAACTTGGGCATAAACAGGGAAAACTTAGTACTTACAACCACAAGAGGAACAATGACCCACACAAAACCATGGCTAACCGAGCCAGACGGCTCTAAACGGGAGCTAAACCGTATAGACATAAAAAATTGGGCAACCACCCCACAAGAACTGGAAAATGCCGCGCTAGAAAAGTTAACCACCCTACTCCCAAAACTAGATGCACTAATAATACTAGACCATATAGTTGAAGAAAACTGCGGTATTATAACCGATAACGTACGCAATACTCTTTCCACTATAGCAAAAGAAAACCCCAAGCTAATAATATACGCAGACTCCCGCTGCCGTATAGGCAAGTTCGACAATATGATAATAAAGGGCAACCAATTCGAGCTAACCCACGCAGTTTATGGCATGGCAGAAACCGGCCGCAACGCCCCGGTAAAACTAGCAGCAGACCCTTCTGTTAACCGTACAGAAGAAGAAATTGTAAAAGCATGTGAAACACTGCAACAAAAAAACAACCGCCCCGTAATATGCACCCTTGGCGAGCATGGTGTACGCATATACAACAGCGGCTCTTCTACCCATGTACCTGGCATACCCGTTCAAGGCCAAACAGATGTATGCGGCGCAGGAGACATGTTTACATCCGCATTTATAAGCGCAATTGCAGCAGGCGCAGACATGGCAACCGCTGCAAAAACAGGCAACATAGCCGCCGCCATTTGCGTAACGCAACTTGGCACGTCCGGCCATGTCACGCAAGACGATATTTTAACAGGAGGCAATATATAAATGAAGAAACTCATACCAATAATTGCAATTTTATTACTGCTAACCCTAGCAGCATGCAACTCCCAACCAGAAGAAGCAGAACAGCCAACCGTGCGCATAGCTGCCCTGCGCGGCCCCACAGCACTTGGGCTTTTACAACTAATGGACGCACAAGAACAAGGCAACACCATCAACTACTACCATTTCGAACTCTTAGGCTCTCCAGACCAAATTCCGCCAATGCTAGCCCGTGGGGAAATTGATATTGCCGCCGTACCGGGCAACCTTGCTTCCATTTTATACAACAACCTAGACGGCGAAATACAGGCTTTAGCCATAGTAACCCTTGGCGTTTTGCACATTGTAGACATGACCGGGGAGATAAACTCTATTGCAGACCTTGCAGGACGCACCATTTACACGGCTCCCCAAGGTGCAACGCCGGAGTTTGCACTCAACTACGTGCTAACGCAAAACGGCCTAACCCCTGGTGTGGATGTAGATGTGCAATTCCGCTCCGAGCCTACGGAAATTGCCGCCTTGCTGGAAACGGGCCAAGCAGAAATTGCCCTACTGCCAGAGCCATTTGTAAGCACGGTACTTAACCGTATAGACGGCCTTCGCCTAGCACTTGACCTTACAGAAGAATGGGATCGTGTTCAGCCGGACTATGGCTTGATAATGAGCGTAGTAATTGGCCGCCGCAGCTTTTTGGAAGAAAACCCAGAGGCTGTGGCCACATTATTGCAAGAATACGCCGCTTCTATCGAGTTTGTAACCACAAACACACCACAGGCCGCAGAGCTTGCCGCCCATTTTGACATAATCCCCAACGCTGCCATTGCCATGCAAGCCCTACCCCGCACTCACATAACATTTTTAAATGGGGAAACAATGAAGCGCAACTTAATGGGCTTTTATAATGTGCTGTATCAAGCGGCACCTCAAACAATAGGTGGTAGAATGCCCGATGAAAACTTCTTCTTCATGCCTTAAGAGGTTTTTTACAAACCTTGCAATTCTGGCGTTTTGGCTGCTTGTTTGGGAAGTTGCAAACGCCCTAATACCTAGCAATTTAATTATAGTCTCGCCGCGCCAAGCATTTGCGCGGCTTTTTTCGCTTATGCAAACGTGGGAGTTTTGGCAAAGTATTGTAACAAGCATGCGGCGGATAATGCAGGGTTTTGGGCTGGCACTTGGGTTGGGGGTTGCAATTGCTACAATTTCCGCCAGGCTAAAAACATTTCATATGCTTATTTTGCCTGCAATTAATGTTATAAACGCCGTACCGTTTGCGTCGTTTGTTGTACTTGCATTGTTCGCTATGGGTACAGCCAACCTTTCTGTTTTTGTGCCGTTTATTATGGTGCTGCCAATAATTTTTCATAATACTTACAAAGGAATTGTAAATACCGACCCGCTACTTTTGGAAATGGCACAGGTTTTTCGTGTACCGTATTGGAAAAAGGCCGTGCATATATACCTAAAAACAGTTGCACCGTACATTGTTTCTGCTGCGCAAGTAGGGATAGGCTTTGCGTGGAAGTCTGGCATTGCAGCAGAGCTTATTGGCCAAGTACGTGGTACAATTGGCGGGAATTTGCATACTGCCAGAATTCATTTAGAAACCGCAGACCTTTTTGCATGGACAATAACCATTGTGCTGCTTAGTTACGCTATGGAAAAGGTATTTGTATTACTGTTTAAGGGGGTAAGGGGTTGGCAATTAAATTAAGAAACATATGTAAAAACTATGGTGATAAGCAGGTTTTGAAAAACGTAAATCTGACAATAAACCCCGGGGAAATAACTTGTATAATGGGGGCATCTGGGATTGGCAAGACTACGCTAGTAAATATTATTGCAAGATTATTAGCACCAGATAGTGGGGAAATTTTATGGTATGATGGCCCGTATTATATAGACAGTTCTTCTGGCACAGGTAGTGCCAAGAGAATCACTCCCGAGACACAATATAAATGCTCTATCGTATTCCAAGAAGACCGCTTACTAGACTGGGAAACCGCTCTTACCAATGTCCTATTCGTAGCCAGCCCCACAAGCCAATATACACAAAAAGCTAAACAACTCCTAACTCAAGCAGGTCTTGCAGACAGCATATACAAAAAAGCCGCTGAACTTAGCGGCGGCATGAAACGGCGTGTATGTATCTGTCGTGCCCTAATATCAAATCACGACCTGCTAATACTGGATGAACCTTTTAAAGGTCTAGACGGCGAAACGAAACCTATTATTATGACCATGATAAAAAGGTACTTGCAAAAAAATAAATATGTAATATGCATCACCCACGAACATTCAGAAGTTGAATTTTTACAAGGGCGACTAATACATCTTTGAGTTGACTATAGGAGGTAGAACAATGCAGATAACCGACGACAAAATTAACGAAATGGCAAAAAAAATAAAAAAAATGTCCAAATACAGGGACGTCGAAATTCCTGATGAAACAATAATATCTGTAATACAACTAACATGCCCTGTCTCAAAAAATTCTGCAGATTTAGAAAAAAAAGTGCGGGAAAAAATTCATAATATCACAGCACTATATTTAGGCGATATTAATTACAAAAAAGCGATAGATGAGTTCAAACAAATAAAAAATGATCCAAATGAAGTAAAAGAATTTTCGCAAAAAAATTTAACATTTCATGCATCTACCAAAGAACGAGGTCACGAGTTAACACCTCTGTATCAACAATTATTTAGCCATATTGGTAATTGCAAGCGTATTGCAGATTTAGTGTGCGGTCTACACCCTCTGGGCTTACCATTTATGGGCTTACCTTCAGACACCGACTACTACGCATACGATTTAAACAAAGCTAGGTAGTGTCGACAATAAAATTATGATATAATAGAGAAAACCCATTAGGAGGAATTCTCAATGAATGAATCATGCCACCGATATGATATTTCCGATGAACTCTGGAATTTAATTGAACCA
>Ga0123355_10007846_pt1 | contig 16076 bp, 13 predicted proteins | sample TergutEmb28metaG_3_FD_89872 | JGI IMG/M metagenome (GOLD analysis project Ga0123355, IMG submission 89872) | Embiratermes neotenicus P1 segment gut microbial communities from Petit-Saut dam, French Guiana - Emb289 P1 | ecosystem: Host-associated > Arthropoda: Insects > Digestive system > Gut ...
AAGAGACGAATACGGGTCTTGGAAAATAAGCTGCAAGTCTTTGCGCAAATAGCGCATTTCCTTATACTTGAGGCGGGCAAGATCAATACCCTCGTCACGATAGACCTCGTATTTCTCAAATTCTGCGTTGCCCTTATACTTTTCACGTATAGTGTCAAGCTGGTTTTGGAAACCGGCGCGCACCTTTTTGCGCTCGTCCATATCAGGGCCGGACAACCTTTCGAGGCGAGCTTTCATTGCCTGCATCTTTGCTTCGCTTGCGCCGCGTTTTTTGTTATCAACTTTATACTGCATCTCGTCCACTTCAAGCTGCATATCTTCAATTTCGTCGTTGAGAGAACGGATTTTTATTGCCGCAGCATGATACTGCATCAACACTGGCATAATTTCAGAATAATTGTTGGCTACATAAAAGCCGCCTACGAGGTGAACAATGGCAAGAAAGTCACTGTTCGCTTTTTTTCTAGATTCGTTTCGCTCTCCACGCTTGGCAAAAAGCTGTTTGCGTTTATTGTCGTCAGGTTTTGCGGCAAAATCAGCTTTTAGTGCCTCATATTCCTCGGTCAGCTTCTCTACACGGGCAAGGTCAAGCTTGTTTTCTCGACAGCGTTTCTCAAGGTTTTTGAAGATATCCAATGCATACTCGGGCATTATATCCTCAATAGACCGCCCATAGTAAATACTTTCACCATCTGTTTGGTTATATAGCTGCAAAAGCGTACGCCCAAGCGTGGACTTACCACAGCCGGACTCACCAACCACGCCAATTGTTTCGCCTTCGTATATATCCAAGGAAACGCCGTCATTGGCCTTTAGCACCATTTTACCGCGCAGCTTAAAATGCTGTTTTAGGTTACGGATGCTAAGCAGCGGCTTTTTGTCTTTGTTCGCCACAGTTTCAAGTGGCAAAGAGTTATTTTTTGTTTCCACGACGTTCCTCCTCCAACGGATAGAAACAACGTATGCGTTGATCATCCGTAACTTCATACAACTCGGGTTCTTCGTTATGGCAACGCTCCGTTGCGTATGGGCAACGGGTAGAAAACTTACAGCCCACAGGCAAATCCAATGGATGCGGTACCGAGCCTACAATTGGCTCAAGCTTTGCACCATGCGGTGTATCAAGCCTTGGGATCGAGTTAAGCAGCCCTTCGGTATATGGGTGCGAATGCCCATGTGAGCCGAAAATAGTCTTTACTGGAGCTTGCTCAACTACCTGCCCACAGTACATAACGGCTACATCATCTGCCATTTCATTTATTACACCAAGGTCATGGGTGATAAACATGATAGCAGTGCCTTTTTCGCGCTTCAATTCATTCATTAGCCTGAGTATCTGCGCCTGTATGGTTACGTCAAGAGCCGTTGTAGGCTCGTCTGCTATAAGCAAGTCAGGCTTGCAGGCAAGTGCCATTGCAATCATCACGCGCTGGCGCATACCGCCGGAAAGCTGGAACGGGTATTTACGCGACACCTGTTCTGGATCTGGTATACGTACATCGGCAAGCATTTTTACCGACTCTGCCCATGCTTCTTTCTTGCTCATGCCCTGGTGAACCATAAAGCTCTCGCCAATTTGCCTGCGTATTTGGAACACAGGATTAAGGCTTGTCATCGGCTCTTGGAAGATAATCGAAATATCATTACCACGCATTTTGTTGAGTGACGCACGATCAAGCTTTGTAATATCCTGGCCCTTAAAGTGTATCGATCCGCCAACTACCTTGCCGTTTTCGTCCAAGAGACCCAGCACACTCATTGCAGAAATGGACTTACCGCTGCCAGACTCACCCACCAGTCCAAGCGTACGCCCGGGCATTACTTGGTAGCTTACATCATTTACAGCCTTAATTGTACCGCGTTTTGTCTCAAAAAAGGTACGCAAATTTCTCAGTTCCAATAAAGGTTCCATTAATCATCCCTACCTTTCTTGAGATTTTGGGTCAATAGCTTCGCGCAAGCCATCGCCTATTAGGTTTATGCTAATTGCCGCAAGTGTTATCAATATGGCGGAAGGTATCCAACGCCACCAGAAGTTGCGAATAACCGTAGTTGCCGTTGCGGCAGAAAGGATATTACCCCATGTGGGTGTAGGCTCGGTAACGCCAAAGCCTATAAAGCTAAGCCCAGCCTCGGTAAGCATACTACCAGCAAGATTGAGTGCGAGCCACACAGTAATTACAGACATGATATTTGGGAAAATATGCTTAAAGATGATGCGCACCTCGCCAACGCCAAGGGCACGCGCGGCAAGCACATATTCTGACTCCTTAACCATGAACACCTGGCCTCGTACAAGACGCATTAGGGCAGGCCAGCCGAGTATACCAAGTACCACCATAATGATAATTATCCTCTGCAACTGTGTAACATCGTTACCCAATATATGCACGAGTATTATCGCAATCGGGAAAAATGGCAAACTCGACCAAATTTCAGAAAAACGCATGATAGCCCAGTCAACCTTACCGCCAAAGAAACCAGCAAAACCACCAAGGATAAGCCCTATGACACAGGAAATAACGACAGCAATTGCACCAACAGACAAACTCCAACGCCCGCCAGCCATTGTGCGGACAAACACGTCGCGCCCAAGCTGGTCTGTGCCGAATACGAAGCCACGTAATCCCCATGTATGGATATTGCCACTAGAATCTACTGCATAGTTGTGGTGGAATCCTGTATATATACTTACGATATTACGCAAATTGGGTGCGGATGCCTGCCCAAATGTATCCTCGCCCCAGCTGATAACAGTCTGGTCGTTTAGCAAAACTGTAAAATGTGCTAGACCTCCGGAAATTGCCACAGCGCGGTTACCAATTTCATCAGGTACTTGATATACATCCGCGGCATCAAAGCCCCATACACGCACAGTTCCATCATTCAAAACAGCTGCGCCATTATGCATCGACAAAGCAATTTGGCTTACCCTACCCTGTATATCGTCTGGTATATTGCCAAATACATGCTGTCCGTCGCGGCTAAGATGCTGTACATATCCATCCTCAAGCTGTACAAGTACAGCAGTTGGGTTAGCAACAATATCAACCGGTGTGCCACGCAAGTTACGCGGGAATATGTTGGACTCTACCGCAGCACGGTTGCCCCATACATGCACGTTGCCATCTTCAGTTACAGCAACGGAATAGTTTGTTCCAGCAATAACCTGGACTGTACGCCCCTGTATGCGGTTCGGCACATCTGGCAACCCCATTGTTGAGTTACCCCATGTAAACACCCAGCCATGTGCATTTAGTGCAAGCACATGGTTTTCGCCTGCAGAAACTTGCACTATACGCCCTGTCCCGCCCTCGCCACGGCGTGGTGGTGGGTGCTGCAAGTCATGCTGAGAACGATGTCCCCATGTATAAATGTCACCGTCATTTGACACGCCCACGCCAAAACCGGAACCAGACGAGATACCCAGAACATTACCGCTAAGCTCACGGTCATAGTTCATCATTGTTCTGCCAGGTGGGCGGTGATGCATACTTGAGTCAACAAAACTCAAATCCAGCGGCATAAAAAATGGTACGATAAAACACAGTAAAAATATTATTGCGAAGACAACAATACCAACTTGTGTCAAACGCCTAGATCTAAAGCTGCGCATAATGGTACGGAATGGACTCTGTATCTGTTCTTCTTCCATAACAGATATGATTTCTTTCTGACCAAAAATTAAACTCCGTAAATATGCGGCAAGAAAAGATTTTCGTTTGGGTTTCATTTTATCCTCCTTAACCTGCAATTTTTATACGGGGGTCAACAAGACCATACATCAAGTCCATTATCAAAATAGAGATGAGTGCAACACCGATGTAGAACATGTTCATTGCCATAACAACAGCGTAATCGCCTGCAAAAAGCGAGTTTATCATTACTACGCCCATACCAGACCAATTAAACACCGATTCTATAACAATCGAGCCACTAAACATGCCCATCAACGCACCCGCCATAAATGTTACAATAGGCACAAGCGCGTTGCGGAATGCATGAGAAAAAATAACAACTTTTTCACGCAAGCCCTTAGAACGGGCAGTACGGATATAGTCCTCTGTAAGTGCATCACACATTACTGCTCGCACATACCTTGTCATGGAGGCAAGGCCTACAAATGTAATGGTGAGCAACGGCAACACGACATGTCTCAACCTGTCAACAATCATAGGCCAAGTATCGTCCGGCGGTATTGGAGAAGACATACCAGCCATTGGTAGCCACCCCGCAAATACGGCAAATATTACCACAAACAATATGGCAACTAGGAAGTTTGGCATACTAAACCCGATTGTTGTGAAAACCAAGGTACTATTGTCAAATGCCTTTCCGCGTTTTACCGCAGAGAATATACCAAGAGGTATTGTTATACCAAAGCCAATTGTAAGTGCGGTAACGTTAAGAATAACTGTCCACATAATTGGGACTCGTATTACATCCAGCACTGGCCGCCGGTTAAGAGAAGAAAAACCCCAATTCCCTTGAACCATGTTAGTAATCCAGCGGTAGTAGCGATAAACAACTGGGCCATCTAAACCCATCATTGCCCTTATAGACTCTACAGCCGCCTCCCACTCCTCCGGTGTCATCGTGTCCATTTCGCCTTCCATCATAAGCATAACAGGATCCCCCGGCATGAACTGGAAAATCGAGAACATAATCATGGATATGAGGAATAACGACAATATCATAAAGCATAATCGTTTTATTGTAAATTTCAGCATAAAATCACGCCTCAGTGTTTATTTTCGAAAATTGTCATAAACTGTTTGAAAAAACACCCCACCCTTGTTTAGGGGGTGAGGTGTTTACTACATATGCGATAAAGATAGATCAAGTAGAAAATAATTTGATAAAATTAACGAGTACGTCCGTCGTATGCACGTTGCAATGCCGCAGCAAAACCCCAGTTACTATGGGCACTCCAGTTGCCAAGCCACAATGGTACAAAGTCGTGGTCGTCGTCTGCATACAATGGAAGTAGAGGCATAACATAGTTATAGCGCAATTGGAATTGCATCCAAAGGTCGAGATACTCATCTCTCCAACCTGGTTGTGCTGCATCAATCGGACGCATTCTGTCTGCAATGTCTGAAAGCAATTGGTCACCATGCCATGTGTTGTTGAAGCCAGGAGCAGCAAACTCAGGTGCATTACTCCAGCTTTGCCACAATTGGGATGGGTTTGCAAGACCTACAGCAAGAGTGTACATATGATGCGCTTGGAATCTTTCACCACCAGAAGTGTATGGTGTACCTGGCGCACGCTGCCATGCAGGGATATTATTCGTGCCTGCAGGATATAGCTCTTCGATAATGTGCATACCAACGCTTTCTGCAACAGGAGGCAATACAACACGCATGATGTTAGAAACGTCGTTGTCGTTTGCAGCCCATATCAGTTCAAGACGCATTAACTCTTGCTCTGCACCTGTATCTTGTACTGGGTCTCCAGTCCATGTATACATACCTGTTACATCTTTATAACGCCATTGGTCAACATCTGAGTCAAATGGTTCGCCAGCTGAGTTAAGCACCCAACCTCCTGCCTCAAGCTCTTCAATCGCCCTTGCAGGGTTAAATCCATAGTGAGTAAAATCTGGGTGGTTATACAAATCTTGACCTACAGCCCTAAACTCCCAGCCGGTAAGCGCGTACGGACCATGCTGTACAGTACCGAAACCAAGTGTAAATTGGCGTGCAAAGTCATATCTATCAATCATCCATGCAATAGCACGGCGCACGTTTGCAAACTGACCAGGACCATGGTCACCATGCCACGCCATATAGCCATAACCATGACGCGGGTAGTCAAAGCCGCGGTGCAAGCCAAGGTCGTTTACAACTGCCCAACCTTCGTTAATACGCAAACCGCTGCGTTGTGCGTGTACCATGTCAACTTCGCCAATACGCAACGAGTCCATGATTACATCAGAGTTACGCAATACGATAGCTACTGTTTGAATTTGTGGTCTAAAGCCATCCCATGTACCTACAAAGTTAGGGTTAGCTTCCAAAATTACTGTTGCATCGCCTTCATCAAAGTCACGAAGCATGTATGGACCAGATACAACCGTTGGGTTAAAACGGATCGCGCCTGGTGCATTAATGAATTCAGAAACGAAATCTCCATCAAGGCCTTCGAAACGCACACCGTTTGGAGTATCTATAAGGCTAAGAACGCCGCCGCCTGCTGCATTGAAATAGTGGAAAGGCATTGGAGCCCATGATTGGTATAGGAAGTCAAATACAAATGGGATACCTTCTGCGCGGATTGTCACGCTGAAAGAGTCGTCTCCATGCAGCCTAAGACCAGCATAGTAATTGGTTGGCACACCTGTTGTAACAGTCTCGCCATCTTCATCAATCCATGCGCCTTCGTAAAACACGAGGTCTGTACGGAAGTTTCCGTCTTCGTCAAGGAATTGCCTGTCTGCAAGCTCAGTTGAGTAGGTTCTACCATTTAGGAACTCGTTAAAGCCCTCAACCCACAAGCCAGCATTTACAGTTGCGCCACCTTCGCGCATTGCAGGAGAAGAACCCATGATAATGTCAAATACGTAGTCGATAGCAGTAATTGGTGTACCATCGCTCCATAGGTTGTCTGTATAGATGTAGAATGTGTAAGTTCTTGTACCATCTGGGTTGTCTACAAATGTGGTCGGTTGGCGAATTACCAATGGGTTTGGATGGAACTCACCGAAGTAGTCGGCAATCATAGTGCCAAAGCCCGTATGCAATAGATCGCGTGCCCAGCCGCCTGTTGCTTCTGTTGTAAAGCGATAAATAAAGTTGCCGGAAATTCTTGTCACGTCAGCAACTACTAGCTCGCCAGCCGGTGCTGGCTCCGCATTAACAAATTCCAGAATTTCAGCACGGGTCAATGCTGCACCATCTGCGTTGCCCAGAAGTCTGCCTGATGTTGGTGTCAATACACGCTCAACATTATCATTAAGACCTGGTGCTTCTGGCTCGTCTGGCTCGTCTGGCTCATCTGGGAGCTCTGGTGCATCCCATTCTTCATCTTCATCTTCATCATCCTGCGGGTCTGGATCTGGTGCCGCTTCCTGCCCATTGTCATTTGCCGGCGGGTCTTCATTATTATTATTGTTTCCGCCGCATGCGGTTACTACAGCTACCAGCAATGCACATAGTAGCAAACCTAGGAAAAGCTTTTTCATTTCAACTTCCTCCTTCTAAATTTTGCTAATAGCGGCAACCGATGGGTGACTCGGCACGCTTATGTGGTTGCCGTAAGTAATTTGTTCCGCGAATAGTACCACGGGTTCATGTCTTTGTCTACCCTCAAAAGCAAGTACAAGATATACGAATTTTCGCCAAAATTGACTGATATAATTACTATTGTCTTGTACAATTTCAACAAAATGACATGATATTGTAATATTACAATTGTGTTACTCATGATTATTGTGCATAAATGACTCTAAAAACTCGTCTATTTTATGAGATAGCTAAAAAAAAAAATTTTTGTGGACTGGCAACAAAATTATTGCAAGGCATATTGTGTGATAAGACTAAAAGGAGGATATTTGGTACAAACATCTCCCAAGACATAAGATTTGACAATGATATACATATGTAGGAGTATAAAATAACGACACCTGCGCCGTGCAAGATATTGGGCAGGTGTCGTTTCCTTTCTCGGCACTTGACATCACCCTTCTTTTGACATATCCTCAGAAAAACCAAACACGGAGGTCTATACACATGGAACGCACACAAAAAACCCTCGAAAAAATTGTTGCCTTGGCAAAAAGCCGCGGCTTTGTTTACCCCGGCTCAGAAATATATGGCGGGCTTGCAAACACATGGGACTATGGGCCACTTGGCAGCGAACTTAAAAACAACGTACAAAAAGCATGGTGGAAAAAATTTGTGCAAGAGAGCCCATACAATGTAGGTGTTGACTGCGCAATACTCATGAACTCGGCTGTGTGGGAGGCGTCTGGCCATGTTGGCGGCTTTAACGACCCGCTTATGGACTGCCGTGCCTGTAAAGAACGCTTCCGCGCAGACAATATAATAGAAGATTTCCAAAACGCAAACGGCCTGCCACCCGGTGCAGACGGTTGGAGTAACGACAAAATGAAGGCATTCATAGACGACAACAAAATCCCCTGCCCCAAATGTGGTAAATTCGATTTCACCGATATCAGACAGTTTAACATGATGTTCAAAACCTTTGCGGGTGTAACCGAGGACAAGCAGTCTGTTGTATATCTACGGCCAGAGACGGCACAAGGCATTTTTGTCAACTTCAAAAATGTGCAGCGTACATCGCGGCGCAAAATTCCGTTTGGCATTGCGCAGGTGGGCAAGTCCTTCCGCAACGAGATTACACCGGGCAAATTTACATTCCGTACACGAGAGTTTGAGCAACTCGAGTTAGAATTCTTCTGCGAGCCAGGTACAGACCTCGAGTGGTTTGAGTACTGGCGGCAGTTTTGCATAGACTGGCTGCATGCACTTGGCATGCCACAAGACGCGCTACGCATACGCGACCACGGCGCAGATGAGCTTTCATTTTACTCAAAAGCCACAACGGATATCGAGTACATGTACCCGTTTGGCTGGGGTGAACTTTGGGGCATTGCAGACCGCACAGACTACGACCTCAAGCAACATGCTGAACATAGCGGCGAGGACATGAGCTATTTTGACCCAGCCAAGAATGAGCATTATATACCATATTGCGTAGAACCATCACTTGGGCTTACTCGCATGACGCTTGCGTTTTTGTGCGAAGCATATGATGAAGAAGAGCTAGGCACAGAAGACAAACCAGACACACGCACAGTATTGCGCTTCCACCCTGCGCTTGCGCCAGTTAAGGCGGCTGTTCTTCCACTGTCAAAGAAACTTGCAGATGGCGCAGATGCTGTTTATACAGAGCTTAGCAAACATTTTTTCTGTGAATATGATGACGCCGGCTCTATCGGTAAACGCTACCGCCGCCAAGACGAAATTGGCACACCATTTTGTATAACCTATGACTTTGACTCTGTGGAGGACCAAACAGTTACCATACGCCATCGCGACTCTATGGAGCAGGAGCGCGTAGCAATAGCCAATTTGCCTGCATATTTGCAAGAGAAAATAAATTTTTAGCGTAAAGTATTGACAAAGCCTTTGATTGTGGATTATACTAGCTCCTGCGAGTTTTGAAACATGAATTAATCGCTAGGAGATGAACATGCCAAAACCAAAACGTGGTAAACTAGCCCGCACAATCAAAGGCTGGCGCGGCACATGTCCGGGCTGCAACCGCACAGGCGTTAAGCTACTGTGGGAAAAAGCCGGCGAAGAAAAGCCGCTTAAAGTATGTAAACAATGTGGCGGTTCTGCTGCATAACTTGATTTATGCTAATATTGCGGTGGTATTTAGCCCGCTTATATATTAGGTATGCCGACTTAGCTCAATTGGTAGAGCAATTGACTTGTAATCAATAGGTTATCGGTTCGAGTCCGACAGTCGGCTTTCCCCAAAAAAGACTTCCAGCTATTTTGCAGGAAGTCTTTTATATTGGCTTCTGTAATGAAATAAAAATTTGCGACCCTAAATGCTCCTTAATTAAACAGGCATTTGGGGTCGCTACAAAATTTCGTTAGACTTCTTCCAAAATTACCGAACGCACGCGAAAATGTTGCGGAATTAGGGAGCATTTTCGCGTGCTTGATTCCTATTTCAGAAGAAGTCTATTACATGTCTATTGTGTTTATGGCTTTGCAAACTGCAAATGAGGTGTCTTTGGTGATTTTGAAAAACGTGCATAGAACACTATCACTGATGATATTTTTGCTACCTCAATTGCTATGCCCATGATATTCCAGCGGAAGTCGCCATATAAAATGTTGAGTGGGGTTTGCGTGAGGATTACTATCAGCGCATACAGTGTAACCGTAATACGTACATAATGAACGCCAGGCAAGTATTGGCCAATTACAAAGCTAATGGCAGCAACCATGCCAAGTGCGTGTAGCCATCTGACCTCGGACGGTGAGTTAATAATGGCCAGTGTACCCGCTACAATGGCAACACCTATCATAACCAGCAAGAAATTGAGCCCAAATTCTTTGCTTTGCGGTGTGTTTTTTGCAAAAATGCGCCAGAAAATCAAATTACGAATGGTGCTATACGATGCCGCAACCATTAATGACAGCTGTGTGTCCATACCTGTTGACATGCCAATCGCAAAGAACATTGTAAGCCAGAAGAAACTGCCGATACCAGTAACAAGAAAATATTTTGACTTGTTGCGTATTTGGTACGATGTAAATTCAAAACAAATTGTGATAACACCCAATAGCTGGGCAACCCAAAACCATGTGTTCATGTTTGCGGCCTCCTAATTTTCTAACGTCTCATGTTTTTTGCAGTACGCAATGGCAAGCGCGCCAGGGCCTGCATGTGTGCCTATTGTTGCACCAACCTCTACCACAGGGTTAGTTAGTTCTATGCTAAGTGCGGCCTGCAAGTTGTTCTTAAACTTTATCGCATCCCCTTCCCGCAGGATGTGGGCAATGGCAATATTTACATTTTGCAACTCGCCCTCAAGAGCAGCAACGATGCCTTCTTCCAGCAACTTTAGCACTTTGTCACGCCCGCGAACGCTCTCTAGCTGCTCCACCGCACCATCTACAATATGCAAAATAGGACGCAAGCCCAAAATACCGCCAACAAATGCCGTCGTAGGGCCTACCCTACCCCCCTTTTTCAGGTACTCTAATGTATCAAGTGAAAAATATATACGTACGCTTTCCTTAACTTTTTCCGCAAGCTCAGCCGTTTTAGTGATGGAATAGCCCTTATCGCGCATTTTCACCATTTCTTTGAGAATGAGTCCCTGCCCTACGGCGCAGTTAAGCGAGTCTATTACTATAATTGTACGGTCGGGGAAATCATCTTCCAACATTGTTGCAGCAAGTTTCGCACTGTTGTATGTGCCACTAAATTTTGATGAGATCGTGAGTGATATAATGTCACGACCAGCTTTGAGATGTGGAGTGTATATGTCGATATAATCTTGTGGGCTTGGTTGTGCTGTTTTTGGGTTAAGGCTTTTATCGTCTACCAGCCGCGTAAAATATTCTTCCTTAGAGATGTCCACACCTTCTTTGAGGTAGGTTTCTTGGTCAAGGGTTACATAAAACGGAATAATGTCTATGTTATGCTTTTTTACCTCGTCTTTTGTGAAGTCGCAACCGCCGTCTGAAACAAGTTGGAACATGGATATGCCTCCTGATTAATTATTTTGTCTTCACCTATATAGACAACAGTTTTTTGGTTTGGTTGCATAGCAAAAAAAATAACCGCAGCGGCGGTTACTTAAGAATATTTTTGATGGCTTTTCTACCTTCGTCATGACCTTCGTCGTACAAGGCAAGCAATTTTTCAGTATCCCGCGTAGACCTGCCAACTGTAAGCGGAAGCTGTGGGCGGATAATTATTGCTCTGCCTTCCCGTACAAGCTGTTCACACAAGGCAAGCTGTTTGTTATACACTTCATGTCGGCTTACAATTGCATTTACAAGATTCGGGTAGTTGCGATATACAAGTTTTACAATACCACTATGGCGCATTGCTTCTTGCAAAAATCCTTGGTTGCGGGTGAGTACTACAACATGGAACTTATTGCCATCTGCGATGGATTTTTCGATGGGGATAGGGTCGCTTACACCGCCGTCCAAAAGCTCTAGCCCCCTGTGCCGTACAATGCGTGCAACAAGCGGCACGGAGCAAGACGCTACGGACTCAATAAAATTATTCGAAAGCTCATGCTTCTCAAACCAGACAGTTTTGCCAGTGTTACAGTTGATTGCACCAATCAAAAAGCGTATATCCGTGTTGTTGAAATTATCTCTGTCCCAAAACACGTGTTTATTTGGGATAGTGCCAAAAATAAAATCATATCCAAACAACGAGCGATACTTAAATAAATTACGATAGCTCACATATTTCTTATCACCTACATATTTTTCTACAATAAGCCGCCCGCGCCGGGGCTGGCCAGAAACATACGAAAACGCGTTGGCACTACCAGCAGACACGCTCACGATGTATGGGAACATAATTCCCTCTTCCATAAACGCCTCGAACACACCTGCGCTAAAAAATCCACGTGTCCCGCCGCCTTCCAGCACCAAACCTGTTCCTGCTGGCAGATAATTTTTGTGCGGTATGCCCTTGGTTATCGGGTGAGTGAATAACGATGAATCCATTCGAATGCCCCCTTTTGTAAGGATTATACACGCCCTAGACGATTCATGCACTTACAGCGGACAAACCAGCCTCAACCGCTTGCGCTTTTGGGCAGGTTTGAACTGATAAAGCTACTCGCCTTGAGTTAGCCAAACACCGAAAAAATCGCCTTTTACCATGCGAGTTGCTGAATCGGCTATTTCTTGCAACATAACCTCCCTGTTATATCTGGTAATGCCTATGCGCTCCTTTGGTATGGCTTGAACATGTCTACACCAATTTTCCATTTCCATAAGGCATGGCACCGTGCCGTTTCCACTCCCCCCTGCGGCAGCAATCATATCAAGAGGTTTGTCTTTTGCAGCACTGCCTCTTTCTTCATTAAAACTTCCAACCGGCGAAAACGGTCTAAAAAATATTGCATAGGCTCACTAGGCTGACCAAAATAGACGGGCGTAACCAGTATAAGTCCCTTTGCTGCACGGATTTTAGTTTGCAATTCCGCCATAATATCGTTGATGACGCAAACAGCCTTGCCAAAACAAGTCCCCCAACCCTTGTCGACAATACCAAAAACCTCCTTGCTAGTACCACAAACTATGCATGGTTTTAACTTTTCTGCGCAGATGTCGACGATTTCAGCACTGCCGCCTGCACTGGTTATGCCGTCGTATGCGGCTCTTCCACAGGCAGATGTAAGCCCATCTGTATTTGGACTTGCTGTAATAATGATATACATAAGCTTTTCCTCCTTCATTTCAATCTTGTAGGCTCACTTTAGCTTTGTGTGGATAAATACGGTAGTCTCGTGTTTTTGGCAGAGGTTTACACAGAGATAGCACATGGTACAGTTATTTGTATGATAACCGTACCTCGTCAGCTTACTAAATTCTTCATTAGACTTCTTCCGAAATAGGAATCAAGCACGCAAAATGCTCCCTAGTTCCAGGAAGGCAGTGCCTTGTCCGCCGGGCGTAACATTTCCGCGTGCATTTGGTAATTTAGGAAGAAGTCTATTAATCAATGGATTTATGCAAACATTACATACAGCACCGTCGCTGGTTGCCTGAATCCTGTGCTTAGCTTCACTCTCGAGTTTCATTGCTGGTATGATTATAACACCATGCCAATACAGGTGCAAAACACTATAGCAATTTTCTTTTTTATAGTCCGGTTTTTGCGGATGGTTAGGGTACGGTATGGAGCAAAAGCCGGACTACCATAAGTTAAATTGCATATATACGCAAATGTAGACAATAATCAAGGAGCGTTTTTACGGCATAGTGTCACGAGATCTATCGAGTGTATAGCAATTCGACTGGAAAACCATAAACGAAGAGGAAAAAATGTTAAAATCGCAAAACAAAACTGGATACAAAAAAGACCGCAATAACGGTCTTGTTTCATAGCAAAAGTTCATCTATGAAAATCGCATTAGTCAGAATCGCCTAAAAAATTGCGAAGCATAGCAGCCAATTCTGCCCTTATTGCATTGCCGTGGAGGTCTAACTGTAAAGTTGGCGGCTCGGCATCAACAAAGCAGGCATAATTGCTAAGGAGCAAAGTCAAATGCGCTCTTGTGATATATTGGCTTGGACGGAATGTACCGTCTCCAAAGCCAGAGACCAAACCGTTTTCGTATGCCCATGTGATAGCCTCTGCATACCATCGCCCAATTTCCACATCGCTGAAACTCGTACCCGCCCCTGCTGTAGCTGGCTCTTCATGCATATTGAAAAGCACGTGGGCAACCATTCCTCTTGTTACCGGTGAATAAGGGCTGAACCGCCCTTGGGCTACACCAACCATGAGTCCATGCTGGTAAACAAAAGCTACATCTCTATAAAACCAATCGGACGGATTTGCGTCAAAAAAAGGAACGGGAGGCACAACATTTACACGAATAGGAGTACTTTCTCCAACCAGCCTGTTTTCGAGATAAACACGTAATGTCCAATTGCCTTCGTGTCGTTCGTTAGCAGAGGAAATACGAAAAGAACTACTTATAGCATCACTTGTCAGCAGATTGGGGGAGAAAGGGTTTATCCCATAATGCCGCAAACTTCTAATATCAAATTCTTGATAAAATTCTCCGTCTATCACCCAGTCGAGCCGTACTGCAGAAAACTGGGATAAGCCCGTTTCAAGCGACTGCAAGTCAATTTTTGATTCGATTACAGAAACAAAATGCGATTCCCCGCTTACCAAAGTTACTGTGTCGGAAAGAATGTTAAAGCTAACATCTACAGATTCCAAGTTGCGCGATAGAGCAGGCAAAACATTAACTCTGATAGGATCGCTTTCACCTATAAGCTGCCCTGCGATGTAAATACGCAAAGTCCAATCTCCCGCGCGTTGCATATCAATATTTATAAAACTCATAGCAAGTCCTTCAAAAGAAGTTGACAATTGGTGTGGATTTGTGGGAATTATATCCTTACTGTGTAGGCTATAAATTAGGGGTCCAGCGATTGGTTCTCCGTTTATATACCATTGTACATGCACCATTGTACGTGGTGTTAAGCCGGTGTTAGTGGATACCAAATCAATCATATATTCAATTTTATTATGAAGAGGATCTCCGACCATCAAAGTAAATTCATCATAAAAAATATTAAAGTCGACCCTGACTTGCTCAAGATTATAAGATCTAGCAGGTATGACATTTATTCTAACAGGATCACTTGCCCCAACAAAATGTCCTGCAATATATACACGTATATGCCACTCGCCTCTGCATAACAGATCCGAAGGAAGAAACATTGCTAAAGAATTACTAACAAGTTTATTGGCGTCTAATGGGTTTACTCCAAAATTACCCAAAGTGGTTTGTGTTGACCTGGATGTATTTACTTCATTGTGATACCACACTGCCCACATCGCAGAATCAGGAGTAAAGCCTGTGTCCGTAGACACCAAATCTACTGTAAATATTATTACATCGGTCTGAGCCAGTGTTTCTGCTTCTGTTATAGTTATCTCGGTTTCTGGTATATGAAATGTAATTTCTACAGAGCCGAGATTAATACTATCTGCTGCCTGTACATTTTTTGTAAACACTCTTGCTGTTACAAACACGACGCAGCATACGAAAAACAAGGGTAAAAGCTTGTGTTTCATTTTCATTTGCTACTACCTCCCTGTCAATATCTTGTTTTCATTACATAGTACCATAACTAAGGAAAAATAGCATTATATTCAGTTCGATTTCGACACAAAGTTACTCGATATCTTATACAAATGCTTTTTTTGTACTGAGAGATGCAATAAAAAAACCAGCTCCATTTTTATGGCGCTGGTTTAAGTATGGACTACCAACTGCGAATATCAGCACTTAACTTAAAAAATATAAAGACTGCTTTATCCCATCGCTCCGAAATTCTTAGTAAAAGTCTAACCCATGAATCCGAACGTGTCAATCCTGAAAAAGAAAATCTCTGGGGTGAGGATGTGAAGGTAGTCAGCAAACGCAACCTAAAACCGAAATGGCTCACACCTGAAGAAAAAGATGATGTTGCAGAGAGATATAAGGCTGGGGCAAGCATGGGCGAATTAGCCCGAGAATATAAATGCCATCACACCACAATCGGTAGTATATTGAGGAAAAAGGGTGTAGAAATAAGAAAGATGTAATTTTATTCTCATAGGGGCAGACCTGTGCGGCTCCGCTCCTATGAGCTTATTCATATCTGGTACATAAGCACGACCGCGAAAAATTATTTTTGGTTGAGCCTACGCTCCGCTTCTTTATACACCTTATCATCATCCCGAACAGAAATAATAATGATTTTCATAACCCCATCTTCTCTGATAAGCCGATACACCACTCGCAATCCGTCACTTTTCATCTT
>Ga0123355_10007848_pt1 | contig 16075 bp, 13 predicted proteins | sample TergutEmb28metaG_3_FD_89872 | JGI IMG/M metagenome (GOLD analysis project Ga0123355, IMG submission 89872) | Embiratermes neotenicus P1 segment gut microbial communities from Petit-Saut dam, French Guiana - Emb289 P1 | ecosystem: Host-associated > Arthropoda: Insects > Digestive system > Gut ...
CAAGCCTTGCTCTGTACCCTCAAGATAAGCAGCCCACTCCATAGAAATAATTTCTACGTCGATGTTAAGCATAGCCAGGTCATGTTGTACAATTTCAGCTTGTTGCTCACGCTGTGCGTTAGGTATATTCCACCAGATTGAAGTAGAGAAACCGCCAGGCTCGCCTGGTGTTGGATTGTAGCCAGCTTCAATAAGAAGTTCTCTTGCTCTATCCATATTTGGTGTAAACGGCTCTAGCTCTGCAAAGCCCCAAACCAAGTCAGCCAAAGGACCATGAGCAGGTGCGCCAACGCCCATGAATACAACGTCTACTATTTCTTGTGTGTCAATTGCATAGTTGATAGCTTGACGCACTAACGGATTGCTAATGTGTGGCTGTTGTACGTTAAAGCCGATATAGTTTGTAGAAAGATTCATAGCGCGGTGAAGGGTTACATCTGGGCTGGCCTCTGCCATAGCAACTTCAACAGGAAGGATAGCCAAAGCAACGTCAGCATTGCCAGCAATAACTTCCATCAATCTAACACTTGCCTCAGGAACAACTCTCCATATAAGAGTGTCAATAGCAGGCACTTGGCCCCAATAGTTTACGTTTGTAGCTAATTCTACATGATCACCAAGAACCATGTTTTGGAAAGCGAATGGACCTGTACCAACTGGATTTTCAGCAAAAGCATCTAAGCCAAGCTCTTGGAAAAGACCAGCAGGAACGATGCCGGCACCGGTGTGCGCCAAGTGACGAATAATCGGCACGAAAGGCATTTCGGTGTAAACAGTGAGGTTAAAATCGTCATGAGCAACAGCGTCAGAGATCATGCCCAAGAAAGCAGCGGTGTGTGGGCTGGAAGAAGCTTCTATCAAAGAGAAAGCTACGTCATGGGCTGTAAGAGGTGTGCCATTGTGGAAAACAACGTTGTCACGGATACGGATGTTGGTGGTAGATGCATCAGGTTGAGACCATTCAACAGCCAAAGATCTTTCAGGTACAACTTCAAAGGTGTCATAGTCCAAAACAAACAGATGAGAATATATCTGTTTGTTTACTTCAGAAGATGCAGAATCGTTAGCGCCCCAAGGAACTAAGTTAACCGGAAGAGCACCGGAAAGAATTGTGATTGTGTCTTGCGTGCTAGGTATTCGGCCATCGTCTTCAACCGGTGGCGGTGTTGGTGCTGGTGTTGTTTCTGTTGTTGTTGGTGGTGGTGTTGGTGTTGGTCCTGTTTCTGCAGGAGTACCGCCGCCACAGGCTGCTATCAACAATGCAGTTACAATAAGCAAAGATAATAGCGCAATAATTCTTTTTGTCATAAATTCTACCTCCTAATTTTCTTTCCATTTTTATGTGGATAAAACTATGTACTGTTTCATCCCTCTTTGTAACACTACAGTAACAATAATAACATATGCCTGAAAAAATTTCAAGCTTTTTTTAATTAAATTTCTATTCCGAATATGTGAAGCAATTGTTAACTAATGCTAATTATGCTGAGGGCAATGCTATTGTACAACCCCGTTAATACGCGTTATTATCTCGTTTCCATATGTTTCTATGGTCATCACATTTAAAATTGGTGCCGTGCGCACGACAAAAAGTGTTTGGCCTACAAACAAGACGTCCGGGTTGATATTAGGGTTGCGAGCACTTAGGGCAGTGGGCGTCATTCGCATGTTAACGGCTATTTGCAAAAAAGTATCACCGCTTTGTACAGTATAAATTTCAGGTGTTGACTGCGTAGACCCGAGAGCATTTACAGCTTCTTCGGCCATCATAAGCTCTGTATCATGCACATATCTACGCGCAACGGTTACTTCTTGCAAAAATTGATGGCTAAAGGCGGCGTCGGTATTTACGCGAAAGCTGTATGCAAAGCTGTTTAAGGCATTTTCGGCCGCAACAACGCTAGGCAGCAATGCAACTTCTGCGCCATCAACGAGAATAGCAGCCCCATATACATAATAATCCAGCACATCCACCAAGCCGGATATCAAATTGTCAAATGTGAGGGACGGTGCGCCAACACTCAACCTTACGGGATTTGCCCTAATTTCTCCTGTAAGCTGCACGCGGCTGCCATCCAAACGGCCACCTAAACGAGCCATAGCATGGCGGGTGATATAATCCAATGTAATTTCGCGGTTTCCCTCTAGGCGCACAACGCCAATTTGTGTTTCATCAAGATAAATTTCCAGGGCGTTTGGGCGTGATGCAGCATGAAAAATTATAGTGCCAACAGATATGATAAAAACTATTGCTGCAAAAGTAGACAAAGCCCGAAAATGGCGCAATTTACGTGTGCGCTGATATCCCGCCTTTATAGAGCGAACAATTCTCACAAAAAAGTCCAACGCAAGCAGGGTATAGTCTCTTCTAGCCCGTCTTATCCTGGATTTACGCGTGCGCCTTTGCACAGGCCTTCTCACAGGCCTCTGCCTTGCATGTCTGCCTAGCGACCTTGCCTGTGGCCTGTTCTGTCTCCTTCTATCCATCATTTCACCTCCAACAAAGGGAAGTTTTCACATCAATCTATCATCCTGGTCACAGAAGCGGCTCTTCCTGTTTGTTCCGCCGTCGCAACCACCTGCACGCGTATACCAACAGCAAGTTCATTTGAGCGCACCAGCCTATTTGTTACAGAATCGAAAAAGATAGTGTCCGCATCATGGGTAAATTTTCGCGTAATGAAATTTGCGTCACGTACAGTAATTTCAAAATTATTAATTTGTGTTATATGGCCCACAAAATGTGTCATGGGTGCGGCTTGTAATAGGATAAAGTCGGCAACTTCCTGGGAATCCAGCCATAGGCGCACGCGAGAGCCTACAACAAGGGAATTTACATCAACGGCGTCATCAATGATGAGATGTCGCCTATCAGGCGTACCCGGCGTGCCGTAAGATACATCAGAAACGATAATATAGCTCTGCTCTCTGCCCGAAATAAAGACATCCCTAATGTAAACATCCACCACAGAGCTTGTCCCGACGGCATTGGCTGCCGTCACCCGCCCAAATTCGGCAGTAATTTCAACGGCATCGCCTATGCGAAGTGCCCGCGGCGATATATTGCCCACCATGCCCTGCCGGCTTATCATACTAGCGCCATCCGTAATAAAACTGTGATTATGTCCGGCATCGTCCTGCACCACTAAAAGCGGAAAAAGCGAGTTTTCGCTGAAATTTTTGTCGGTTAATGTACCAGCCACCTGCCTAAAGCGTTCTTCCATCTCTAGGCTTTGGATATCGCTACCCAAAACTGTGATAGAAATTATTTGATGGTTATGCAATGTGGCCGTAAAAGCCATATTGCGCGCCAGGTCGTCAAAATTAGCGTTGCGGCCGTCTATAGTAATTATCGCAGTTTGTGCTATGGAGAAAATACGGCTATCGTGGTCGGCATTGCTTGAGGATGTTAAAATGGCGCGGTGTATCGCAAATGTATTTGCAATTGTGCCTGTCATAGTCTCAATATTCGCGGTGCTACCAGGCGGCGTGTGACCCATTTGGGTTGACTGGGCCTCATTTAGCACAGAATACACCATCACAGCCATTGCCGCCCGAGTGACAGCCCCACGGGGATTTACATTGCCGGAACCATCGCCATTGAGAATACCCAGGCTGCGCAGCAAGTAAACATGAGGCTTGGCACCCGGTGAAATCGACCCATCATCATTAAAAGGCGGCACATCAACGATACGTAAGGCTTCCTGGGTGCGGCCCATAAAACGTACCAAAAATACCGCCGCCTCTTCCCGCGTAAGGTAGCGATGCACCTCGCTACCGCCTTCGATGGTGATAAATCTATCCAAATCTGAAGGAATAAGCACGTCAGAATATATCAAAAAGGCAATTTCCCTGTTTGCATCGTTGTTCCAGCTGGTAAACTGGGCGGACACAGCTTCTATGGCACTTCTGCGCGCCTCAAAAATAGCATTATGATAGGCCGCCTCTTGCGCATCCAGGGCATTAGGATTAAAGCCTGACATTCTGGCAAATATGCCCACGGCATCAAAAAGGGTGACATAGCTTGCCGGCCGAAAGTCGCCTTGCAAATCCCCTGTCATTATTCCCGCATCGCTTACGGCATTGATGGCATCCCGGGCCCAGGCAAAATTTGGCCCAACATCGCGAAAATCTGATGCTTGCAGGGCTTCTCCGATACCTAAAAATGCGATGCACAGCAATATTACAGTCATCCTCGCAAAAAGTTTCTTCATAATAAATGCCTCAATTTAGTAAACATATGGTCGCGTTACAAAAATCTCATTAAAGCCCGGATATGCTTTTTTTAACGCCTTCGCGGCATCCAAAGCCCCATCGCGCTCTCTAAAAATACCAAAAACTGTAGGGCCGGAACCCGTCATCATGGCAGACATCGCCCCTCGCTCTATCAAAAAGCCTTTAAGCTCGTCAATTATCGGAAAATCTCGGGCAGTCACGCTTTCCAGCACATTGGCCATACCATCGCAAATGCCTTGCAAATCTTCATTTTTTATGGCGTGTACAATGCGCTCTGTATCAGGGCGTTTGCCCATGGCTTCAATATTAAATTCTTTGAAAACTTCTTCCGTGGACACGATGATAGGCGGCTTCACCAGCACTATATGCATATGGGGCACAGCGGGCAAGGGCGTTAGCACCTCGCCAATGCCTGTGGCATGGGCACAGCCCCGCATAACGCAAAAAGGCACATCCGCGCCAAATTGCACGGAGACATCACGCAGCTCTTCATTGCTAGCAGGCAAGGCAAAAAGATTGCGCACACCCAAAAGGGCCGCAGCACAGTCCGCACTGCCGCCGGCAAGGCCCGCAGAGGCAGGTATCACCTTGTCAATTTTAACAAAAATGCCATCCTCTATGGCAAATCTGTCTTTTAGGTATTTCGCGGCGCGATATGCCAAATTGCGCTCGTCACTGGGCAGCCACGGCAGGTTGCTGACAACCTTTAAATAATCAGACTTGTACACCTTTTTGATATACAGCCCATCATGCAGCGCAACGCACTGCATTATCGTAGAAATTTCATGATATCCATTTTCCCGCACGCCCGTGATGTCCAGCGACAAATTTATCTTCGCCCGCGCCTTCATATATATATGTTCCATAAACCTTCTCCATCAAGTTCTGTGCATACATTTTACAGCATCTTGCACAAAATTTCAAATTAAGTTATAATGACATATACAGCTATGATTACACTTTCAGGAGGATTATTATGTCAAAAATTGTTGTAGCCCTTGGCGGCAATGCCTTGGGGGATAATGTGCAAGAGCAGCTGGCCAACGCAAAGCTGGCCGCGGCATCCATTGCGGACCTTGTGGCCGCCGGTAACGAGGTGGTTGTTGCCCACGGAAACGGCCCACAGGTGGGCGCAATAAAAATAGCCCTTGATAAGGGCGGGTTTGTGGTGCCTATGCCTGAATGTACCGCCATGAGCCAAGGCTATATAGGCTTTCATCTACAACAGGCCCTTGGTAACGAGCTTGCCGCACGCGGCGTGCAAAAAGAGGTGGCAACAGTGCTAACGCAGGTTGTTGTTGATAAAAACGACCCTGCCTTTGCAAACCCCACCAAGCCCATCGGCGCATATCATGACGAAGCCACAGCCAAAAAGCTGATGGAAGAAACCGGCAAAACCTATGTTGAAGATGCCGGCCGCGGCTGGCGCTGGGTTGTGCCTTCTCCCCTGCCCCAAGGCATACGCGAAGCGGCCACCATCAAGTTTTTATCAGATAACGGCTATCTCGTCATTGCTTGCGGCGGCGGCGGTATGCCTGTTATCGCAGGCGAAGGTGGCTACAGCGGCATTGACGCCGTTATTGATAAAGATTTCGCATCCGCCAAAATGGCAGAGCTAATTAACGCAGATACCCTCGTCATCCTAACCGCCGTGGACCGCGTAAAAATCAATTTCAATAAGCCTGATGAAAAGTCACTTGATAAGCTAACCGTAGCGGAAGCGCAAAAATACGCCGAAGAGGGCCATTTTGCCAAAGGAAGCATGTTGCCAAAAGTAGAAGCCGCCATCCTCTTTGCAAAAAGCGGCAACGGCAAGAAGGCCATCATAGGGTCTTTGGAGCAAGCCTCCGCGGCCATATCAGGCCAATCCGGCACAATCATCATGAATTAGAACTTCGTAGGGGCGGCATCTTGCCGCCCTTTTTTCTGTCAACAATAAGCGCAGCCACGCAGACAATCACAACTAAAACACTAATAAACTGCGACGTTGACAAGAAAAAGACCATGCCCCTAATTTCATCGCCCCGCAAAAATTCCAGCGCAAAGCGGCCTACAGCATAACTCAGGCCATAAAGGCATAGGATATGCACCGGCCTACGCTCTTTTTTCGTAAACTGCCATATCACAGCGAAAATAAGAAGGTTCATGGCGGATTCTATAAGCTGCACAGGCAAAAAGGGTATACCATTAGGCGCGGAAGCAGAGCGCGCAAAGGCTATCCCCAAAGTGTCATGGACGATGCCATAACAGCACCCTGCCGCAAAGCAGCCCAGGCGCATTATCGCATGAGCCAAAGGAAACACTGGCACAGCAAGGCGCACAATATCAGCCAAATCTCGCTTTATAAATTTTGCATAGATGGGCATGGCCGCAAGGGCCCCAAAAAGGCCGCCGTAAAACACCATGCCGCCAAAAGTCGCCCTTAGGAAAACCAAGGGTGCTTGGGAAAACACTTGTCTGTTCTCCCACAAAAATGGTGCGCGAACTATTGCGTGTAAAATAATGCCGCCCACAACCAGCCCCGCCCCTAAAATTACAATGCCAATTAGCATGTCAGCAAAATTTAGGCCGATTTTTTTAGAGCGCAAAGAAGCCGCGCCGGCCGCGACAAAAACCGCGGCAAGCCCGGCCAGGGTATACAATGGATATGTTTGTCCAAAAATTGTAAAATAAGGAAACATAAATTAAAATAGCATCATAGGTGCTGCGCATAAGAAGCACGCAACCCAATAAACACCGCCAAGGGCAGTAGCAATGATGGATGTAACAAGGCCACCGGTACGCTTGCCGCCTTTAAAGCCCAGGTTGCCGGCCTGTATAGCAAGCACAATGCCCACAACGCCGGTAATAACTTCTAAGAAAGGCACGATGATATTGAAGGCATAGATAACCAGGCTGATGATGCCTATTACAAGAGCAGCCGTTGCCAAATTTTCGCCAGGTTGTTTCATAGGTGGCATAGGTGGTGGTGTTGGCGCACCACCTTGATTATTTGGAAATTGACTCATAATATCCCTCCGTCCATTTAGGCTTTAGTGCTTACATCCAATAGCTCATTTCATAAAGTATCAAAGCAGAGCAAGCAATGAAAATAATTAAGTTTAAAACAATTGCAACTATAGATACAATCAGTCCCGCTGTGCCCAAGCCACCTGAAAAGCCCTTCTTTTTAGCCACGATGGCCAAAATGAGGCCTATTAAAGCAGGCAGACCCGCAAAACCCATCAACCAGCTGAAAACTAAGCCTATGCAACCCAAAATTAGGGATGCTATCGCAAGGCCCTTGCCCTGTTCGGGCGCAGGTGCCGGTGGTGGTGTTGGAAATCCATCTTGTTGGTTTGGAAATTGATTCATAATATCCCTCCATGTTCATATTATATTCACAATTTTAAATTGTAACACAAATTTAGCAAAAATGCAACATATTTTTTACCATTGCAACATTTTTCTATCATCCAAATATTGATTTCACAACAAGCAGTAGTCCCAAAATACCAATTGGTATGCCAAAGATAGCACCCACAAATGTTAGTGTAATAGCAAGCCCGGCGGCCATCAGCAAGCTTCCTATGATAACACCCAGTAGCCGCCCTGTTAAGCTAAAGAAAAAACAGATAAGCCACCAGATAACACGAAAGGGAAATAGCAACACGCTCATATGTATATTACTCCTTTTTCATTCTAATTATGAAAGTATACGACTTTAAAATGAAAAAGTTTACGAAATGGTACAATTCCTTGAACATCTTGAACACCCTTCTATAAACGCCGGTACCATGGGCTTTAGAAGGGTGCTCATAGGATGTTCAATGAACATCCTTCTTTAATGTAATAAAAATATTACTGGATTGCTTCGGACTTGTACTGTATCATCATTCAATTGTCGTAGTCCTCGCAATGACAGTTCAACTGTCGTGGACTTCCGGTAACAACGCAACGTCCAATTGTCATTGCGAGGCCAACGGCAGTTGAAAAGCCAGTGCTGCCCAGGGCCGAAGCAATCCAGCTTACGTCAACATCAAAATTTATACACATCGGCTGACTGGATTGCTTCGGACTTGTACTATATCATAAGTTCAACCGCCATAGTCCTCGCAATGACGGTTGAACTGTTGTGGACTTCCGGTAGTAATGCAACGTCCAACTGTCATTGCGAGGCCAACGGTAGTTGAAAAGCCAGTATAGTACAGGGCCGAAGCAATCCAGCAATATATATCCATACAATTATTACATCAAAGAAGGATGCTCATGAACATCTTATGAGCATCCTTCTAAACCCCATGATACCGGCGTTTAGAGAAGGGTGTTCAAGATGTTCAAGGGTTGTGGGGGGTGATGAACATCCTTGCTAAACATACCAGTCGGCTCCTATCCCCTCTCCCGCCTTCTCTTCCTCGCCCCTTCAACCTCAAAACTGCCAACAGGAATAGGAGCAGCAGGGAGATTTGGCTTTACGGCCCCCGCCTTTTTTATCGCCGATGACGGACAGGCCCGCACAAATTCCTCTGTTTTGATTTTGCCATCATCCAAAACCACATGTATCATGCCCTCACCGCCAGCAATAGACCCTTCCGGCCCAAGGCGTAGGCATGTGCCGCAGCCAATGCAGGTTGTAGGGTCTATATAAATGCTGTAATAATCCGCGCAAACAAGGGCGGCGCAACGCTTGCGGCGGCAATGCTGCTCCCATTCGTCGGCATGATGCTCCATGGAATATAGCACATTCTTGGCTACTTTCGAGGCCATCTCGCAGCCAGCCGTTGTTGAAAAAATCTGACAAAGCTCTTTAATCAGGCTTAGGTCATCATCTTTGCCCTTACCCGACACTATATCCGTTATCACCAAAGCAAGCTGCGTTACACCATCGCGGCACATAACCGACATGCCGCAATTTTCAAGCTGCGCCTGTTTTACGCATCTAAGCGCCCAGTTTACAGGGCAAGCGCCCTCTGCAAGCTTGGCAATCTCGCTATAATCAGGAAGTGTCACTTCCGAAATCGTACATCCCATCAATTTTTCCATACCCTACCCTCTTTAATTTGCAGTGTATTCTGTCCAAAGCTTGACAGGCCCAATATCCCTGCGCAAATCGCATTGTAGGCATCGGCCGGCCTCGCGTGTGGCTTCGTCGCATGTATGCACATGTGACGCAACCCTCGTCATCTCCGCAAAGCCGTCAATCTTCCCTATTTTAGGCTCTTTGGCGGCTCTTGGCGAAAGGGTTTCGTCAATGCAGCCATCACCGCCCAAATATCTATCAATTTCTTTCGCAACCTCACGCCCGGCGGCTATGGCTTCAATTACAAATCTTGTGCCCGTCATAACATCGCCCGCAGCAAACACGCCGTCCACGCTGGTTGTGTGGTCGCTCTTGTCGCTTGTTGGGTGTCCTTGGTCGTTAATATCAATGCCAAATTCTGGCGTTAGGCCCGTGCCTTGCCCTACGGCAAATACAATAGAATCGCAGGGTATCATGCGCTCTGTAGATGTATCGTCCACATCAGCTATCCTATGGCCCGTTATCACGCCATTTTCGCTCTCAATTTGCACCGTGGCCGTGCCATCGTAAAGGACGACACCCTCATTGATACCTTCTTCAATTTCCTCGGCATCAGCAGGTATAGCTTCGCCCTTCTCAAGGCAGATTATATTAACCTTTCTGCCCATGCGCAAAAGGGTGCGTGCGCAGTCAAAGGCCACATTGCCGCCGCCTATGATGTTTACGGTTTGGCCCACATCCACAGGCAGCCCAAGGCGGACATCCCTTAGCAAATCAAGGGCAGCATATGCGCCTTCAAGGTTAGAGCCTTCCATCGAAAGCTTCTTTCCTTGTGATGCGCCTATAGCCACAAGCACCGCGTCATATCCCTCTTTCAGGCGCGTCACGCTATCAATATTGCTATTGGTTTTGATTTCAACACCAACAGACTTTATAAAATCTATTTCCTTCTGAACATGCTCCAACGGCAGGCGATATTCAGGAATGCCCGTAACAAGCTGGCCGCCAGCCACGGGAAGCTTTTCATGTACCGTCACATCATGGCCCTTTTTCTGCAAATATAGGGCGGCGGTAAGGCCGCATGGGCCGCTGCCTATGACGGCAACCTTCTTGCCGGACTTTGCCCCAAGGGGCGCCATGGCCGCATCCAGCCACATCATATCACTATCATTCTCCACGGCATATCGTTTTACATTGCGTATGGAAATTGACGAATTTAACTTACCGCGCTTGCAGCCGTCCTCACAGCGGTGGTTGCATATATAGCCAAGGGTATGGGGAAACGGTGCCTTTTCGCGCACAACAGCATGTGCCTGGGAATATTTCCCTTCATTGATGAGGCGTAAATATTCCGAGATGTCAATTTTCGCGGGACATTCCACCTGGCATGGCACAAGAGCCTCATGCTTGGCAATTTCCTGGGAAAGTACGCCCTCTTCGTCTTGCAGCGCGCCTGTCGGGCACACCTCAATGCACGCCCCGCAAAAGCGGCAGCCCGCCTCGGCAAGGCCCGCGTTGCTTTCCGTGCCTATGTATGTTTCGCCGCCATGCTTTGCGTATCCTATAGCGCCCACGCCCCGCAGGTTTTCACAGGCCCGCACACAACGTCCGCATTGCACGCAACGCTCCATTTCCCGCAATATCAGCGGGTTTTTCACGCTTGGTATGCTATTTGTCTCCCGCTGCACCGTGCGAAGGCGCGAATGTACCGTGCCCATATACTGCATCAAGGCTTGAAGCTCGCATTTTAGATACACTTTGCAGGATGTGCAATCCTGCGGGTGGCCCGCAAGCATAAGCTCCATGGCCACATTTCTGCGGCGGCTTATGTCATCGGATTTTGTCGTCACACACATGCCATCATGGGCAGCCGTTTCGCAGGCTTGCACAGGCCGCCCATCAATTTCCACAACGCAAAGCTTGCATCCGGCCTGAACAGGCAAAGCCGGATGCGTGCAAAGGTTTGGGATGTAAATATTAGCCGCCAGTGCAGCCTCGAGGACAGTTTGCTCCCCATTTACAGAAATTTCTTTTCCATCAATTGTAATTATCATAGTCTATTCTTCCTCAAACACATATGCCGCGGCACTTTCCCCCGCAATCCTGCCGCTGTTAAGGGCAAAACCCATTGTGTTGCCCGGCAAAACAAACACATAGCTGACGCCGAAGATAGAGCAAGCATCAGTGCCCGCGGCGTAAAGGCCCTCTATGGGCTTGTTTTCTTTGCTAAGGACTTCTGTTTTGTAGTTTATTTTTATGCCGCCCAAGGTGCCATAGCCGCTTGGATGCAGGCGCACGGCGTAAAAGGGTGCCTTCTCCAAAGCCATCAGATGTTTGCCATGCTTGTAGAAATAGTCCTCTTTATCGCGGCAACCTGTGTTATATTCGTCAAAAGCCGCCTTAAAAGCATCTTCATCAAGGCCCATCTGTGCCGCCAATTCTTCCACAGTATCGGCCATATAAAGATTATCAAAGCCATTAGCCCTTGCCTGCTTGGCTTGCTGCTCAAAATTTTCAAGGCCATAGCTATGCACCAACGAAACCACATCAAAGCCGTTTTTCGTGTAATAATCCACCACGCGGCTATCCACGATAGAATATGCCACGCGGCTATTTTGTATCGAAACGGCATTTCCGGCGAAGGTGGTGTTCTCCAAAAGCTCTTCATTCATTATGCGCTCGCAGCGGTTGTTAAGCACGAGGGTTTTGGGTTGCACCCACAGGGATGGGGAAATTCCCGCATCAGCCAGGCCAGGCGAGTTTACCGTCATCTCGATATTTACATCGGTGGATTCTGCGCCAACGTCCATAGCCATCTTTATGCCGTCCCCGACAACGCCCGGTATGCGGAAAGAAAACAAATCCTTGCCCCATTCGTACCCGATGCGGTCTTTTATCATCTGGGGATTGTCACCAAAGCCGCCGGTAGCAATGATGGCCGCAAGACATTCCACCCGCACATCGTTGCCGGCACTGTCTTTGGCCAGCACCGCGTTAATATAGCCCTTGTCGCTCTTCTCCAGGCTCACAGCGGGCGTTTCATACAAAATTTTAACTCCAAGCTCTACCGCCCTGTCCGTCATGGCTTTAAACATGGCAGAAGCTGCGCGGGGGCCGGGCTTGCCGCTTTCTGGCTTCACAATATGCCATGTGGCCTGTGACGATGGGAAATATTTTGCCACACTGTCAAATCTAACGCCCATATCTTCCAGCCAATGGATGGTGTCGCCGGACTTTTCCAGATAAGCCCGCACCAGCCGCGCGTCTACTCTCCAATGTGTGTAATCCATAAAAATGCGGAAAGCCTTTTCCGCGTCCAAATCCGCCATGGCGCCCTTGGCAAGGCGGCTTCCGATGCCCAAAGGCCCCATGCCCATGTTGCCGGCACCGCCCGTCGTGTTGGCCTTCTCCAAAAGGATAACCTCTGCGCCGCGCTCTGCTGCTGAAATGGCGGCAGCTAGCCCCGCAGGGCCACCGGCTATTACGCATACATCTGTATTATAGGTTTGCATATCAATGCCTCCTTGGTATATGTCGATTTGTGGGAGTGACAAAAAATAAATAAACCTTTAACCACGGAATACACAGAAATACACGGAAAGTGCATAAGAGCAAGGTTTTTTCCGTGTCCTTCCGTGATTTCCGTGGTTAAAATATCATTGCCCATTTTTATATCACCACTTCTTGGTTTATTTTACCTCAAGCGCGCTATCAAACGCAATGTCCGATTTGCTAAAGTTTATTTTCTTTGTAAATTCGCAGGCTTCTTTCGCGCCAAACACTCTATCCATGCCGCTGTCTTCCCATTCCACAGAAAGCGGGCCCGTGTAATTCATTTGATTAAGCTCGCGTATAATGGCGTCAAAATCCACATCGCCATGGCCTAATGACACAAAATTCCAGCCTCTGCGCGTGTCACCAAAGGTAATGTGAGAGCCCAAAATGCCCGCCCTGCCATCAAGGCTAAGCTTTACATCCTTCATATGCACATGATATATCCTATCGGAAAAGTCCCGCAGAAAAAGCTCCGGTTTCATGCCCTGCCATAACAGATGGCTGGGGTCGAAATTAAAGCCAAGGGTCTCGCGACCCTCAAATTTTTCCAGCAGCTTCTTTGCCGTATAATAGTCAAAAGCAATTTCCGTTGGGTGTACTTCCAGCGCAAATTTTACGCCAACTTCATCAAAAACGTCAAATATAGGGGACCATAAGCGCACAATCTCATCAAAGCCCTCTTCCACCATCTCCTCAGTGGTTTGCGGGAAGCTATACCAATATTTCCAAATGGGGCTGCCCATAAAGCCCGTAACCACCTTGCAGCCCATAGCGGCCGCGGCGCGGGCGATAATTTTCATTTCCTCTACAGCCCAGGCGCGTATTTCTTCCGGCTTGCCCGCAAAAGCGGCAGGCGCGAAGCCGTCCAAGCGCGCATCCCATAAATCCCCTACACATTGACCCACAAGATGCGAGCCCATGGCATAACATTTCAAGCCATACTTCTCTAATATGCCCTTTTTCTCGGCCACATAAGCAGCGTCTTCCAAAGCGCGGCGTGCGTCAAAATCCGCCCAGGTTGCAATTTCCAATCCCTCATATCCCAGGCCGGACAAAAGCTTTGCGCCCTCTTCAAATGATAAGTCCGCCCACTGTCCCGTAAAAATCGTAACAGGTCTTTTCATTTTAATATTTTCCTCCTTTACTTTATGGAAAATTTTTAGTATATTTATAGTACAGCAAAGTTCTACAACAAAATGTACATGAGGTGTTTACTTTGATGCGAAGTTCTGTTAACCACGACGTCCGCGTTAACAACGGAAAAATGATTACTGATATACTTTTTACAATGGAGCCGATGACCAAACAAGAGCTTATCGAGCTTACAAAGATGAGCCCGCCCACGGTTACGGCGGTTTTAAAGCATTTGCAAGAAAGCGGCCTGATAGCCCATGGCGAAAAGCTAAAATCTACAGGCGGAAGGCCGGCCCAGCTTATCATGCCCGTGTATAATGCGGCCCATTCGATAGGCATTTTTGTTTCGCCCAACCACATCCGCATCTGTGCAACAAATTTGGCACCCAGCATTGTCGCCAAAGCAAAATACGACCTTGCCATGGAAAACACGCCGGAATATTGGGAGCGCGTCTACGACTATTACCTCAAATTTAAAAAGGATTTCAAAGTTAGTGATAAAAACCTGCTGGGCATAGGCATCACCATGAACACAATGCCCGACCGCGAAACAAAGGTCCTTGCCGTTATCAGCGGAAACAAGCGCATAACCCTTAATTCTCAATATATTTTCGATGCCTTTTCAAATTGCGGTATCGAGGTGCAGATACGCAACGAGGCAAAGATGGCAGCTTTGGCCCACGCAAGGGATAATTCCAGCCCTGCAAGCTTTACCTATCTTTCTGTTAACAACAATGTGGCAGGTGCCATCGTGTCCGATAGAAATGTGGTGCGCTATGCCAGCCGCAATGCAGAATTTGGCCATATGATTGTGGACTATGACGGAAAGCTCTGCGTATGTGGCATGAAAGGCTGTTTTGATGCCTACATCTCCGCCACATCCATCCAAGCCGAATCCGGCCTTTCCCTGCAGGACTTTTTCGTAAACCTATCTCAAGGTGATGCTAAATGCGGTAAAATATGGGACAACTATCTAAATTTCTTCACCATTTTTCTCAGCAATATCCGCGTTGCTTTCGACAGCAACATCCTTATAGGCGGCATTATGAGCCAATATCTAGCCCGATATCGTCACGAGCTTGAGCGTCGCCTTTACGATTTACAGCGGCCTCACCTTGAAGAAGGCGAATTTCACACAGAATATATCTACATATCAGATTTGGGCGAATACAGCTCCGCCATGGGAGCAGGCCTGCTTTACAACGACCGCTTTTTGGCAGGTGTCTTCAATTAAATCTACAAATATTGTGTCATGGCGGCATGTTCCCGCCAGGTTATGTCCAAATAATACGGCCAGGCCCTAAGCCTGTTTTCACCGCTTAAATCCGGCGGCTGTATCGTCACTTCCCCAGAGCATACCCATTCAGCAGCCCTGCACAGCATGGCCACGCACACCGGCCGCCTCAATGTGTCGGGGCCATGGGCAATGGATATGGCAAAAACCCTTCCCTTGCCATACATGTTAGTCCACGCCACAGGCACATCAGCGCCTATCCCCGGCAACGCAGCCAAATCTACATTTTCAAATTCTGCAACCCTGTGTTTTTGTATCTTTGCAGGCTCATAGTCCGCAATATCATCACGCACCGTGGCAAGCACAGTAACATTGGCCCCGTCAACCCTCTTGGGATTCACAAAAAGGTCATCCTGCTGCACCAGCCACACAGGCTGCAACCCCTGCACAATCTCATGCCCACCCACCATGTTTACAGCAAATTCCAGCTTGGGACTTTTGCGCATTCCATTAAAAAAGTCAAATTCAAGCCCCACCAGCTTAACAAATTCATCAGGCAAAGCAGGCTCGCCTTTTATAACCGACGAATGAAAGACTATCACCCCGCCGCCGGCCGCCGCATAATCATAAAGGGTTCCCTCAGCATTTTCGCCCCAGCCAACATATGGCGCCGTCTGGTCGTCCTTACCATCATAATTTATCAAAACCGCATCATATCCCTCAAGTGTTTCCGCCGTAGCGCCTCTAAATTCCTCAGTAATTTTAACCCTAAAACGGCCCGTAGACTCCAACATAGCGCGAAGCATGGTATTTATCCTAGGCTCGTGGTCGCTGGTAACAACCCCCGTTATCAGCAAAATATTATACACATCTTTTCTCACGCGACACTCCCCCTCAACTATACTCAAACAACCACA
>Ga0123355_10007849_pt1 | contig 16074 bp, 24 predicted proteins | sample TergutEmb28metaG_3_FD_89872 | JGI IMG/M metagenome (GOLD analysis project Ga0123355, IMG submission 89872) | Embiratermes neotenicus P1 segment gut microbial communities from Petit-Saut dam, French Guiana - Emb289 P1 | ecosystem: Host-associated > Arthropoda: Insects > Digestive system > Gut ...
ATTTCCCGCAGCTTTTCGTCGGCGTTTTCTTGCTTGCCTTATTGGCAAGCGGCGAAAACACCTCCTCAATCTGCGAGTAATCGCCGCGCAAATGCGTCATTATCGAAGTTGAATACAGCTTCTTAGTGGAACTAACGGAACATAATCTCACGTGGAAAACTCTTGCGGCTCAAACTATTGAGCTTTTGTGGGAAGTTTTCGGCACAGCAGCAAAAGATATTCAACACGTTGGAAGTACGTCAATTCAAAAGATAAAGGCTAAGCCTATTATTGACATTGCCGTGGCTGTGAGGAATTTAAACGAGATTGAAACACTAATACCCAAATTGAACGATGCTGGTTTTTTCAAGAGTAAACTTCATGCGGTTGAGGGTGATATTCTTGTTTGTGATGATAACGAATTTGCTGACACTCGATCATATCATATTCATATTGTTGAATCGGGTAGTGTTCAATGGCGCAATTATTTAGACTTTCGTGATTATTTAAACGAACACTTAAACCGCGCAAAAGAATATGAGCAGATAAAAATAATCTCCGCCAAAAACCATCCTGCCGACAGAAACGCATACACAAACGATAAAGAAGAAATTCTTGTTCGGTTGTTACAGGAGGCACAAATATGGGCTTTTGAGTTAAAACAAGTAGATTCCATGTCCAATTAACCCTCGACAACATAAATACTATAACCCATGAGCCTCGCTCCTAAGCTCACATATGCCCTTTTCATAGTCATCCTGCCCAAACAAAGCAGAGCCCACAACAAAGTTGGTTACTCCAAGGAGTGCCAGCTTTTTTATATTGTCCCGGGAAATCCCGCCATCCACGCATAGCGAAAAGCCGTGCGTTTTGGCCAGCGTCCCAAGGGTTTCAATTTTTTCTAAAGTAAAATCCAAAAACCGTTGCCCGGCAAAACCGGGGTTGACCGTCATAATCAGCACATGCCCACACAGTGGCAGCAATTCCTTAACAGTTGCTACAGATGTACCAGGGTTTATAGCAATACCCGGTATCGCCCCTGTTTCGCGTATCGCGGCCAAAGTGCGCGCGGCCTGCCTATCAGCCTCCGGATGGATGCTTATAATATCAGCCCCCAAATCACGAAAGAACCCGATATGCCCGGCAGGGTCATTGACCATCAGATGGGCGTCTATCGGGGTAGGTGTATGCTTTTTTATGCAATTAAGGATTTCTGCACCGCAGGCAAAGTTGGGTACAAAGGCCCCGTCCATAACATCTACATGGAAGTAGTCCGCACCCGCGTCAGTCATTAATTTTATTTCTTCAGCCAAGCGGCCATGGTCTGCGCATAGTATGCTTGGGTGGATTTTTACGCCGCTCATAGTATATCTGGCACGCTATATGTGCCTAGCGTGGGCTTGCCGCTCATGGCTGTCAACATATCTACACGCGTAGCGTGGCGGCTGCCTTCAAATTCGGCTGCCAGCCATGTATCCACGATCATTTTTGCCAGCTCTATCCCTACAACCCTGGCGCCTAGGGCCAAAGCATTGGCGTTATTGTGCTGCCGCGAAAGTAACGCGGTATATGGCTCCGTGCAGTTTACGCAACGTACCCCCTGTACGGAGTTAGCGGCAAGGGATATGCCAAAGCCCGTACCGCATACAAGTATCGCCCTGTCGGCTTCTCCTACAGCTATCTTCTCTGCCGCCAGCCGGCCAAATATAGGATAATGAACACTTTCTTCGCTATGAGTGCCTATATCGTCAATTTGATAGCCCAATCCCGCAATATGCGACGCTAATTGTTTCTTCATGTTATAGCCACCATGGTCGCTTGCCAAGATTATTTTCATATGTCACATCCTTCAGGTTGTAAAGCAAATAAAAAAGTAATTTCGAGTTAATTTGCTATAGGAAGTATACCAAAATGGGCCTGCGAAGGGAATTATCCGTTAATTTAAGTTTCGGACAAAATCTAAGACTAGTTCTTAGAAAATATTTACACATATCGTGTATAATTAGCCTATCGAAAATCACGAAAGGAGGTGAGAAAAGTGGCAGTAGTAAACAGGCATATATCAGCCTCTTTGCGGCTTATCTGCGAAACAGGCGATACGATACATTCATATCACCGTATCCACCCCGGCATCCAATCCACGCAAGCAGATAACTTTTTGCAAGCAGTAAACGGGCTAACCGGTCGCACAGACGGTAACGCTCACCTTACCATCACAACAGAGCTGGTGGACGAAAGCGAGTAGCCGCGCTTTGCCCCGCGGAGCGGCGGGGGTTTGGGGGCAGCGCCCCCATTCTAATAGGAAGGAGGTGAACAAATGGTTCAGCGTAATAATATAATCCTAGTCTTTAATTCCGAATTTGGCGACAAGGTCAGGCTGTCTATCCCACGTGCGGATATGACTCTTACTGCCGGCCGCATACAAGCGACAATGGAAGCGATGATAGCAGGAGGCACTATTCTTACCAGCGGCGGCGTACCCGCGTCTATCCGTAGTGCGGAGCTGGTAACAACCAAGAGGTCAAGCTTGGTTGACTAATTTTATTTCATACAAATTTGCTTGAAAGGAGGAGTACAATGAATGAGTTTGACAGAAGGCTTGTGCTAAGATACGCCCCCGGCGTGTTTACTTTCCGCCACTTCGACGTATTGGCAAGTGACACAGAGTTATACAATTTGGCTACACAAATAAACTCTGTCCAGGAAGACAATGTCCATCAGATTCTTAAGGTACGCGTGCTTCAACTACGCTAAGTCGCACATGATAAAAAGCGAAATAATGCAGAAAGGAGGAAAACAAATGGAGAATATCCGTGAAACAGCCGAATTGATTTTTACGACGAGCGATGGTACAAGGACAATACGTATACCCAACCCTATAGCCAATGTTACCCAGTTTATGCTAAACGCAGCGGCTAGCAGGCTCATACTTGCCAACCCCTTTGACGAGACAATCGGGGATTTAGAAAAGCTTAAAGATGCTTATCGTGTTATCGTTAGCAGAACTCAACTGCTACCTGAAGCGTCGTAAACAAAATGTTATAGTGAATTGATCCAATATAACAAAATAACAGACAGTAAAAGGCTGGCGTAAGAAGGATAAACCTTCATGCACCAGCCTTTAGTTTTGGGCATCTTTTATGCATACTGTTCGATGCTCAAGACCGCCTTTATCAAAATCATCAATACTTTTGGTGCTATAGCGCAGAGGACGTTCCGGCGGCATTAACCATCCTTAGCACCGCCGTTAAAAACGCCAGGGCCAAGCCCTGCCCCCAGCCTTGAATCCAGTCGCGGCTGATACTCATATAGCCTTCGCGGTCACGCATGATTGCCGTACCGCCGGATACGTTAAGCACCTTGCCATCGGGGGCGATATTTTTGAGTATGCCATCAAGGGCGGCCTTTATATGCCTCCTATTAAGGGGGTTGCCTCTGGTAGCCATGGCTGCGGCAATGCCGCATGAAGCAGAGACTTCCTCATAACTTTCTGGGTCGTCTAGGAGGGTACGCCATAGGCCATCTTCTGTTTGCAGTAGCTTGAGTGTAGACAATTGCTCGTTAAGGGAGCCTATTACGTCCAGGGTTTGTGGGTAGAGATACCACTCCGGCAATGTGCGGCCTACTTGGCTCATCGTGTATGCTGCCCAAGCGTTGGCGCGGCCCCAGAAAAAGCCGCTCATATGACCGCCGGTAAGATTATCATACCCGTGATACCACAGGCCGCTTGAGGGGTTTTGTAGGTATTTTATATGCCATTTGTACTGGTTTAATGCGTCGTTTTTTAGGTCTTCGTCTTTGAGAATAACGCCTGCCCTAAGCATGAAGAAAGCCGCCATAAATAAAGTGTCGGCCCAGGCTTGCTCAGGGAAGTCGTTTTTGGAGCTTACTGTATGCTGGAGTACTTTTTCGCCAAACCGGAGGGCGCTGTTGCGCAAGTAATCCAGTTTGCTTAGAGCAATTTCCCAGTACTTTGTGTCGTTGGTGGCCTCGTACAGGGTAATCATTGCGTGGCCCATAGCGCAGGCGTTTACAGACCAGCCCGGTAGGCCTAGTTCTATATATTCGTCTATGCGGTCTTTTAGCAGTGTCAGATATTCTTCATTGCCTGTTGTTACATAGGCTTCGCTTATGCCGTAGTATGCTACGCCACAGGGCCAGTCCCAAGTCATGTCCATGCGCATTGTACGTTTTACCACGGCGTCTATTATTGGTAGTATGGTGTTGGGGTCTGCTATTTGATTGCTCATATGTGGTTCTCCTTCCGATTGTTTATGCTGATTATAGCCATTTTGGATATACCGCTGGGCAGGTTTGCCCGTTTTTTGCGGCGCGTACCTCTACATAGCACCCGCAGATTTTGCACATCCCGTTTATAAGATTATCGCAAGCGCGGCAGAAATCCAATCTTTGTCGGATTTTTGCCGCGTCTGCTTTTATGTCTTTAGGCAAGGAGGCGATATAATCGTATATATGCGCGACCTGGTCTGTGTCCGCAAGTTCGGACAACAGGCAACGTTTGCAAATAGCTTTTTCGGTTTTTGTGCCGGGATGGGCTTGAGGCTTCATTAACGGGCCGTTACAAGTACTACGCTGTTTGGCGGCAGTTCGAAGATCAGCTTGCCTCCTGTGATTGCAGCGCCGGTAAAATCTGCAATTTTGACTGTATCAGGCGCTTCGAAGGTATTGTGCGCGCCTACATGCCCGGATAAAATCTGCCCGGTTACCGCTTTTGCGCTCATGCCTGCAATATCGCATACAACTGGCGCGGCCTTTGAAAGCGAAAGATTTGCGGCTGTTATATTAAGCGCGCCTTCGGCATCCAAAGACGCGGACACACTAAGATTGGGAATGTTGTACTCGTCAATCATGTCGGTTTGGATAAAGCTGCCTACAAGCGTCGCGTCTTGATGTGCTTTGAACATATCAAAGACATGGTAAGTTGGCGTTAGTACCATTTTCGCGCCTTCGGTCAGTATTACTGCCTGCAATACATTTACTGTCTGGGCGATATTGGCCATAACTACCCGGCTGCTGTATTTATTAAAGATATTAAGCGTAACAGCGGCCACAAGAGCGTCCCGCATCGTGTTTTGCTGATACAAGAATCCGGGGTTTGTGCCAGGCTCTACATCGTACCAGGTGCCCCACTCATCCACTATAAGGCCCACTTTATGCTCAGGGTCATACTTATTCATGATTTGTAGGTGGTTGGAGATTAGCTCCTCCATTTTTAGGCAATTAGCCATGGTTTGGTAATACTCCGCCTCCGGGAAGCCGGTGGCTGCGCCTTTTTTCTGCCAAACACCAGTGGGGAGGGTATAGTGGTGTAAAGTTATAGCGTCCATGTACCGGCCGGCTATTTCCATTACTTTTTATGTCCAAACATAGTCAAAGCCGCTGCTGCCGCAGGCGATCTTATATATCTCGTTGCCGCTGTAATTGCGCACATATGTGGCATAGCGGCGATACTCGTCGGCATAGTATTCTGGGCGCATATTGCCACCGCAGCCCCAATTTTCGTTACCAACACCGAAATATTTTAGCCGCCAAGGCTTTTCGCTGCCGTTTTGCTTGCGCCATTCAGACATGGGTGATAAGCCGTCAAAGGTCATATACTCGACCCATTCACTCATTTCTTGGATGGTGCCGCTGCCAAGATTGCCGTTTACATAGGGCTCACAGCCGATTTGGGCGCAAAGCTCAAAAAATTCGTGGGTGCCAAATGAATTATCCTCTACCACGCCGCCCCAGTGGGTATTAACCATTTTTTTACGGCTCTCTCTGGGGCCGACGCCATCTTTCCAGTGGTACTCGTCTGCAAAGCAGCCGCCAGGCCAGCGTAATACTGGTACTTTTATGGCCTTTAGGGCTGCAGCCACGTCGTTGCGTATGCCCTTGGTGTTGGGTATAGGCGAATCCTCGCCTACATATATCCCCTCGTAGATACAACGGCCCAGATGCTCGGCAAAATGGCCGTAGATGTTGCGGTTAATGGTGTTTTTCTTTTCAGCGGCATTGATATATAAATTATACAACGGGTTCACTCCTTTGATTTTTTTATGGCAAAGCTTGTTTACCCCTTAAGACCCGAAGTACTAATCCCCTCAACTAAGTACCGCTGAAAAAAGATAAAAATCAGCACCGCCGGGGTAAGGGACAAAGTACTCATAGCAAAAAACGCGCCCCAGTCCGTGATAGTTGTGGGATCCGCAAAAAGCCTAAGCGCCAAGCTAACGGGGAACTGTTCCATATTGCCCGCGATATATAAAAGCGGCCCAAGGAAGTCATCCCAGCGCCATATAAACGAAAACAACGCAGTAGTTATCAAGGCCGGCACAGAAAGCGGCATGATTATCCTTACATAAATACCGTAGAATGAGCAGCCGTCAATTTTTGCGGCTTCGTCCAGCTCACGAGGTATTGCGTTTATAAAATTGGTAATAAGGAAAATAAAGAAAGCACCACCAAAAAACGCCGGGAAAATTAGTGGCAAATAGCTACCAATCCAGCCCAAACGATGGAACCAAAGATAAGTAGGAACCATTAATACTTGCCCGGGTAGCAGCAAGGTCCCGATCATGATAGCAAATAAAATCTTTTTGCCGGGATATGTCCCCCGGGAGAAGCTATAGGCTATCAAGGACGAAGAAAGCACCGCCCCGACAGTAGCAGACCCGGCATAAAAGAACGAATTCCAAAAGAAATTAGTAAAAGTCCAGCGCCCGCCAATACCTTGCCAGCCTGTAATGTAATTAGACAAAACCCATGTCTCCGGGATAAGGCCGGGGTCGTGGAAGATTACATCGCTGGGTTTGAAAGAGCTCATAAGCATCCATATCAGGGGATATATCATGATAACCCCGATAATCAAAACGATAATATGCGCAAGCACGCGCCGTACGGCCTGCCGCTGTTTTTTCCTTTGTATGACTTGCGATGCAGCTCTAGCAGACATTAGGAGAACCCTCCTTCATATACCCAAAAACGTTTTGTGACAAAAAGCACGCCGGCAAAAATCGCAAGCAGTACCAGCATAAACCAGGCAAGGGCCGCCGCGTATCCGGCATTGCCCCAGGCAAAAGTGTGGTTGTACATATATAGGGCGAAGAAGTTGGTGGAGCCAAGTGGCCCGCCCGCTGTGATAAGGAAGGCGGAGTTAAATGTCAAAAACCCGCCAATCATCTGCATAATCAGGTTAAAGAAAATTGTGGGTGTGATAAGTGGCAGAGTAATACGGAAAAACTGCCGTATCTTGCTGGCACCATCGATACCTGCAGCCTCGTAATATGACTCAGGTATTTGCTTAAGCCCCGCAAGGAAGATAAGCATAGACGAGCCAAACTGCCATACCGAAAGCAAAATTAGTGTCCAAATGGCGGTGCGTACATCGCCCAGCCACGGGAAATCCCGGTTAAGGCCAAACACACCAAGGATGCTGTTAAAAGTCCCCGTAACAAAGAACATCCGCCGCCAAAGTATCGCCACGGCCACAGAGCCGCCAAGCATAGACGGTAGGTAGTACATGGCCCTGTAAATGCCCATCATCTTGGTAGACTTAAACAGCAGCATGGCAATGGCCAGCGCAAAAGCCAGCCGCAGCGGCACAGACGCGAACACAAAGTAAAATGTCGCCCTTAATGAGCCGCGCAACCGCACATCTGTGAGCATACGGCGATAGTTGTCGAGTCCCGTAAACACAGGCGGGCGCAGGATGTTAAAATCGGTAAGCGAATAGTAGAAAGACAATGCCATAGGCACAAGCAGAAATGCCACAAGGCCTATAACAAACGGCAGCACAAAAACAATGCCGGCGACATCGTCTCTGCGTAAGAAGTGATAAACGCTCCTCATGATAATTCCCCTTTGTGTAAAATGTTTGAGATGTACTAAATGAGATGTACCAAAAAGGGGAGCCGAAGCTCCCCTTTGATTTTACATAAAATTATTTAATTGTAAATATTATCTGAGGATATCGTTGGCAATAGCATAGAATTGCTCTGCCGCGGCTTGTGGGGTGATTTGACCATGGGTAATGCCGTCCCTAAGGTCGTTAAGTTCTGCAATAACTTCGGCAGCACCTTCTGGCCTTGTGGGGTTAAAGGGTGAAGAATTACCGTCGTTTACCCAGCCAACGAATTCTGTTTGCCTTTGTGGGCCTTCGGCCAATTGGTCATAAACAGCGGCTGCGATGATCGGGTTAACAATAACGCCACGCTCGCCAAGCATATGCTCATGGGCTTCGAGGGAGTTCATCCAAAAGCTGATGAGCTCTGCAGCGCCTTCGGGGTTAGTGGCATGTGTGGTCATAGACAAGAACATGGATGCGCGGCCAAAGTTGGCTTGCCTTGGGTTGGTTGACGGATATGTGGTCATACCAATTTCCATGTCTTCTGGTGAGTCGTTGATATAGCCGTTAAGCATGTTGGACCATACCGGGGTGTTCCAAGTCCTAAGGTTTGCGTTGTCATCGCCCGGCGGGTACCACATAGAGTTTTGCTCCGCGCCTTCACGGCCTGCGATATGCTCTGGGAGGATATGCCAGCCTTCGTCTATACCTTGGCGGATTACATTAAAGAAGTCCGCGATTTGGTCGGCAGAAGCGCCAAGACGGGGGCCGTCAAAGAAGTTGGCGCCTTGGGCGCGCAGGTGAACTTCCAGCTGATTGGCAGGGTCGTTATGAGCCCAGTTTGTGCGCACGCCGCTTTGTTCATAAATTTCGCGGGCAAGCTCGATAAACTGATCCATCGTAATATTGCGTGGTACTTCCAAGCCAAGCTCTTCTATAAGGGTAGCATTGTACAACATAGCGGCAACATTCATGCCGATTGGAATCGCGATAACTTCGCCAGCAATTGTACCCGCGTCTACAACGGTTTGGGGGATGTCTGTAAGATTAATGCGGCCGTCGTTGATAAACGGTGTAAGGTCAGCAAGCAGGTCGCTTGCCGTGTATTCCAAAAGACGGGCTACGTCTTGCTGCATTACGTCCGGCAAAGTACCCGCCGCCGCATTGATTGCAAGCATCGGCCAGTAGTCTGTAAAAGATGCAAGTACACGGTGGATGTAGCTTACATATGCGCTTTGTTCCAGGAACATATCAAGCACATAGTTGGTTTGCTCTGCCCTAAAGTCACCGCCCCACCATGCGAAGGTGAGCTCGGCTCCTTCCGGTTCGTCATCGACTTCCGGCGGGGGCTCTGGAGTTGCAGCAGGTTCTGGTGTCGCTGCTGGTGCAGCAGGTTCCGGCAGGTGCGTCTTCTTCAGACCTACATGCCGTAAAAACTACGCCTAACGCAACAAGCATGAGCAAAACCAAAGCTGTACGTAATAATTTTTTCATGATTTTTCTTGCCTCCTATGCATTTACATTAAATACGCGGGCGCAAAGCGCAACCGCTTTCGCAATATATGTTACATTCTTGTTACAGGATATTCAATATGTAAATATAAACAAAATGCGCCCGGCAAATTTGCGTGTTTTATGCAAAACTGCCAAGCGCTTTATAGCTTAAAATCGTATCTCATAATCCAAGTGAGATATTGTTGGCGCGGTATTGCCTTCAATTTGACTAATCAGCATCTTGCATGCGGCGTCGCCAAGCCGCCTTGGATCCAAGGTTACTACTGGTATCTCCGGGTGAAAGGTCGATAAATAATGACTATCGTGAAACGACGCTATGTTAATATTGTCGTGGCCTGTTTTGCCCGGGTCTACCTTGCTTTCAAACCGCCCGCCACCCTTTATAATATTTAGCAAGTTGACGCAAACCACATCGTCCCCGCAAATTATGTTTCTTATGCCGCTATCATACATTTCGTGAAACGCGCGGTACATTTGATCCTCTGTGTCGGCTTCCCAGGCAATAACTGGTGGTGGCAAACCTTTTTGGGCGAAGGCGCTTGTAAACCCTTGGGCTCTGGCCCTGTTTGCCGGGAAGGCTTGCTGGGTCACTATCAGGCCAAAGTTGCCGGCCCACATGTCTATCAAGCGCATGGTTAAGTCTTTAAACGCGTTCATTCCGTCATAGCTTACCTGGGTAACATTATGGGCGGCGGTTGCGCCTGTCAGTACTATTGGGATGCCCGCGTTTGCAAGCTTTTCCAGGACGGCGTCGCCTACTATATTTCTTGTAAGCACCATGCCATCGGCTTTGCGGCTTTGTATAATGCGGTTTATTTGTTCCAGCTCGTCTCCTACCATAATCAAATCGTATGAGGCTTTTGCCGCCATCTTGCTAACACCGAAGAAACACTCCAGGAAATATGATGACCGGGTCGAGTCCCTGTTGAGAGGCATAGAGAACGCTATGTTGCGCGTCTTGGTAGTGGCCAGGTTGCGGGCGGCCGCGTTGGGTACATATCCTATCTCGGCTGTATAGCGCAGTATGCGCTCACGGGTTTTTTCGGATACACGGCCGTTGCCGCTTAATGCCCTTGATACAGTGGTTTTGGAAACACCAAGGGCTTTTGCTATGTCATCTATCATTGGCTAGGCCCCCCCCTTTTTTTGCGTATAAAAATTGCGCAACTATGTTGCGCAATTTTAGGGTACTATATGGGTTTGTGGTTGTCAAGAAGCTTATTTGCGATAAACACTTGCTTTCAAGCTAAATGACATTGGGAATAAGCCCTCCAACCCTTCGTTGAAGTCGTAGTTGTATAAGCCGTTTCCAACACTCTTACATCCGCCAGCGTCAAAGAAATTTTCACGGAACTCATTAAAGCATTCGATATGCAATCCAGCCAATGTAAGCGAGTTGATTATATCGGAAATTTTATGCATCCAAAAATATGCCTCAACGCCGCCTTTCGATTCGGAGGCATATCCTCCTATCCATTCATCAATGTCGGGTTCTTTGCTGAAATAAGGATATTTGATTCTTGTGATATTTTCTGAAAGCCGCTCCGTATCAAACATCATAAAAAAGGGATGGCTCTCGAAAATATAGAGATAACCATCCTCTCTCAAAAGGTGTTTTATAGTTTTGCCCATTTGATTAAATCAGGAAGCCAACCAATTGCTCCTTCTGAAACGAATACAATATCATATTTTTCGTTGTGCTTATCCATGAACTCCATTATATCGGATTCAATAAAACTAACATTTGAAACGCCCAAGTCATTAGCGAGTTTTTGGGCATACAAGATATTATCAGGAACTAAATCAACGCCGACAGCACTTGCTCCCATTCTGGCTAATAAAATGGTGTCAGCACCTGTCTTACATTGAAGGTGAATTATTTTCTTCCCACTCAAATCTCCAAGGTTACTTTGTATATATTTATTTAGCCTATGACTTCCGTCAAGCAACGTCTTCTTGAAATGGGAGTAATGGTCTTCAGAAATTTGCCCCCAAGCGTGTTTGTTTGATTCTATCTCTTTCATTATCTAAGCCTCCTAAAGCTGTTGCCGCCTGTGGCGATGGCGTAAATATTGAAACTAACCAGAACGACTTGAAAGCAACTGCTGCTTGCCATTTTTACCTTTTGATTACATTTGTAGAAGCTTGTAAAATGGCGCATTCCATCCAAGATGGCAAGACAAGCGATGATGCTTATACTGTGCAGTTGCGCATATCCTCAGTTAGTTGTCGCACCTGTCTGCGTGATTTTAGGTGGTGTATCGGTTTTCCGCTTGCGTAAATCATTTTGACTAAACTTGGCCGGCTCCGTTTTGGATAATCCATCAAAATCCATTTCAAAAATTTTCGGTCTATTTTGTCGATACAGCTTTTAGGCAATTCGGGACGCGGCTTGTGACGGATTTGCACACGTCGCTTAATCGCATGGAAAAGACAAAAAAATCTGTTGAAATCCAAAAATATAATTGCATCACATCGTTCGAGGCGTAGCGGTAGCGTACTTGTGCTACAGCCTTCGAAAATCCATTCTTCAGTGGCAACCGAGGTGGCAATTTGTGCATGAAATTCTTCTTTTGGTCTTTCTACCCAGTTTCCATTTTCTACGAATCGTAAAGTATCTATGTGAACGGCAGGAATACCCAATATTTCACTCATTTGACGCGCAAGGGTAGATTTGCCACTACCAGAATTACCGGTTACTACAATGCGCTTCATAAAAACCTCACAATAAACTTCATATAATAAAAATTTTCTACATTAAATATCATTGCCGTCCTCCTACTCGGATACCTCCATTATCTTATCAACTAATTTCTGAATTCTGTAAGAGCAATCGCTTTCTCTAATTCTTCTATTTCTCCAATCATCAGATAGCGGAAAATGTATATAATTTTTAGCTACCGCACCCATGTCCCACATTCCATTTGCGCTCTTGTTTAAGTTGAGCCAGTCGGCTACAAAATGCAGCTTATGTCTGTTTCTGCGATAACTAACAATTAACTCCATGGCAGCAATATACGCACACGCTTGTTTTGACATGAAAGAGTCAGGGAGTGCGGTTAACGGGCCATTACAAATATAGTAAATACCGCTTTCATGGTTCATGATATAATCAAATAGAGTTGCTTCAATGTTCTCATCAAGACAATCAGAAATTAGAGATACTTGATAAAAAGTAACAAAATCGACAAGCCTTCCGCCCTTTGGCTTCATTCCAAATATATCAAAATATGAAGATTCATATACGACATGGTTATAAGTACCTTTGTCAAATGCAGATGTTATTAGAGACGCCCATTTGCCTGCAATTTTGTTTGCTGAATCGTTATCCTTTGTAAATCTCCGAATCCATGTTGCCAGCATTAAATCAGTAAAAATGTCCCAATTGTGAAGTTTCTCGGGTCGTTCAGGGATTAATGTTTTATCGGAGAGGCAATCGCTCATGTACGCTACTGCCTTTGCTATACATCCATCCTCAATGTCATACCCTAATATGCTCAAGCGGCGGAGTGCTTGTTCTGTTGTAATAGGGCTTTTTTTGTTTGGCTCGGACAAGGAGTGAAAATGGCCCCACATACCGTTAGGCTTCTGCAGTGATATTATCTCCTTTGACCATTTACTATCTTTGAACAACCCTACACCTCTTTTATCAAAACAATCCGTTGCCGCCCAAATTGGCGGCATAATAAAACTCTCTAACCGAATATAACGGCAATCAACTGAAACTAATTGACATTTTCTCTTTTCCAACCAAATTCCAGAACCCAGCAAAATAGTGGGTTTACCCAAGATGGCAAGGCAAGTGACGGCGTTTTTCAAGAAATCCGAATATTCGTTCGAGACTCGAGTGAAATCAAGGAGTTGTGCGTAATTCTGGAATCCCCGTGACGACGATTTGCCGACTGATGGTTTCCAAAAGGTTATTTGTGCGCTTACACTATTGCGCTACTTGGTATATCATAGGTTTATATTTGGCTTCTGGAATTTTCATTCCGCTTTCTTTAGCTTCTTCAAGCCAAAGCTGTTTAGCTATAATGAGTTCATATAATGCTTTTTCGGGGGTTTCACCAAAAGCACTACAAAATTTCAAGTCAGGAATATCTGCTATATATCCCCCGTCATCTTCACTATAAAAGATATTGATGTTGTAATTATACATTGCTATCATCCTCCAGTTTCAAATTGTATTTTTCTATAAGAAATAAAAACTGTTTTACTTGATACGACTTTGCTTTGCCATTATCGTTTTGAATGTTGACAATTTCAACAACTCCTTTACAGCGATAGATTTCATGGCTTCCATTACTTCTTGTGCGCCTAAATCCGTAAGCTTCAACTATCGTGACAAAATCGCTATATCGCACGTTTAAGCTGTTGTTTTGAATTTTAGCAAGTAGCTTCTGCTTATTCATTTATCCCAAACCCTTCTCACTACATGGCATCAACTCTATATTGCATCTGCACATCGAAAACTATCCTCAATCCACCCATCCAAGAACGCTGTAACCACGTCTGCTTCCGAATCTGCCGCAATAAATGAATTCAGATAAAAAAAGAAAAATCGATAGCAATAGTACGCCAATCGCTCTGTACGGAGTTTATAGGCAATACCATTCCTGCTTAGAGCCTTGTGAAAAGCATCACGCGCCCATTCACGGCTATACATGACCCACGCATCTCTTTCTGGTGGCGCAAGCATCGCGCCATCCCAATCAAGAATAAAGTTTCTGTTTTTGCTCACGAAAAAGTTCCCACCAGCATCGCCATGTGTGATAACGAACCCTGTCTTATCAACACGACATAGCGTTGAAAACAGATTCAACCGTTCAGTTCTATATTTGAGTTTTTCACGGTTTTTTTCAAACAGCGAGAGTATTCGTTTGTTATCTAATATGCGTAAGCGCATCCAAAATTCATCGGAACACCTGCTTGAAAAATCTTCGTATAAAAAGTCAACCCCCTGATGCGGAATTGCGTACACCTTTGCCAACATTTCGTATTCGGGCATTTTTGTTTCATCGGTTTCTATGTTTTCATCCTCAATCCAATCAAAAGCACCAACGACAGCATCATCAAAATATGTTGATAATTTACCATGCCTTGTCTTTACAATTTGATCAATAAAGTCAATGCCGTGGTCGCAAAGATGCTGGATTATTGGGAGACTTTGCTCGTAGATATGCATATGCACTCTGCAACAAACTACTTTTAGAAAATAGGGTGTGTTTAAGGAGCTAATTCTCCATGTTTCGCCATAAAAACCACGCCTAGCGACACTAATACTCCTAACATCAATGCCATACTCGCCCTGAATAAAATCACGAAATCGGAGCTTATACTCCTCATCACGAACTATATTACTATACATTCTCACACTCCACATAGTAAAGCCGCCCAAATTGTCGGCACATTAAAACATTCTAATCGAATTAACGGCAACTAACAGACGCTAACTGAAATTTTCTCTTTTCCAACCAAATTTCAGAACCCGGTAAAATAGCGGGTTTGGGCCAAACTGCCAAGGCAAGGGACGGCGTTTTTCAAGAACCCTAACATTCGTTCGAAATTCGAGTGAAATCAAGGAGTTGCAGGTAGTTTCGGAATCGCCATGACGACGATTTGCCGACTGGCGGTTGTGGAGATTTTACAGACTTCTGTTATGTGCAATCCATTCTACCCCAAAATCTACGGCAGACTTCATATCAAACAGTTTACAAGTAGCAAGACCAATTTTGCCAATTATCACTTTACCACTTTGCTCATATGCATTTCCCAAAGCAAGAAAATCATCTTCTCCATCGTAGTCATAATCCTCAACTGATTTCCAAAGTCTAGTTCTATTTTCAATCATCACGAAACGTTCTGTTATTTTCGGCAATTTCTCTGTCCGTGCCTCCGAAAGATGAAATGCTGTACAAGAATCGTAATTCACACCTAGCAATAAAATTTTTGCCCCCAGTTTGTAAAGAGAACCCAACGGAGTGTCTATTCCTTGCGAAGGGGTTAAAACGTGTTGAACAACTATTTCCTGTGCCAATTTTCCGTTAGCTGTAAAGGATACATATGGGTGATTGGAACGTAGCGTTTTTGGATAAGTGCGAAAGTATTCAGCTATTATTCCCAGCCCTTTTACGAAAACAGGTGTAGTATCTTTATCAAAAGGCAACATATTTTCTCGGAATATATCTTTCAATTCTGCGGGAACAGGTGGATTTACATAATTGTCGGGGTCATCATTTTCCCAAGTGAAGGCAGGCATTACAATTGTTCCTTCGTTGCCCACTGCCCTTAGCAGGGCTTTAACGACAGCTTCTTGTCTGCCTATAACTTCACCTAACGAAGATAATGACGAATGCACCATAAGTACATCACCTTCTGAAATGCCTAATGCTTTTAATCCCATGTGCAAGCTGTCTACAGTATTTGGATGCTTAGTTTGTTTTAATCTAAGCTCCGCCTTTTCATACGGTGACATCATTTCCATCGCATCCCTCTCAACGCATCAGACGAGTTTATCACCCATTTTGACGGAATAACAATTGAAATCAATCGTCTTTATCGTTGAATACAGTCATACCTAGTAAAATAGCGGGTTTCTGCAAAGTTATCAATCAAACGCTATCATTTTCAAGAAATCCGAACGCAGGTTCAAGAGTCGAATGAAATCAAGGAGTTGCGGGTAGTTTTGGAATCGCCGTGACGACGATTTGCCGACTGACGGTTGTGGAAAG
>Ga0123355_10007850_pt1 | contig 16073 bp, 8 predicted proteins | sample TergutEmb28metaG_3_FD_89872 | JGI IMG/M metagenome (GOLD analysis project Ga0123355, IMG submission 89872) | Embiratermes neotenicus P1 segment gut microbial communities from Petit-Saut dam, French Guiana - Emb289 P1 | ecosystem: Host-associated > Arthropoda: Insects > Digestive system > Gut ...
GAAATTTGGAAAAACGACAGGTGGTTCGACTTTAAAGCCTTTGAAAAAACCGCTTGTTATTGTGAAAGTGTAATGAAAAAAATAGGCCTTGCGGAAGTGGAGAAACTTCCGCTGAAGGCAGATGGCAAAACGGTATACGGTGATTGGCAAATGCCCCAAGCTTGGGACGCAAGTTCCGCGACCCTCACAATAGAAGAAACGGGTAAGGTAATTGCCGATTATTTACAGACGCCGACTTCCCTTGTCATGTACTCTGCGCCAACGGCAAGGGGCGGAGTGCGTGCCAATGTTGTTGATACTGACGTGGTGTATGCTACTGAAGACGGCACAACTGTAACTGCAGACGACAATCCAGACGCGTGGGTTAAGCAAGCAAAGGCACAAGTAGCTGAGCTTAATAATGACGTAATGGATATTATTTTGCTTACAAACAAAAGTGCGGGAACAGTGGTTTCGCTTGCAAGAGAACTTGGCGCGGTCGGAATTATTTCGGATTTTATTCCCCTGTACAAGGATGTGCGTGATAATCCTTTTGATTTGCAAGGGCATAGCCGCTGGGATAATAACTTCTGTGTACCTAAAAACGAAACAGGGCTTTTTGCCTTTGACCTTTCCCCGGAAAACGGCAAGCTGCTACGTGAAATGTTAGAAAACGGCAAAGTGGTTCTACATGCGACCGTTGATACAACCTTTCGTGATGGGGTAAACTATGTTGTTTCGGGTGCAATATTGGGCGAAACAGACGAGGAAGTTATATCATACGGCCATTTATACGAGCCGGGTGCATTGGACAATGCGTCGGGCTGTGCGGTTTTGTTATCCTTGGCCGAGTGCATGGCCCGGGGAATAAACGAAGGGAAACTGCCAAAACCCAAGCGTACATTGCGTTTTGTAGTTGGCTGGGAATGTGTAGGCTCTACTGCATGGCTAATCACACATAAACAAAGGCAACGTAAGACAGTTGCGGGCATTGTTGCGGATATGGTTGGAACTGAAGCTATCGACAACACATTTTTACGAATTTGGCATAACCCAATGGCAAATTACGGCTTTGTGGATGCGCTAATAAAACAGCTGATTCCTGTCCACAAAAAAAATGTCGGAGTAGACTATCCCGTTATTCATCGCGAGTTTGGTATAGCTACCGACAATATTATGTGCGACCCCTTTTGGGGAATACCAACCATTTCGTTTATAACCGAACCCGCATTAAGTTATCATTCGTCTCTGGATACTCCGGGAAGAATTGATAGGGATATTTTAAGACGCTGTGCGGTGTTGATAGGAACTTTTATGTGGGAATGCGCGCAAATGAATGATGATAAAAAGCGGCTGCTTGCCGACATTGCCATGGATGATCTCAAAGAGCTAAACCCCGCGTTGCACCGGGAATTGCAAAACCCTACACCACCGACCGGAAAAAAAGTGCCGCAACGTGTAACCGCCGGGTGTCTAAATCTTGCAAACCGTCCCGATTTAGCAGATGCCAAATGGCAGATGTCTTGGAACACAAAATTGCATTTGCCGTTATTTTGGACAGACGGAGAGCGGGATATTGAGCAAATAACAAAACTTGCTGCCGCAGATACCGGCAGGGATGACTTGGACGAATATCGCAAGGAGACTATAGAGATGTTTGATTTTCTTGCTAAAAACGGATACTTGGAATACAAATAAAATTGTAAAGGAAGACGAACTTATGACTGCAAAACAACGCGAAAAAAATCTCACGTATGATATGAGGCGTGAAAAAGACATGTTCCACTGGGTTGCGGCAGACACCTTAATGTCAAAAGAAGAAACCGTCGCATATGCAAAAAAACACGGCAACAATAAGTACATGGCAACATTGGAACTGCGTGATACCCCAATTCACAACCCGCTGTACATGCCTGTGCGCTGGAACAGCAATACCGCCCCGCAAACTTTGACCGATAATGCACAGCCGAACGAATTTTACGTATTCCAAGTTGCCGTTTACGCATTTGAGGATATTGGTACAATTGCGGCAGATTGGAACGGCGTGGGTGAATTGACCGCATTTAACTTGGGCGGCATAGACACCGACGGCAAGCCGTTTTCAAAAGACGTTGTACCTGCCATTGACCGTGTGCAACCACTGTGGTTTGGTATAAATGTACCTAAATGCGGCACAGACAAAATAGCGGGAACACTCACAATAAAGCCTGTAAATGCAGACCCCACCACTTTGACAATTAACTTAACCGTTAGCGGCGAAGTGCTTGAAGACGGCGGCGACAGCGAACCATGGAAACACTCCCGTCTGCGCTGGCTGGATTCAAAAGTTGCCATGGACAAAGAAATTACAGCACCATTCGCGCCGCTGAAAGTGTGCGGCCAAACGGTAAAAACATTTGCGCATAGCCTTAGCTTTGGAGAAAATGGACTGCCACAGCAAATTACATCCGCCTTCACAAAAACTGTAGAGCAAATTGCCTTGGACTCTCGCAATATTTTATCCATGCCAATTACACTTGAAGCGGAGGGCGTAACTTTTGAAGTTGCCCAGCCTGCAAAAATTGTTTCCGAATGTGCCGGCGAGGTTGCGTGGGTGTCCAAATGGAAAGCCCCCGGATTTACTGTGGTTCTTAACGGCAAAATGGAATTTGACGGTTATATTGAATATAGCCTCAATTTTGAAGCCCAAGCAGATGTGACCATTCCCAACGTGCGCCTAAGCATCCCATATGATTCTTGCGCAACAAAGTACTGGATGGGTCTTGGTAAGCAGGGCGGCTACCGCAATGGCGAAGATTTGAACTGGAAATGGAATCAAGCCAAAAACCAAGACACCCTATGGATGGGCGATGTTAACGCAGGTTTAATGGTAAGGCTAAAAGACGATAAATACGTAAAGCCATATATGTTAATTTATTATCGTTACTTCCCACTTGTAATGCCAAAAGGCTGGGACAATGACGGCAAAGGTAGCTGCACAGTTAAACAAAACGGCAATACCGTTGTGTTTGAGGCTACAAGCGGCGAACTTAACATTTCAAAAGGCGATTACGTTAACTTTAGCTTTGACCTGTCTATTACACCTGTAAAGCCAATAGATAAGCGTGAGCATTGGCTAGACCGTTACTATCACATGGTGCCAAAAAACATGGAACATCCCGCAACTGTTGGTGCAAACGTAATAAACATTCACCACGGCAACGACTCAAACCCATATATAAACTACCCATTTTTTGAAAATGCAAAAATTGCAAAAATGGTAGAAGAAGCTCATGAAGCGTCAATGAAAGTAAAACTTTACCATACAGTAAAAGAAATTACCGTGCGTATGCCGGAGTTTTGGGCATTTAAGAGCCTAGGCGATGAAGTTATTCCGTCTACATGGGAAATAGGGCAAAGCTTCCAAGGCAGTCTCCCATATGCCGACGAATATCTAGCAAAGCATTTGGTTGACGGATACATGACCGCGTGGCGGCAAAAAGTTGGCGGCGGTGAATATGACGGCGAAATTGAACTGTCCGTTGTGTGTCCGTCTGAATCGCGCTGGAACAACTTCTGGCTACAATCAGTTGAATGGCTGATGGAAAACTTGGGCATAGACGGGCTGTATTTCGACGACGTAGCCTTTGGCCGTGACATTATGAAACGCTGCCGTAAAATACTCGACAGGCATCATCCGGGTTGCCGTATAGACTTGCACACTTGGAACTATTATTCCGACAATGTATGCGACGACTCCAGTCTTGCAGGCCATGGCAATAGTATGAACTTATACATCGACAATGTAGCATTTTTGGATCGCCTATGGATCGGCGAAGGATTTGACTACGAAATTTCCCCCGACAAATGGCTTGTGGAACTAAGCGGCATACCATTTGGTATGATGGGTGAAATGTTGCAAAATGGCGGTAATCCATGGCGCGGAATGGTTTTTGGCATGACAAACCGCTACGGTAGCCAGTGTAGCCCCGAGCATATGTGGAGAGTTTGGGACGAGTTCCAAATCCATAATGCAACCCTGCTTGGCGCATGGAATCCGGACTGCCCGATTAAAAGCGGCCGTGACGATATTCTTTGCACAGTGTACAGCCAAGCCAATAAATGTATGCTTTCCATTGCCAGTTGGGCGAAAGAAGATGCTGAGGTTACACTTAATGTCGACTGGAACGCCCTTGGCATTAACCCACATAATGTAACCGCAAAAGCACCCGCAATACTTGATTTCCAAGACGGTGCAGAGTTTGATTTAAGCAAGCCGATACCTGTACCCGCAGGCAAAGGATGGATTATAATTGTAGAACCCCAAGCCGTTGACCATGGCAAACAGCCTGTGCATTTTTAACTATTAACTCCGGCTCTATCCTGTTTCTGTTGGATATGATTTTATAACTGCATTTCTGGCAGCAGTGCAAAAAAATAAGCAAAGTGTGGTTTGTGATAACTACACTTTGCTTATTTTTGTTGTACTACTCCGTTGTCCATTGCCTTGAAATTGTTGATATGACTGATTTTTCGCTTGTAGTGTTATTGCATTTTTTTCATAGAACCTTGACTTTGGTAAAAAGCGGTAGCTCCGTTGGCATATGTTCCGGGTCGCGCAACTTGCCCCCAGCCGGTAACGGGTTCGCGGCTGGCATCTATGGCCGGATCTACATATTTATGAAACCAATTGTCTAACTGCGCTTTCATGTCGCGCACAATATCTTGTTTGCCGGCATCCTCGTACAGGTTAAAGGTTTCGCCCGGGTCGTTTTTAATATTATATAACTCATACGGCCCGTATGGATACCGGTGTACATATTTCCATTCGGCATTGCGTATCATGCGTACCGGGCCGTATTCGTCATACACCACCACATGAGAGCGTTCGCTTTCTTTTCCGGTTTTAAGAATTCCGGCAAAACTACTGCCGGGCAACCCGTCTGGTTTTGGATTTTCTATGTTTGCCCAATCCAATAGGGTTGGCATAAAGTCGTATTGACTTAGAAGGCTGTTGCACACCACACCTTGCGGGATAACACCCGGCTGGCTGGCAATTGCCGGGACTTTTACAGATGTATCATATAAATTCATTGGAAATGTTCCGTTGCCCTTGCCAACAACGCCATGGTGTCCCATGTTCATGCCGTTGTCGCTCATGAAAAACACAAGGGTGTTGTCGCGTTTGCCTTCCTTCTCAAGGAAATCCAAAATTTGCCCAATGCCGGCATCCATTGCGGTTACAGCGGCGAAGTAGCCCTGCAACGTTTTGCGCCGCTCTTCCCCTTCTGGCCACGGGTGCGTGGCTATTTGCCATGGGTGCTTTGGCTCGTTTGGAATAGAGTCGAAGGGGCAGTCCTTGTACATATCCACATATTCTTGCGGGTGACAGCCAACCCACGGCTTGTGCGGTGCTGTGTAATGAACGCTTAAATAAAACGGATTTTGCCCCTCTGGGTGGTTCCGCAAAAAAGATAATGCATCATCTGTAATTCTGTTTGTGATATATCCGCTTTCCGTGAATGATTCACCGTCGCGTATCATTGGTGTGTCATAGTAAGCCGCTTGCGCGCTGTGGTACACATACCAATGGGAAAAGCCCATTTGCTTGTTTTTGGCGTTGCCCAAATGCCATTTGCCACTTATACCGCACGAATATCCGCTTTGGGACAATATTTGCGGATATGTTGTTTGCCCTTGCAGATATTCTTCACTGTCGTTGTCGTGGTTGGCAAGCCAGTCCTGTATACCGTGCTGTGATGGCATTTTACCGGTAAATATAGACGCGCGTGCAGGGGAACATACCGGGGATGTGCAGAAAAAATTTTCAAACCGAATGCCGGAATTGGCAAGCCTGTCTAGGTTTGGGGTGCGAATTTCGCTGTTGCCCGCGCAGCCCATAGCCCAATGGCCCATGTCATCACATAGGATTAAAATTATATTTGGCCTCATGTTCATCTCCTTTGTTACAATTCAAGTTGTGACTCTCAGTAACAACTTGAATTAGTTTTCGTATAAATCATTTCGCCGCTGGTTAAGCATTGCGTTACTAGCATTGGATGTTGCCGGGTAAAAACCAGTTGCCATGCTGTAAAAACCATGCGAAATATCAATTTCCGCAAAAGCAACCCCGTCGGCAGTGCCGTCTACGCTTGCGATAATATCCCCGTTGGGGTTAATAATACGCGAAGGATGCGGCACATCCCCGCCGGATACTATTACATACAAGCCGTTTTCTTTTGCCTGTATCTGAGAATACAGCATGAAATTGCCGATTGTGGGCACAAAAATAAGCTCGGCACCTTTGCTTTTTAATGTGCGGCCGGCGTCAATAAACGCAAGGTCGAAGCAGGTCAAAATGCCAATGGTTGCAAAATCCATTTCGAATACTGGCAGCTCGTTGCCGGGGCTGTAGCCTGCCTCCTTTTCCACTGTTGGCAGATGAGACTTGCGGTATTTGCCAACGTATTGGCCATTGCGGTTAAGCAAAACTGTGGTATTAAAAAAGAATCCGTTTTCGTTTTCGGTTAGGTTTACAATAATGTTGAAATTGTACTGCTTGGCTTTTGCCGCTAACTGTCCAAGTACGTCATCTGGATTTTGGCTTGGAATTGGGACGCATTTGACTTCCAGTGGCATTACGCCTCTGTCATACGCCATTTCAGTAAATAGCAGAACGTCGGCCTGTTTTTCCCCGGCTTGGTCTGCCAGTTGCAACATTGTTTCCAAATTGTGTTGCAGGTTGCGGCGGGGGGTGAAAAACACGCTGGCAATCCGTACCGGGCGCGGGGGTATTGGTGTGGTTGCGGTAAATGCCGCATTACGCCACTTAACCGCGCCCGGGGCATGAAGGGTGAGCTCAATTTCAGCCTTTGCCGCGCATTCCGGTGCAACAAGTACGGCACTTAGTGTAGTCCATTCTTGTTCCGCTGTTTGCGACTCAATCTCCAAATATTCGCGGCGAATATATTTGCCGTTTTCGTCCAGCCAGTTGGCCATTGCATATACGCTATCTGGGCTTTTTGTGTAGCATTCAACAGAAGCGGCGTATGTTTGACTGGGCACAACCGGCGTACTGCTAATCCATTTGCCAAAGCAAAATGCGGCGGTTTTACATTCCGCACTCAAAGTGTTAGCGTCGCGAGAATGTTCTGGCGTTTGTTTATTTGTTGGCGACCAAAATGTAAAATTATTTATATGCATTAGCGCACCGTCCTTACTGTTAAATTTGCGTATTCGCCAACCATTGGCGACATTTGGCGAAAGCCAATGCGCCCGCCGCCAAGCAGTGGACCGTGTGTCACACCGTCATCGTGATACACAAAAACAGGGATGCGCTCGATATAAAAGGCCACCAGTTGGCCATGCTTAACAATACTTATCAAAAACGGTGGATATGGTTTGCGGCACAAATCCAGCTCTGGTATTGGGTCGCCGCCTTGGGCGGCCATGTAAAAGCCTTTGCTTTTTCGCAAGTTGCAAAGCCTAAGGCCTTCGCCTTCCGGTGTGCGTACCGCATTTGTGCGGTTATAGGATACATGGAATGCGTTTATATCCCCATCATAGTATTGCTCGTACTGTCCGGTGCGTGGGTTCGCGTCAAATACACTACCGCCCACGCTGTTGACTGCGGAAAAAAACATAATGCAAAGCCCCGACGCGGCAAGTGGTGTAAATTCCCACTCTATTAGTACGTCTTCTGGGAACTCTTTGTCGCACCAAAATACATAGTTGGCCTTTTGGCCAAGTGCCGGGTCAAGTACCGACGATAGCCGCATTTTGCCGTTTGGGAAGTCTATGTTTGCCGTGCCCTCCAGCACGAAGTCGCGTACGTCTTCGGCGCAGGCCAGCGTGTTTTTGTAAATTGAGGCCGTGAAAGGGGATGTGACATACTCGTAATCGAAATTAAACGCATTGCCCATACATATACCCTCCGTAATCTTTGCGGTAGCCCTCTGTGGGCTTGATTAGAATAGTCACCGTGTCTTGGCTAAATACTGCGCATAGCTGCATAAAGCCTGTGGTGATATTGTGCAGGTTAACTACCAAAGTGCGGTCATCTGCCCATGCGCCGCTTATATATGTGTCGTAGGGGTCTTTTGCGGCGTGTATTCCCCGCTCTTCGGGGAACATGAACGGGATGGCGTGGCCAAGGCCAAAGCTTATAGCCTTATCGCCCCGGCGGTTGGTGTAGAGTATTTTGCCTTCGTTGTGTGTAAATTCGAATTTGACTGTTTGCCAGCCGGATTGGTTTGGGTGTAGTTTGTATGTGCGGCCTGCTATTTTTGCGGCTGTTGGTGAGGATGGGGTGCCGGGGGCAAGGATGTGGGGGAGGAGAATGGGTGAAGTCTCGTCATTCCGGGCTTGACCCGGAATCTCCATGCTGTGGATTTCACAGCCAGAGTTATCACTGTCAGCACAAGTAAAACCTAGCCGATTGTCTTTTTCTTGCAGATTGCGGGTCAAGCCCGCAATGACAGGATGGGGTGATATAATGGCAGGTGGTGGCGCAATGACTGAGCCAAAATGCCAAAACACCCGGTCCAAAAACTGTGAAAACAAAATATCATTCTCTACATCGTAATTATCCGCGGTGTTGCCCGTTGCAACCACAACCAGCCCCGTATCCGGGAAGCCAATACCAAACTGCCCATGTATACCAAAAAACGTAAAGCCGCCATTGCGCAAATGCCACGTAAAAAAACCATACCCAAACATGCCCTCCACAGGAATGCCCATCAAAGTGGTGTCCACCTGTTTAGAACGCAATTTTAGAATAAATTCTTGGCTAATAAGCTGTTTGCCATCCCACTCGCCGCCGTTCATAACAAGCTGGACTAGCTTCGCTAGGTCCCGTGGGGTACACATCACGGCAGAACCCGCGAAGGAATCGCCGTCCGGCGTTTCTCCGCAATAGCAACCTTCAGAGAAGCCAATGGGCGTTAGCAGGCGCGGGTACATATAGTCAATCATTTTCGTACCTGTAACCCGCTCTACTATAGCGGCAACAAGGTTGGTGCTTGTTGTATTGTATTGGAACACGGTGCCCGGCGGGTGGCAGGGCGGCGTTAGAAACCAGCTTTCCAGCCAGTTTGATTTTATGCCGTAGCCATGCGTTGTGCGGTCGTGCGGGTCTTGCATTGTTAGCATGTCGTAAATAGTGGCGGCGGCAAGTAGCGGATGCACAGGATCGGGGCAGTATTCTGGGAAGAAGTCCACCACTTTGTCCGTTAGGGACAGCCGCCCTTCGTCTATAAGCAAGCCTGCCGCAAGGGCGGCAAATGTTTTGCTGACAGAAAACATTCGCTGCTTGCGGTCTTGGTCGTAGGGCGGGCGGTATGCTTCCGTTATTAATTTGCCGTGGCGCATTATCAGTATGCTGTGCATGTTGAAGCGGCTTTGGTGCAAATCGCGTAAAAATGCATCTATGGTGGTGGCGGGTACACCAACGCTTTCTGGGGTTGCTGTTGCCAAAGTCATATCAAAACCTCCTGCGGCCAAACATATTTTGCACTGGCTTTAAACTGGCGGCGTCCGGTTTGGGTAACGACTTAAACCTATCCCCGTCCAGCATTTGCGAATGGTTGTTTTGCACGCACCAGCGGTGCAATTCGCTTCTTTTTTCACATAGCAGTGCGGCAAATTCCGGTTTGGTAGCTAGGTTGTTTTTTTCGCATGGGTCATTTTTCATGTCGTATAATTCTTCCACGCCACCGCTCACGGTGTAAATATATTTGAAGTCTTTTGTCACTAGCGCAATGCGTCCGTTCTGGGGGTACTCGTCCGTACAAAAATACGCCACGTAGGACTCGCGACCCGGTTGTTCCCCTTTAATAATGGGCGCAAGGTCTAGCCCGTCGGTATTTATGTCGGTCTTGCCGGCAAATGCAAACAAGGTCGGGAAAATATCCTGCAAGCCAACCAGTTCGTTGGAAACAATATTCGCTGGCAGACCATTGGGGTAGCTTACAATAAACGGCACGTCAATGGAGCCGCGATACATAACCGTTTTGAAATACAGCCCAAAATCGCCCATCATGTCGCCATGGTCTGCGGTGAAAATTACAATGGTGTTGTCGCGTACTCCTGCCTGTTGCAAGAAGTCCAGCATTCGCCCAACTTGCTTGTCTTGGAAGGATATTAGCCCATAATAGTGGGCAAGAATTACCTGCTTTGCTGCGTCCGACACGGTATCCCACTGGTATTTGAAGTATCTGGCGTAGTCCTCGTCCAAGCCGCGATTGCGAATATCATCTATTGTGCCTATGGGCAGGGGAATTTCACGCGGGTCGTACATTGCGTCATATGGGCGCGGCGGGTCGTATGGCGAGTGGGGCTTCGGGAACGATGCCCACATAAAAAACGGCTTGTCCGGCGTGTCTTCCAAATGTTGTTGCATATGCGAAACCGCACGGCTTGCCACCCAGCTGTCTACATAATGTTCCTCCGGCAAAGGCGATACTGTGGGGAAAATATCGTTGTTTCCAACAGCATGGGCGCGGGAATAACCGCCCCAGCCAACGGCTTCCAAATAGTCAAGGTAATCTTCCAAGCCGGCCGCGCCATCGTACAAATTAGCCCAGCGGCCAGATTCCGCAAACTCTACATGCTGTATGCCGTGGGTGGTTTTGGGCTGGCCGGGCGGGGTGTACGGGTGGTAGTGCAGTTTGCCCATTGCATAGGTCGTGTAGCCCAGTTTTGTCAGCTCCGTTCCAAGCACAGGGAAATCTGTAATCTCCTCGCCGCCGCTTTTGGGGTTAAATACCAAGCATTTGTGGGGGTACATTCCTGTTGTAATGGAGGCCCGTGCCGGTTCGCATACCGGATACGGCGTATATGCGTTGGCAAAATTTATACCGCTTGCCGCCAAAGCGTCCAAGTTTGGGGTTTTGACAATTGGGTTGCCTGCACAGCCCATTGCGTCTGCACGCATTTGGTCGCAGGTAATCAGCAATATATTTGGCTTTTTCATAGGGCTTGCCTTTCTGCTTCAACCTCGTTGAACCATGCCTCAAGCTCTGTAAGCATTTGCGATACGCGCTGTGGGTGTTGTGCGGCAAGGTCTGTTTTTTCGCATGGGTCATTGGACAGGTCAAATAGCAGTGGGGGGACCGGCGGCGGCAGTTCCCGCAGTGGGAACGGTGATTTGTCAAATTCGGTATATGCTTCCGGGTTGCGTTCCACTATGCGGTCTGTGTTCCAGTCGTCACGGTTTATGGCCATTGCTTCTTTTATTGGTGGGCGCACCAGCTTCCAGTTGCCGTCACGCATTGCTATGTTGCAGGTGATTTCCGGCGCGTAGCGGTTCCACTGCCAAAACCTTTTTGGGTGGGCGTGTTCTTCGTCCCCAAGCAGCTGAGGCAGTACGTTTTGGCCGTCTAATTTTAAATGCGGCGGCACGTCTATCCCCGCCGCTGCAAGTAGGGTAGGGAACCAGTCTGTGCCGTGTACGAAGCAATCCTCGTTTATGCGGTGTTTAAGCTTGCCCGGCCAGCGCACAACCCCCGGAACGCGTATGCCGCCTTCGAATACTTGGGATTTTTCCCCAGTTAGATTGCAGTTGTAGCGCATAAGGTCGTCCGAAAGTTTTTCCCCAAATTGGGGGCCGTTGTCGCTGGTGAAAACAACCAGCGTATTTTGGTCAAGTTCTAGGTCTTTTAGTGTCTTAAAAATTTTGGCAATGCCCCTGTCCATGCCCAAAATCAGTGCATACAGGGTGCTTACCAAGTCGTTGTACTTGCCCCTGTCTGCAAAAATTTTCACATCTTCCTCTGGTGCTTCGAAAGGAGAGTGGGGGGCATTGTACGAAATATTTAAGTAAAAGGGTTCATCTTTGTGGCGGGTTATAAAGTCGATGGACTCATCGGTTATAACATCCGTTAAATGTCGTCCGTCAGACTCGCGCATTTCCCAATTGTAGTATAGCCGCCAGTCGTAGTAGCGAGACATACCGCCGCGGAAGCCAACAAATTCGTCAAAACCACGTGCGCATGGGTGGTATTCCTTGCCAATTGTGCCGTTGTGCCACTTGCCCATTAGCCCGGTTACATAGCCGTTTTGTTTGAATACGTCTGCAATTGTTGTTTCGCTTAAGGCTATGCTACTTAGCCCTCTGAGTTCGCGCATGTCAATTGCGCCTGTACGGTGGTGGTACCGCCCGGTTAAAATCCCGGCGCGTGACGGTACGCAGACCGGAGCCGCCGCGTAGCATTGGGTAAGGCATACGCCCTCTGCCACCATTTGGTCAAGGGCAGGAGTTATTGTGTTGCCCTCGCTGAATAGGCCGAAATCGCCGTAGCCCATGTCGTCTGCAAGGATAAATATTATGTTTGTTTTTTGCATTTTTGCCTCCTTCTTCTGAGTAGGGGCGCTACGCCTGCGGGGGGCGACGCGCTTTTGTTTAAAATTCAAGTTGTGACTCTCAGTCACAACTTGAATTTTATTTTTGCGTTAAATCCTATGCTCTGGCGTAAATCCATCAATATCATCATATCGTTCCGTTCCGCCTGCACGAGGGCCATAGAATATACTACCACCAAATGTGGAAATGTACATCATGTCATTGTTATATGGGTCAAGAATCGGATTCTTGCCAACGCTAAAATGGTACCCGCGTATGCGCTCCCAAGTTTTTCCGCCGTCCAGCGAACGGTATGCGGCGTACTCGGCAGTTACGATATAAATTGCCTGTGGGTTGTGCGGGTCTATTGTGATGCCGCAAACACTTGCGCGCTCGTCAAAAATATTCTGCCACGTTTCGCCGCCGTCTTGGGAGTGGTATACGCCGCCGCCGCTAAGGTCGGCCTTGTCATGGATACGGTAGCCGCCGCGAATACCTTCGTTTACGTTTATGGGTTGCGCCGTTATATACATATTGTTTTCGTGAAGGGCAATTTTTTGCGGGTTCTCCACGCCTTTGGGTAGCGAAAGTTTGCGCCAGCTCTCCGCCCCGTCTTCCGAAACATAAATTTCGCCCTGCCACATGGCGCGGCGCACATCGTCCGAGGTATCTTCGTCCGTTAATGTTTTCATGGTTACGGCATAAAGCTTGCCGTCATTTGCCAATTCCAAGGTAAATACATTTTTGTTTATGCCAAAACCTTCGGTCTTATTTTTCCATGTTTTGCCGCCGTCGGTAGACTTAAACACCCCGTCCGGGCAGCGGGACATGTACAATGTGCGGCTACCCACAGGGGATGACGGGTCCAGCACAATGCAAGTATGGATTGTGCCCTTCTCATATAAATCCGTAAGTGCACTCCAAGTAGATGCGCTGTCATGGGTAACGCACACGCCGCCTTTTGCGTAGGGCGGTATTTTTGCCACAGGTAGCCTGCGCATCATGTGGTCGGGCAGGTCATGTACGCTTGTCCACACGCCCCAAGCCAAGCCCGGCACTACCGGATCAAAGACCATTTTGTAGCATGTATTTATCCAGTCATATGGCACGCCTTTGATGGAATGCCGCCACGATTTACCGCCGTTTGTGGATTTTAGCAGGCCGTTGTCGGTGTAGGTAATAAGCATTGTGTCTTTGTCGAAGGGGTCAAAAACCACATCGTAGCAGGTTGTACTCTCAAAACCTTTGCCATACCACGAGCCGTCCTCGTATTGTTCGGTATACACCTGCTCCCACGTTTGGCCACCGTTGCGTGTTACCCACGCGAAACCTTGTAGCGCGGCAAGTACGTGGTCGCGGTCGTTGTCGTCCACATCCATGTACCATGCAGAGCCAAGCCAGTCTACGTCATAGGCGTTTTCGTACCAGCCAACGGTTGCGTTATCTGGCAAATGCAAATCCATTTCCACGCACCACCGCCATGTATCGCCATAGTCGTCCGAGACTATAATGCCCATGCGGTTGATGTCTGTAAGTTTTTCTCCCCCGGCGTCCGGCGCCAAAAAAGGATGGCGATGTTCCGGGTCGTAGGCCGCGCCCGGCGCATTGCACGACGGTAAAACTGGCTGCCCGCGCATAAGCGACACATATATACGGCCGGGGTTGTTGTAGGAAGTGGCGATACACTTTACATAACGCTTGCCCTGCCCCTTGTCTGGGAAATCCACATCAAAGCAGCCAAGCTGTGCCCAAGTTAGCCCTTGGTTATAGGAACGGTAAACGCCGGAAGAGCCAGCCTGCCTTGGGCTTGAAATATAAAATACAGAAAGCCCTGTTTCTGGATGTATCCCGGCTTTGGCGAACTTTAGCGGAAGGGCTATGTCTGCGGGAAGCGGCTGTTTAACAAAGTCCTCGCCCTCAAATAAATAATATCCGGCATCCGTAAACACAAAAGGAAAACGGCCATTTTCCGTTTCCGCAATGTCAATGGCCAGTATTTCTTCACCTTCCACCACGCCCAAGTCCTGCCAAGACTTTGCGCTGTCGTAAGATACATACATCTTCAAATAGCCGCCGGGGTTGGATCTTTGGAACCGCTGGGTATGAAAACCTACATATATATGCGACGGGTTTTTGCGGTCGATATGAATTTTTTTGATTTTGCCGACTACCGTGTTCGGGGTAATTTGCCCATTCACAGGCGTTGGCAGAACAAGCTGCCATGTAAGCCCCTTGTCGCCACTGCGGTATACGGCTTGGGAACCTGCGTAAATTACATTTGGGTCAACAGGGTCAAAGGCTATGTCCTGTGTCATAGTGTTTAAATGCAACATGCGCCAGTGCTTACCTGCATCGTAGGTGATGTATGTATTTGACATGTCGCAGCAAATTATCCATAGATTTTTGTCGTGTGGGCTAATTTTGGGGTGGAACAACGCCCCGCCGCCGCCGGCACCAATACTGTACCAGCCGTTTTTTTGTTGCGGGCTGTATTCTGTTTCGAAGTTTAATTTTTTACTTAGATTTGGCATAGTGTTTTCTCCTTATATGGGTTCTATAAAGGGGCTACTGCAAAACTTTACTCGAAAGCAGTTTTTCAGTAGCCCCATATAGGTTGTATTACAAAATAATTATCTTATTGTTACATTTAGTCCTCTTTCGACAATAAACTCATTCATTTGACGAATGTTTTCTGCCTTGTATTCTTCCAAGCCCACTGCAAATAAGCGTTCCATAAACTCTGCAAGGAAGGCGTCTGTGTCGCCACCTGTCATACCGATAGATAGTAGCGGTAAGAATTCCAAGGTAGTGTCTTGAATGTTTTGTCTCATAGCTGCAACATTCGGGTCAGACTGGTCAAGCATAAACTCTACAAATGGGTTAACCCATCCGCGAGCACGTGCTTGCGCGCTAAATGCAACATATTCTGGAAGTTCGGTTACAAGGGTTCTGCGATGTGCAGCGTTTTCGTAAATTGGAGCAAATGCAATTGGTAGGTCACGGCCTTCATCATCAAGAATTTCAAATCTTCCGTCTGCATGGTGAATGTAATGAACACCTTCTACACCAAAACGCCATAGGTCATGCATCTCTTGGTCTGTGTAAAACAAGTATAATAGGCGTAGTACATCTGGTACAGAGTCGGCAGAACGGGTTGGAATTGTCATACCTTGACCCATTGCAGAAGTAAAGTCGGCACGAACGCCAAATACTTCACCAAAGTCAAGTAGGTATAGTTCTGATTCTGGGTTAGCTGCGGTAAATTCTGTATTGATCCAGTTTATCCAAGGAAGGTTAGCAGTTGCAAATACTGCGGATTCCCCTGCAAAGAAAGCTTCTTGCCATGGGAATGGGTTAGTAAGAACATCGGAATGAGAGAAGCCAGAATCGTAGAAGCGTGTAAGCCAACGCAGGAATTCTACGTATTCCTCAACTTCGTAGGTGTACATAAGTGTGAAGTTTGGATAGTCGCGTTTGTCCATTACTATTGGGCTAACTGAACGTGGTGTGCCAGGTGCCATAATGTGGGTTTGTGCAAAACCAAGTGCAGCCATTTGCCAGTTTACTTGGGCTGTAGACATTGCAATTGGAATCATGTGTGGGTTAATTGTTAGAGAATGCTCTAGGTATGCGTATAGATCTTCCATGCTTTGGATTGAGGTAAGACCCGGCGGGAACCAGTCTCTACGTAAAAACCAGTAAGGAACGTTTACGCCAACAGTGTTGTTTGGAATTGCATAAATGACACCGTCTACAGTTGCAGACTCTAAGAACC